>Ga0209181_10003010_pt1 | contig 26753 bp, 20 predicted proteins | sample MAT05_FD_187208 | JGI IMG/M metagenome (GOLD analysis project Ga0209181, IMG submission 187208) | Freshwater microbial communities from Lake Fryxell liftoff mats and glacier meltwater in Antarctica - MAT-05 (SPAdes) (version 2) | ecosystem: Environmental > Aquatic > Freshwater > Ice > Liftoff...
GGCGGGCAAGCAGAGCAAGACTGGCGTGGCGGGTTATGTGGCCGGGTTCCCGGTGCCCGAGGTGGTGCAGGGCATCAACGCCTTTACCCTGGGCATGCGCGCCGCCAACCCCAAGGCCGAGGTCAAGCTGGTGTGGCTGAACGCCTGGTTCGACCCGGTGCGTGAGCGCGAAGCCGCGCTGGTGCTGATCGGCCAGGGCGCAGATGTGCTGACCAACCACAGCGGCTCAGCCGCCGTGGCCCAGGCGGCCGAGGAAAAAGGCGTGATGCTGCTGGCCTACCAGAGCGACATGGCGCGTTTTGCGCCGCGTGCGCAGCTGGCTGCCGTCACCCACCACTGGGGCGGCTACTACACCCAGGTGGCCACGGCCGTGCTGTCCAACGCCTGGCGGCCGCAGCCGGTCTGGGGCGGCATGAAGGACGGGCTGGTGCAGCTCAGCGCCGTCAACCCGGCGCTGCCAGCTGCCGTCAAGGCCGAGCTGGCGCAGCGCCAGCAGGCGATCATCGAGGGCCGCTTCCAACCGTTCGCCGCGCCGCTGCAGGACAACACCGGCCGCAGCCGGCTTGCCCAGGGCGCGCTGAGCGACGCGCAGATCGCCGGCATGGACTGGCTGGTGCAAGGCGTGACGGGCAGCGTGCCGGCAGGTCGCTGAACCCCGTCTGGCGCAGCCGGCTCAGGGGTTTGAAGTGCTCGAGGCCCCGCCCGGCGACTGCCGGAGCCGCGCTGCGCCCGCACCAAACGCATAGGCGTCCATGCCCAGGCAGCCGTAGGTCAGGCTGTCGTGCAGCCGCAGCCCGGCTGATGGCGGCAGGGCCTCGCCCACCGTCTGGCCTGCACCGGCGGCGACAAAAAACGGCAGCAGGTGCTCATCGGTCGGGTGCATCAGTGCGGCAAACGGTGCTTGCTGGCGGTAGGCCAGCAGGGCGGGCCAGTCGGCGGCGGCGCTGCGCTGGGCAAACCAGCGCCGGAAAGCGGCGGACTCCTCGATCTCCGGTGCGTCCAGCGCGGGCCGGGGGCTGGCGCCAAACAGCAGGCGCAGGTTGTGGGTGATGCTGCCGCTGCCCAGCACCAGTACACCCTCATCAGTCAAAGGCGCCAGCGCCTGGCCCATCGCAAACAGCCGCGCCGGCGACCAGTCGGGCGGAAACGCCAGCGGCAGCACCGGGATGTCCGCCGCCGGCCAGACGAAGCGCAAGGGCGCCCAGATGCCGTGGTCCAGCCCGCTCTCGGTGCTGGTGTGCACCGGCAGGCCGGCGCCGGCCAGCAGTGCCGCCACACGCGGCGCCAGCTCTGGGGCGCCGGGCGCGTCGTAGCGCAGTTGGTACAACGCGTCCGAAAAACCCGAAAAATCATGCACCGTGGTGTGCTGCGCCGACGCCATCAGCACCGGCTCGGGGCGCAGCGAATGGGCCGAAATCACCAGGATCGCCCGGGGCCGGCTGGACGCTGCCTGCACCGCCGGGCCCAGACGCTGCCAAAAGGCGCCGGCCGCGCCGGGCTCCAGTGCGGTCATTGGTGAGCCGTGGGACACAAACAACGGAGCGATGGGGGCGATGGCGGAGGTCATCGCGCCATTACAGCAGCGCGCACCGCGTCCGGGGTTCTCGACGGCTGCACGCTGCCTTCAAATCCGATGGACTTGAACTCGCCGCGCACCAGACTGCCGGGCTGTCAAATTGCCCCGGCGCCGTGCCGCTTCACCGCGCTGGTGTACCGTGCCGCGCATGACTTCCTATGCTTTGCGGGTTTCGATCTTTGCGCTGGCCTGGCGCCAGAGCTGGCGCGACTTTCGGGCCGGTGAGCTGCGGCTGCTGATGGTGGCCGTGGTGCTGGCGGTGGCGGCGCTCAGCGCGGTCGGGTTTTTTGCCACCCGCCTCGATGCCGCGTTGGCGCGCAATGCCGGCCAGTTGCTGGGTGGCGACGCGGTGGTGGCAAGCGACCAGCCGGCGCCAACCGAGTTTGCGGCGCGCGCGAAGGCGCTGGGCCTGCTGCAAGCCAGCAGCGCCAGTTTCCCCAGCATGGCGCGTGCGCCCGACGACAAGGGCGGCGCGTCGCGCCTGGTGGCCGTCAAGGCGGTCAGCGCCAGCTACCCGCTGCGCGGCCAGTTGCGGGTGCAAGACCAGGTGGGCGGCCCCGACCGGGCGGTGATCGGCGGCCCGGCGCGGGGCACGGTGTGGGTGGAGGCGGCGGTGCTCGACAGCCTGCAACTCGCCCCGGGCGACAGCCTGCTGCTGGGCGACCTGCGCTTGACGGTGGCCCGGCTGATCAGCCAGGAGCCCGACCGCGGCGCCGGCTTCATGAGCTTTGCGCCGCGGGTGATGCTGCAGGCCGACGACCTGGCCGCCACGGGCCTGGTGCAGCCGGCCAGCCGCGTCACCTACCGTTTGATGGTGGCGGCGCCGGCCGACGGCGATACCCGTGGGCAGACCGGGGTGCGCGAATTTTTGCGCTGGGCCGACGGCCAGGTCACCACCGCCAAATTGCGCGGCCTGCGCATCGAGTCGCTGGAGTCGGGCCGGCCCGAGATGCGCCAGGCGCTGGACCGGGCGCAGCGTTTTCTCAACCTGGTGGCCTTGCTGGCGGCCCTGCTGGCAGCCGTGGCGGTGGCGATTGCGGCGCGCGATTTTGCCCAGCGCCACCTCGACGACTGCGCCATGCTGCGGGTGCTTGGCGCGCCGCAGCGGGCGATGGCGGCGGCCTACGCGCTGGAGTTTGGTGCGGTCGGCCTGATTGCCAGTGGCATCGGCGTGGCGCTGGGTTTTGCAGTGCATTTTGTTTTTGTCAGCCTGCTGGCCGGTCTGGTGGACGCCAACCTGCCGCCCGCCGGCTGGTTGCCGGCAGCCTTCGGCCTGGGCGTGGGCATGACGCTGCTGGCGGCCTTCGGCCTGCCGCCGGTGCTGCAGCTGGCGCAGGTGCCGCCGCTGCGGGTGATCCGGCGCGATGTGGGCAGCCCGCGCGCGGCATCGGCCGGGGTGTTGATCGCCGGCCTGGCGGGTTTTTCGGCGCTGCTGGTGGCGGCCTCGTCCGACATCAAGATGGGCCTGTTGGCGGTGGGCGGCTTTGCCGGCGCGATCGCCGCTTTTGCACTGTTGGCCTGGGGCGCGGTGGCCTTGCTGCGTCGTGCCGTGCCCACCGCCGCCGCCGCACCGCGCTGGCTGGTATTGGCCACCCGGCAACTCGCGGCGCGCCCGGCGCTGGCGGTGCTGCAGGTCTCCACGCTGGCGGTGGGCTTGCTGGCGCTGATGCTGCTGGTGTTGCTGCGCACCGACCTGATCTCGGCCTGGCGCGCCGCCACCCCGGCCGACGCGCCCAACCGTTTTGTCATCAACCTGCAACCCGAGCAGGGTGATGCGTTTCAGGCCGCGCTCAAGAGCGCCGGCGTGACGCACTACGACTGGTACCCGATGATCCGCGGTCGCTTGCTGGCGATCAACGGCCGCGAGGTCGGGCCCGGCCAATACACCGACGACCGGGCCCAGCGCATGGTCGAGCGCGAGTTCAACCTCAGCCATGCCGCCCTGCTGCCCAGCCACAACCTGCTGAGCGCCGGCCAGTGGACCCCCGACGAGCCCGACGCGCTGAGTGTCGAGGCCGGCCTGGCCCAGACCCTGGGCCTGAAGCTGGGCGACCGGCTGAAGTTCGACATCGCCGGCACGGCCGCCGAGGGCCGCATCACCAGCCTGCGCAAGGTCGATTGGGGCTCGATGCGGGTCAACTTCTTCGTGATGTTCCCGCGCGCCCGGATGGACGACCTGCCGCTGAGTTACATCAGCGCCTTCCGCACCCCCGACAGCTCGTCAGGCCTGGACCGCAGCCTGGCGCGGCAGTTTCCCAACCTGACCACGGTCGACCTGTCGGCGTCGTTGGCGCAGGTGCAAAAGGTACTGGACCAGGTGGTGCGGGCGGTCGAGTTCTTGTTCGGCTTCACGCTGGCGGCCGGGCTGGTGGTGCTGTTTGCCGCCGTCAGCGCCACCCGTGAGAGCCGGGCGCGTGAATACGCCGTGATGCGGGCGGTGGGCGCCGGCAGCCGGCTGCTGCGCCAGGTGCAGCGGGCCGAGCTGCTGGGCGTGGGCGCGCTGGCCGGCTTTCTGGCCGCAGTGGCGGCCGTGCTGATCGGCGGGCTGCTGGCGCGCCAGGTGTTCGACTTTGCCTGGGCGCCGTCACCCTGGGTGCCGCTGGCCGGCACGGTCTTGGGCGCGCTGCTGGCCTGGGCCGCAGGCTGGTGGGGCCTGCGCGAGGTGCTGCGCCGGCCAGTGATGGACACGCTGCGGCGGGCTGCGGAGTAGGCGGCCGGGCCTGCCGGGCCTGTTGGAATTGAAAGCCGACTTCGTCAGCGGCGCGCCTGCGACGGCCCGCGCAGCGCCGATGACACTGCCAGGCTCAGCGCCAGCAGCGGCAGCCCCAACCCGAAGGCCCAGCGAATGCCGAGATGCTGGGCCACAAAGCCCAGCAGCGGCGGGGCCAGCAGGAAGCTGACGAACGAGATTTGCGCCAGCGCGGCCACGTTGGTGGCGGCTGGCCGGTCAGTGCGTTGCGCGGCGGCCGACATTGCCAACGGGAACATCACACTGGTGCCCACGCCCATCAACGCGAACCCCAGCAGCGCCACTGCCGACGAGGCTGCAAAACTGACCATCAGCGTGCCCAGGCCGAGCACTGCCAGCAGCGCGCGGGCGATGGCGACAGGGCTGTGGCGTTCGACAAAACCGTCGGCCACATAGCGTGTCAGGCCCTGCGTGAAGGCGCCGGTGGCCACAGCCAGGCCGCCGATGAAGGGAGTGGCAGCAAAGACGTCGCGCATGTAGATGGCCGACCAATCGATGCCCGCACCTTCCAGCACCATGCCGGAGAGCGTGAAAAGTACCAACGCCCAGATGGCGGGTGTGGGCCAGGCGAAGTGATGGGTTGGCTCAACGCTGCTGCCGGTGCGGTGTGGGGCGGCTTCGAAACCGCCCAACAGCAACACGATCAGCAGGGCCGACAGCAGCACGACGCCTGCCAGGTGCCAAGTCGCCGGGATGCCCAGCCACGCTGCCAGCGCGCCCAGCAAGCCGGCACCGAAAAACCCGAAACTCCAGAACGCATGCGCGCGGTTCATGATGCGTCGCCCGCTCTGGTGTTCAACACGGTCCGCTTCCAGGTTCACCACCAGCTCGATCGCGCCGATGCACAGCCCCGCCGGCAGCAGGCCAATGAACAGCGTCAGCGCGCCGTTGGCATGGGCTGCAAGTGCGTAGAACACCGGCAGCAAAGGCAGCAGCGCGAGCAAGGTGAATCGATGACCTACCTGCTCGATCAGCCGGCCCGCCAAGCTCAGCGAAAACAGCGTGCCGCATGCCGCCCCGATCAGGCCCAGGCCGAGCGCGCCCTCACTGACACCCATCGAGTGCTGCAACTCGGCCAGCCGTGGGAAGAATCCGCCAATCGCAAAGGCGTAGAAGAAAAACGCGGCAAACACGCGCCGGTGCGGTGCCAGTTGAAGACTGAACCGGCGGATGGCGGGCAGGGCGAAGGTCACAGGGCTCCGGGTGGGTCCGGGCAATGGCGCCGAACAGGCTTGCCATGCTATCGGCTCCAGTCACCGGGTTGGCGAGCTGGCTCGAACCGAACTGTCAGCCTCGAGACTGGACCACGCCGATCCTGGGGAACAGGCGCTGCAATTGGGTTCAACCCGTTTCGGGTCTTTGTTTGATCTTGTCGGGTTGAGTTCGACCACATAGCATCCGTCCCCACTGCCCCATTTAGATGGCAAGCCACAGACGGAGACAAGCGCCTTGGACTGGAAAGACCTCAAGCGCGGTGAGCGCACCGTGCTGGACCACGTGTTCTGGGCCAGCGGCATGTCGCGCGACGCGCTGGCCGTGGCGGCATCGTTTTCCAAGACACGCGCCAACGCGGCGGTGGCCGACCTGCTTGAACAGGGACTGCTGGAGCAAACCGGCGACCAGGTACCCACCGGAGGGCGCCGTGCCGAGACGCTGCGCCTGAGCCGCAGCCTGGGTGTGCTGATCGGCGTGGCCGTGGGCGCCACCGGGCTGGAGGTCGGCATCCTCAGCCCCGACCTCGCCGTGATGGCGCACCACAGCGAACCGGCCGACGTGCGCGATGGCCCGGGCGCGGTGCTGTCGCGCATCCGAATCCTCATGCACGACCTGCTGGCGCGCTGCGGCGTGGTGCCGCGCCAGGTCATCGCCATCGGCATCGGCCTGCCCGGCCCGGTGGATTTCGACACCGCCCAGCTCGTCAGCCCACCGCTGATGCCGCTGTGGGACGGCTATTCCATCCGGGACGACCTCGCGGCTGAGTTCAGCGCGCCGGTGTTTGTGGACAACGACGTCAATGTGATGGCACTGGGCGAGCTCTGGCGCATGCAGCGCAGCCTGCAGAATTTTCTGGTGGTGAAGGTGGGCACCGGCGTGGGCTGCGGCATCGTCTGCCAGGGCCGGGTCTACCGGGGCGCCAACGGCTCGGCGGGCGACGTGGGCCATATCTGCGTGGTGCCCGATGGGCCGCGTTGCCACTGCGGCAACCTGGGCTGCGTGGAGACCCTGGCCGCCGGCCCGGCCATCGCACGCATGGCCACCGAGGCTGCAGAAGCTGGCCAGAGCCCGCTGCTCGCGCGCATGCTGGCCGAGCGCGGCCCGCTGCGCCTGCAGGACGTGGCCGAGGCCTGCCGCGCCGGCGACATGGCGGCCAACCAGGTGGTGCAGCGATCCGGCGAGCTGGTGGGCCAGATGGTCGCCTCGGTGGTGAACTTCTTCAATCCGTCTCACGTGTTCATCGGCGGCGGCATCACGCGTGTGGGGCCGCTGTTTCTGGCCGCCGTGCGCCAAAGCGTGTACCGCCGCTCGCTAGCGCTGTCCACGCGCCACCTCGAGATCCAGTACACGCCGCTGGGCGAACGCGCCGGGCTGATTGGCGCGGGCGTGCTCGCGATGCAGGAAAGCCTGCGCCAGACGGAGACGGCGTGATGGCCATGACCAGGGCCAGCATGGCCACCCCGGGCGTGCGCGTCGAACTGCGTGGCATCGTCAAGCGCTTCGGCCCGGTGCAGGTGCTCAACGGTGTCGACTTGACGCTCGAGCCCGGGCGCGTGGTCGGGCTGCTGGGCGAAAACGGCGCGGGCAAGTCCACGCTGATGAAGATTCTGGCCGGCTACGAGCAGCCCAGCGAGGGCACGCTGGCGGTGAATGGTCGCAGCCTGCGCTTGGGTGGCCCGCGCGCCGCCGAGGCCTGTGGCATCGTGCTGATCCACCAGGAGTTCAACCTGGCCGAAGACCTGACGGTGGCGCAGAACATATTTCTGGGCCACGAGCAGCGGCGTGGCTGGTGGCTCGACGACGCCGGCATGCGCAAGATCGCACGCGCTGTGCTCGATGCGGTGGGCCTGCACAAGGTGCACCCGGACACCCGCGTGCGTGACCTGATCGTGGCCGAGCGCCAGCTGGTGGAGATCGCCAAAGCCCTGTCGCGTGATGCGCGTGTGCTCATCATGGACGAGCCCACCGCCACCCTCACCCCCGGCGAGACCGGGCGGCTGTTCGAGCTGGTGGCGCGCATGAAGGCCGAGGGCGCGACCATCGTCTTCATCTCCCACAAGCTCGACGAGGTCGAGCGCATCACCGACCAAGTGGTGGTGATGCGCGACGGCCGCCTGATCGCGCAGCAGCCCACGGCGTCGCTGACGCGCGCCCAGATGGCCAACCTGATGGTGGGCCGCGAGCTCGCCGACCTCTACCCGCCGCGCAGCGCGGTCCCGACTGATGCACCGGTGCTGCTGTCGGTGCAGGGCCTGAGCGTGCCAGGCTGGGCGCACGACATCAGCTTCGAGGTGCGCGCGGGCGAGGTGTTCGGCTTCGCCGGTCTGGTGGGCGCGGGGCGCACCGAGCTGTTCGAAGGCCTGCTGGGCTTGCGTGAACGCAGCGCGCAGCGGGTGGCCGTGGCCGGTGTGCCGGTGCTGCCGCGCACGCCGCGCGAGGCGGCCGACCTGGGGCTGACCTACCTCAGCGAGGACCGCAAGGGCCGGGGCCTGCACCTGCGCTTCGGGCTGCGCGAGAACCTCACGCTGATGGCGCTGCAGCGCCACGCCCACCCCTGGCTCAAACCGGCGAGCGAAAGCGCGGCGCTGGACCAGGCGGTGCGCGAGTTCGGCATCCGCTGCGGATCGCTGGATGTGCCGGCCGGCTCGCTGTCAGGCGGCAACCAGCAAAAGCTCGCGCTGGCCAAGGTGCTGCACCCGGCCCCACGGGTGGTGGTGCTCGACGAGCCCACGCGGGGTGTGGACGTCGGCGCCAAGCGCGAGATCTACGCCCTCATCCGACGCCTGGCCGACGAGGGCCGTGCGGTGGTGGTGATCTCGTCCGAACTGATGGAACTCATCGGCCTGTGCCACCGCGTCGCGGTGATGCGTGCAGGCCGCCTGCAAGCCACGCTGGACGCCGCGCAACTCAACGAACAGGAACTGATCGCTCATGCAACCGGAACGCACTGACCCCGCCGCCGTGCCTGCCGCGCCTGCTGCGGCAACTACAAGCGCGCCCGCGGCGGTGCGCGCGCGCCGCACGCTGCGCCTGCCCGCCGTCGGCGCCATGCTGGGGCTGGTGCTGCTGTGCATCGCCGGCACGCTGCTCAACCGCGAGTTCGCCACGTCCGACAACGCCCTGAACGTGCTCACCCGCACGGCCTTCATCGGCATCATTGCCGTCGGCATGTGCTTTGTCATCATCTCGGGCGGCATCGACCTGTCGGTGGGCTCGATGGCCGCGCTGATCGCCGGTGTGACCATCCTGCTGATGAACAAGCTGGCACCGCTGGGCTGGCCGCCGGTGGCGGTGGTGATCGTGGGCATGGGCGCGGCCGTGCTGCTGGGCGCGCTGTTCGGCCTGGCCCATGGCCTGCTGATCACGCGTGGGCGCATCGAGCCCTTCATCGTCACGCTGGGCACGCTGGGCATCTTCCGCGCCTACCTCACCTACTTCGCCGACGGCGGCGCCATCGCGCTCGACAACGGCCTGGCCGACACCTATGGCCCGGTCTATTACGGCAGCCTGCTGGGCATTCCTGCGCCGGTCTGGGTGTTTGCGCTGGTGGCCGTCGCGGGCGCCGTGCTGCTCAACCGCACCGCCTTCGGCCGTTACGTGCAGGCCATCGGCTCCAACGAACAGGTGGCGCGCTACGCCGCAGTGGACGTGGACCGCATCAAGGTGCTCACCTACACCCTGCTCGGCATTTGCGTGGGCGTGGCCACGCTGCTCTACGTGCCGCGGCTGGGCTCGGCATCGCCCACCACCGGCCTGCTGTGGGAGCTCGAAGCCATCGCGGCCGTCATCGTGGGTGGCACCGCGCTGCGCGGCGGCGCCGGCAGCATCGCCGGCACGGTGATCGGCGCCATCCTGCTCTCGGTCATCAGCAACATCCTCAACCTGACCAACATCATCAGCGTGTACCTCAACGCGGCGGTGCAGGGTTTTGTGATCATCGCCGTCGCATTCATGCAGCGGCGGCGTCCCTGAGGCTCGACGCATGAGCCTGTTCTTCCGTCAACAACCCCCCTGAAAGTGACCATCATGAACTACCGATTCCGCCTGCTCGCACTGGCCGCTGCCGCAGCCCTGGGTCTGGCCGGCCCGATGCTGGCGCAAGCCCAGAACAAGGTGAACCTGGGCGTGGCCATCCCGGCCGCCACCCACAGCTTTGCCGCCGGCCTGGTGTACTGGGCCGGCGAGGCCAAGAAAGAGCTGGAGAAAGACCCCAACATCAAGGTCACGATCAAGACCGCCAGCGGCGCGCCCGAGCAAGCCAACCAGCTGCAAGACCTGGTCACCGCGACCAAGATCGATGCCCTGGTGATCCTGCCGTTCGAGTCCGCCGCGCTCACGCGCCCGGTGCAGCAAGTCAAGGCCAAAGGCGTTTACGTGACCGTGGTCGACCGCGGTCTCACCGACACCAGCGGGCAAGACGCCTACGTTTCGGGCGACAACACGGCCTTCGGCAAAGTGCCGGCCGACTACCTCGCCAAGTTCCTCAACGGCAAGGGCAATATCGTGGCACTGCGCGGCATCCCGACCACCATCGACAACGAGCGCATGGACGCCTTCAACGCGGTGATGAAGCTTCACCCGGGCATCAAGGTGCTGGACGCCAAGCACGGCAACTGGAACCGCGACGATGCCTTCAAGGTGATGCAGGACTTTCTGACCCGCTTCAAGGAGATCGATGCCGTGTGGGCGGCCGACGACGACATGGCTTTTGGCGTGCTGAAGGCGATCGAGCAGGCCAAGCGCAAGGACATCAAGATCGTCTTCGGTGGTGCCGGCGCCAAGACCATGGTCAAGACGCTGATGGACGGCAGCAACCCGCTGATCCAGGCCAACGTGTCGTACTCGCCCAAGTTCATCTACGACGCCATCAAGATGACCGCGTTGGCGCGCCAGAAAGGTGAGAAGCTGCCCGCCTCGACCATTGTTCCCTCGGTGCTGATCACCAAGCAGAACGCCAAGGACTTCTACTTTCCTGATTCACCGTTCTGACCCGTCGCCTGGAGGATCCGCATGAAAACCATTCAGGGACCCGGGATCTTCCTGGCCCAGTTCATCGGCCCTGTCGCGCCGTTCAACTCGCTCGACGGCCTGGCGGGGTGGGCCGCCTCGCTGGGCTACAAGGGGCTGCAGATCCCGACGTCGGACCCGGGGATTTTTGATCTCGAACGTGCCGCGACCAGCGACACCTATTGCGACGAGGTCAAGGGCAGGCTGGCCGCGCAGGGCCTGCAGGTGACCGAGTTGTCGACCCACCTGCAGGGCCAGCTGCTCTGCGTGCACCCGGCCTACGACCTGCAGTTCGATGCCTTCGCCGCACCGCATGTGCGCGGCAACCCCGCAGCACGCACGGCGTGGGCGCATGGACAACTGCTGATGGCGGCCAAAGCCTCAGAACGCCTCGGCTTGACGGCGCATGCATCGTTCTCGGGTGCGCTGGCCTGGCCGTATCTCTATCCGTGGCCGCAGCGCCCGCCCGGCCTGGTCGAAGCCGCCTTCGCCGAACTCGCGAAGCGCTGGCGCCCGGTGCTCGACGCGTTCGACGCTGCGGGCGTGGACGTCTGCTACGAGCTGCACCCCGGTGAGGACCTGCACGACGGCGTGACCTTCGAGCGCTTTCTTGACGCCGTGGGCCAGCACCCACGCGCCAACATCCTGTACGACCCCAGCCACTTCATGCTGCAGCAGCTCGACTACCTGGCCTTCATCGACCACTACCACGAGCGCATCCGTGCCTTTCATGTCAAGGACGCCGAGTTCCGCCCCAACGGCAAACAGGGCGTGTACGGGGGTTTCAGCAACTGGATCGACCGGGCGGGCCGCTTCCGCTCGCTCGGCGACGGGCAGGTGGACTTCAAGGCCATCTTCGCCAAGATGGCGCAATACGACTACCCGGGCTGGGCCGTGCTGGAATGGGAGTGCTGCCTCAAGCACCCGGAAGACGGCGCACGCGAGGGCGCGGCCTTCATCCGCGACCACATCATCCACGTGGCCGACCGCGCCTTTGACGACTTCGCCGCCAGCCACAGCGACCTCACCACCCTGGCCGCACTGCTGGGCCTGAACCGGGGTGCAGCATGAGAATGGCGCCCGACAGCCAGCGTGCAACCCGCCGCATCCGTTTGGGCATGGTGGGCGGTGGCGACGGCAGTTTCATCGGCACGGCGCACCGCATCGCCGCGCGCCTGGATGACCAGTTTGAACTCGTTGCCGGTGCGCTGTCGTCCACCCCCGAGCGCGCCCATGCCAGCGCGGCGAAACTGCATATCGCGCCCGATCGCAGCTACGCCGATTACGCCGCGATGGCCATAGCCGAGGCGCAGCGCGCTGACGGCATCGACGCCGTCGTGATCGTCACGCCCAACCACCTGCATGTGCCGGTGGCGCAAGCCTTCGTCGAACAGGGCATCCACGTGATCTGCGACAAGCCGATGGCCACCTCGCTCGTCGAGGCGCAGGCGCTCGCACGGGCGGTGCGCGAGCGCGGCCTGCTGTTTCTGCTGACGCACACCTACGCCGGCTACCCCATGGTGCGTCAGGCGCGCGAGCGGGTGGCCGCGGGTGAGCTGGGCGCGCTGCGTATCGTGCAGGTGGAGTACGCGCAGGACTGGCTGGGCGAGCCGGTGGAGCACCTGGGCAACAAACAGGCCGAGTGGCGCGCCGACCCCAAACGGGCCGGCCCGGCCGGTGCGCTGGGCGACATCGGCACCCACGCTTACCAGTTGGCACGCTACGTCAGCGGTTTGGCCGTGCAAGAGATCTCGGCCGAACTCAGCACTTTTGTCCCGGGCCGTGTGCTCGACGACCATGTGCAGGCCATGCTGCGTTTTGAGGGCGGCGCGCGCGGCATGCTCTGGGCCAGCCAGGTTGCCAGCGGCGCCTGCAACGCCCTGCGGCTGCGGGTGTACGGCACACGCGCCTCGCTGCATTTCGATCAGGAACAGCCCGAACAGCTCTGGTTCGCCCCGTTGGGAGAGCCCGCGCGCCTGCTGCGCCGGGGCATGCCGCCGCAGTCTGCCGTTCAGGCCTCGGCCAGCCGCATTCCAGCGGGTCACCCTGAGGGTTACTTCGAGGCCTTCGCCGCGCTGTACCGGGATTTTGCGCACGCTTGGCGCGGCGGCCACAGCCCCGACATGCCGGGTTTGCAGGACGGGCTGGACGGCATGGCCTTCATCGAAGCTGTGCTCAGCAGCCACCAGCAGAACGCGGGCTGGGTGCGGCTGTAGCCAACAGGCGCCGTCTGCCACCGGGTTTGGCCACCCGAGCGCGCCGCCGCTGGCGGTCAAGCAACCGGTTCGGCCCGACCTGCATCGAAACAGGGTGTCTGGCGAGCGCGGACCGGCAGTCGGCAGCCGAGCGCTGTTGCCAAACGACCGAGATACCGGCAAAGGCTTTGCGAAAGTTCACCGATGACCGGCTGATCAGGCAGACGACGCCGACGTTCTGCGGCGTGCCCTTGACTTGTCGACCGGGCTGACGTTGTTGTTCAGCCCTTCGCCCCAACTGCGGGGCTGCCGGTCAATGAGCGGCGGCAAGCCATCGCCGCAACAGCGGCTGTCGCAGCGGCGCCTGTGGAAGACAGGCCGGTGGACATCAGTTGCCGGTCAGAACGATTCCCAGTCGCCGCTGTCTTGGGCACCGCTGCCGGCTGCGGCATTGGCAGTGGCGGTGTGCTGTGCGGCGCTGCTGCTGGGCTTGGCCGGCACGGGCGGGCGGGTGCCGGTCGGTGCCGGTGCCGACGGGCGGGCCGTGGCCAAACGCGGTGTGGCGGGCTTGCGGTGCGCCGGGCTGCTGGCCGGTGTGTTGATGTGCGGCACCGCACCGGTGAGGCCCGGAGCGCCGGTGGTCAGGCGGAACACCTGCATGCTGGCGCTCAGGCGCTGGGCTTGCTCGTTCAGGCTCTCGGCGGCGGCGGCCGATTCTTCGACCAACGCCGCGTTCTGTTGCGTCATCTGGTCGAGCTGGGTGACGGCGCCGTTGACGGTGCCAATGCCGCTGCTCTGCTCGGCGGCGGCGGCGGTGATCTCGCCGATGATGTCGGTCACCCGCTGCACGCTGGCCACGATCTCGCCCATCGTCGCGCCTGCGTCCTGCACCAGGCGGGCGCCGGTCTCGACCTTCTCGACGCTGGCGCCGATCAGGGTCTTGATCTCGCGGGCGGCCTCGGCGCTGCGCTGGGCCAGGCTGCGCACCTCGGCAGCCACCACCGCAAAACCGCGGCCCTGCTCACCGGCACGCGCCGCTTCCACTGCCGCGTTGAGTGCCAGGATGTTGGTCTGGAAAGCGATGCCGTCGATCGTGCCGATGATGTCGGCGATGCGCTTGGACGAGCCGTTGATCTCGTCCATCGTGCTGACCACCTGGGCCACCACGTCGCCACCGCGCCGCGCCACGGTAGAGGCCGAAGCGGCCAGCTGGTTGGCCTGCGACGCCGCATCGGCGCTCTGGCGCACGTTGCCGGTGAGTTGCTCCAGCGAGCTGGCGGTTTGCTGCAGGTTGCTGGCAGCTTGCTCGGTGCGCTGGCTCAGGTCGATGTTGCCGGAGGCCACCTCGGCGCTGGCCACCTGGATCGACTCGGCCGCCTGCCGCACCTGGCCGACGATGCCGCGCAGCGCGTCGCGCATGGCGGCCAGCGAGCGGTTGACCGCGCCGATCTCGTCGTCGCGCTGCAGGTCGATCTGCACATCCAGGTCGCCGTCGCCGATGCGCTTGGCAATGGCTTGCAAGGTGTCCATCGGCCGGCAGACCGAGCGCACCAGCAGCACCGTGCCCAGCGCCAGGCCCAGCACCGCCAACGCCAGCAGGCCCACGACCACCCAGACGGTGCGCATGCGTTCGGCGGCGGCCTGGCCGCGCTGCGCCTTGCCCAGGTCTTGTTGCAGCGTCACGTAGGCCTGCTGGCTGGCCATGTAGGCGGCCAAGGCAGGCTGCACGGTCGATGCCAACTGGGCCTTGGCGGCCTCGGCATCGCCGGCGGCCTTGGTCTTCTTGGCCACAGTCCGGGCGTCGATGTAGGTCTTTCTGGCCGCGGCGATGCGCGCCAAGGCGGACCTTTCGTCGTCGCTGGCCGCCGCCTGTTCAACCCGCCTGGCAATCTCGTCGATGCGGGCCGTGGTGGCGTCGATCTCGGGTTTGAGCGTGGCCTCCACCGCCGGGTCGTTGCCGACCAGGCTGGTCATGACCCGGGTGGCGTTGGCGTTGGTCAGGCCTTGCCAGGATGCAGCGTCGAAGAGCTTGGATTCCTGGCTGCGCGCGGCCTCCTCGGCCTGCGTGATCTGGCCGGAGGTGCGCAGCACGGTGGTGCTGCCCATCACCGTCAGCAGGCAGGCCATCGCGGCGGTGGGGATCCAGAGGCGGGTGGCGATCTTCAAGGTCATGGGCGGAGTCTCGGTAGACGGTAGGTGCCGGCCGTTACTGCCCGGTATGGCGCTGGAGGGGGTGCGGCGGCAAGCCGCAAGTTGGCGGCCTTGGGCGCGCCTAGAACTCGGGCTGGTCCATCAAGCCCATGTCGCTGCTGCTCATCAGCCCCTCGATGTCCATCAGGATCAGCATGCGGTCTGCCACGCTGCCGATGCCGGTGATGAAGCCGGTGTCGATGGTCGAATTCATGGCCGGCGCAGGGCGGATGGTCTCGCCCGCCAGCTCCAGCACGTCCGAGACCGAATCGACCACCGCGCCCACCACCCGGCCACGCACGTTGAGCACGATCACCACCGTGAAGTGGTTGTACTCGGCGGTGTCGCAGCCCAGCTTGAGGCGCAGATCGACGATGGGCACGATCACGCCGCGCAGGTTGACCACGCCCTTCAGAAAGGCAGGCGCGTTGGCGATACGGGTGGGCGGCTCGTAGCTGCGGATCTCCTGCACCCGCAGGATGTCGATGCCGTACTCTTCGGCGCCAAGCCGGAAGGTCAGGTACTCGCCGTTGGGTGCCTTGTTGGCCACGGCGCGGTTGCCCGCGTTGGCGATGGCGCGGTTGGTCTCGTGTCGTGCCACCTGAGCGGCGTCGGTGATCATGTCCATGGTGGTTCGGGCTCCGGTGGAACGGGTGGGCGGGCGGCGGGGTGCCGTCCCTGGTTTATCGGCTGCCGGGGCGGCCGATGTAGGGGTGTTTGGTGGCTTGTTGCACGGCTGCAGGCGTCAGGCGGCCGCGATGCGGAAGCGCGCCACGATGCCGGTCAGCGCCCGGGCCTGGTCGCTCAGTTGCTCGGCGGCGGCAGCACTTTGCTCGACCAGAGCGGCGTTTTGCTGGGTCATGGTGTCTAAGTTGCCTACGGCACTGCTGACCTGGGCGATGCCCTGGCTCTGCTCGGTCGCAGCGTGGGTGATGCGGCCGATGATGTCGGTCACACGCTGCACGCTGCCCACGATCTCGGTCATGGTGGCGCCGGCGTTGGCGACCTGGCGTGCGCCGGCACCTACCCGCTCGACACTGCTGCCGATCAGGCCCTTGATCTCGCGCGCTGCAGCCGCCGAGCGCTGCGCCAGGCTGCGCACCTCAGCAGCCACCACGGCAAAACCACGGCCTTGTTCGCCGGCGCGGGCGGCTTCGACCGCCGCATTCAGCGCCAGGATGTTGGTCTGGAAGGCAATGCCGTCGATCGTGCCGACGATGTCGGCGATGCGCTTGGAGGCCTGGTTGATCTCGTCCATCGTGGCCACCACCTGGCCCACGGCGGCGCCGCCTCGCTGCGCCACCTCGGCAGCCGACAGCGCCAGTGCGCTGGCCTGGGTGGCGGCGTCGGCGCTTTGGCGCACCGCGCTGGTCAGTTGCGCCAGCGACGCCGCGGCCTGCTGCAAGTTGCCGGCGGTCTGTTCGGTGCGCTGCGACAGGTCCTGGTTGCCGGTGGCAATCTCGGCACCGGCGTTGGCGATGTGCTGGGCGGTGCCCTGCACGGTCTGCATCGACCCTCGCAGCTGCGCCACCATCCGGCCCAGGGCGCGCTGCAGGTCGCCGATCTCATCCCTGCGGTGGCTGTCTGCGGGGATGTCCAGCTCGCCCCGGGCCACTGCCTCGGCCACCGCCGCCGACCGGCCCAGCGCCAGCACCACGCGGCGCAGCATCAGCATGCTGACCACCAAGGTGATGCCTGTGGCCAGCACGCTGGCCAGGCTGAGCAGTGCGGTGGTGCGGCGGGCGCGCTCGGTCGATGCCGCGCCTGCCGCTGTGGCGGCGGTCTCGATGCCCGAGACGATGTCGGCCATGGCCTGGCTGACGAGCTTGAAGCTGGCGTCGGCGCCTTGCATCGCCGCCACGCCGGTATTGGGATCGACCGAGGCCATGTCCACCGCGTTGTCGGCCTGCTTGCCGTACTTGACCAGATCAGCCTGGATGCGGGCCACCGCGCTGCCGGGGCCGGCGTCGTCGCCAGCCACCGCCGAGATCACCCGGCCTGCGCCCTCGATCTGGTCGCTCAGCTCTTTGCGGTAGGCCTTGACGGCGGGCTCGTCCAGCGAGGCGATCAGCGCCACGGTGCGGTAGGCCCCGGCGTGGATGTGGCCGACCTGCTCCTGCACCTGGGTCACCGTGCGCAGCTTGTCCAGGTCGGCGGCAAAGCCGTCGGCGCTGGCGCCGGCCGAGCGGTCGGCCAGCCAGGCGTTGATGCCGCCACCGGCCAGCGCGATCAGGCCGGTCAGCAGCGGGGCCAGCAGCAGTTTGGTGCCGAGTTTCAAGACAGTCTCCGGTGACAGTGCCCGCCGGCTGGCGGGGTGTTGCTTACTTGTAGATGCCGCCGCAGACCACGGCGTCGTCGAGCTTTTCGCAGTACATCGACTTGGGCTCGATCTTCTTGCTCACCGGGTTGGTGAACTTGTAGTCCTGCCAGAACACTCCCTTGCTCTGCGCCAGGTCGACCCGCTCCTTGACAAAGGCCTTGCCGTCCATGTCCTTCAGCTCGATCAGGTTCTTGCCGACCATCTTCTCGTTGGCGCCGTGGGCGCGTACCGTGCCGTCCAGGCCGTAGACCACCAGGTAGAGGTCGCGGTCGATAAAAACGCCTTGCTTGTTGCTGATCTCGGCATAGCCCTTGTCACGGCCGTTGCTCTTGATGAAGGCCACGCCCTTCTTGACGGCGGCCACCGCGTCGTCCTTGCCGGCGTTGCCCTCCTTGGCGCTGGCGGGCGCGGCGGCCAGCAACAAAGCGCTGGCAACGGCGCAGGCCAGCCATGCGCGGGCGGCGAGTGACTTGGGGGTGTTTTTTGAGGTCATGCTGGGGGCTCCAGTCGGGGTTCAGTGGCGGGCCGGTACGGGCCGGTGGGGGTATACGGGCAGCAGTGATCGAAGTCCGGCGCGTCGGTACGGCTCAGGTGCGCGCCAGCGCGTGCACGGGGTCGGCCACCTGGAACCGCGCGACCACAGCGCTCAGGCGGCCGGCCTGGTCTTTCAGGCTTTCGGCGGCCGCCGCGCTTTGCTCGACCAGTGCGGCGTTTTGCTGGGTCATCTGGTCCAGCGCATTGACGGCCTGGTTGACCGAGCCGATGCCCTGGCTTTGCTCGCCGGCGGCGCTGGTGATGCCCTGGATGGTGTCGGTCACCCGTTGCACGCTGGTCACGATGTCGGCCATGGTCCGGCCGGCGTCGCGCACCTGCCGGCTGCCGGCGTCGACTTTCTCGACCGAGCTGGCGATCAGGCGCTTGATCTCGCGTGCGGCCGCGGCCGAGCGCTGCGCCAGGCTGCGCACCTCAGCAGCCACCACGGCAAAGCCACGGCCCTGCTCGCCGGCGCGGGCCGCCTCCACCGCGGCGTTGAGCGCCAGGATGTTGGTCTGGAAGGCGATGCTGTCGATCGTGCCGACGATGTCGGCGATGCGGCGCGACGAGCCGTTGATCTCGTCCATCGTGGCCACGACCTGGGCCACCGCGGCGCCGCCGCGCTCGGCCACGCTGCTGGCCGACGCGGCCAGGCTGCTGGCATGCTGGGCCGCGCTGGCGCTGTGCTGCACGCTTTGCGTGAGTTGCTGCATCGCCCCGGCGGTCTGCTGCAGGCTGCCGGCCGCTTGCTCGGTGCGCCCGCTCAGGTCGGTGTTGCCCGAGGCCACCTCGTTGGCGGCGGTGTGGATGTTTTCGGACGCCAGCCGCACCTCGCCCACCAGCCCGCCCAACGCCGTTTGCATGTGGGCCAGCGCACGCAGCAGGTCGGCGGCTTCGTCGCGGCCGTCGGCGTTTACCGTCTGGCCGAGCTGGCCGTGGGCAATCGCCATCGCCAGATCGCGGGCCTGGGTCATCGGGCCGATGATCGAGGCCGAGTTCATCAGCGTCAGCGGCACCACCAGCACCATCACCAGCGTCAGCACGCCCACAAAGGCCCACATCGTCAGCCGCATCGCGGCCTCGAATCTGGCCTGGGTGGCAGCGGCCTGGGTGTCGATGGCACGCTCGATGGTGGCCAGATTGTTCTCGACCGCGTGGATATGCGTTTTGGCCCGGGCCAGCATCTTGTCGGCCACGCGGGCGTTGTCATAGGCGTTGTTCTGGACCTGGTCCAGCACCTTGACGGCGTTGCCCGTGTAGGTGTCTAGCGCCTTGATCGTTTCCTGGGCGAGTGCGGCGTTGTCAGCGCCCGCGCCGTCCAGCAGCTTGGCCAGGCCGGCCTGGGCCAGCTTGACATCGCCGTTCCAGGCCTCGCGCAGCTTGATCACCGCGGCGGTGTCCTCGTACTGGATCACCATGTCTTTTTCGTGGCGCCGCACGTTGCCCAGAACGCCGCGCAGATCCGCCACGGTGTGCAGATCCCGCACGGTCTGCTGCATGAAGTCGGCGTTCAGGCTGGCCAGGTGTTGGCCGCCCAGCAATCCGGCCGCGCCCACCAGGGCAAACAGCCCCAGCACCAGCACGATGGCGCCTTGCATGCGCAGCCGGATCGAGAAGCGTCGCATCCATTGCATGGGAGTGTTCATGTCGGGTCCGGGCGGGTCAGGGGGGTCAGGGCGGGGCGCTTCAGGATGGGCGTCGGGGCTCAGAAGCTTTCCCAGTCGGACGATTCGCCGCTGGCAGCAACCGCCACCGCCGCAGCCGATGCCACCATGATCGGTGCCACCGATATGGCGGCGGGCCGGCGCGGCGCCGGGGCGCTTGCCCGGGTGGTCGGGCTTGGCGCGGCGGCTGCGGGCCGGGGCGCCGCCGGCCGTGCGGCCGCAGCGGGCGCGGTGTAGCCCGCAACCTGGATGCCATGGCCCAGCTGGAATCGGCCCACCACCTCGGCCAGGCGCTGGGCCTGGTCCTTCAGGCTCTCGGCGGCGGCGGCCGATTCTTCGACCAGCGCCGCGTTTTGTTGTGTCATCTGGTCGAGCTGGGTGACGGCGCCGTTGACGGTGCTGATGCCGCTGCTCTGCTCGGCAGCGGCAGCGGTGATCTCGCCGATGATGTCGGTCACGCGCTGCACGCTGGCCACGATCTCGCCCATCGTGCTGCCTGCGTCCTGCACCAGGCGGGCGCCGGCCTCGACCTTTTCGACGCTGGTGCCGATCAAGGTCTTGATCTCGCGGGCGGCCCCGGCGCTGCGCTGGGCCAGGCTGCGCACCTCGGCAGCCACCACGGCAAAGCCGCGGCCTTGCTCGCCGGCGCGGGCCGCTTCTACCGCCGCGTTCAGGGCCAGGATGTTGGTCTGGAAGGCGATGCTGTCGATGGTGCCGATGATGTCGGCGATGCGCTTGGACGAGCCGTTGATCTCGTCCATGGTGCTCACCACCTGGGCCACCACGTCGCCACCGCGCCGCGCCACGGTCGATGCCGAGGCGGCCAGCTGGTTGGCTTGCGACGCCGCGTCGGCGCTTTGGCGCACGTTGCCGGTGAGTTGGGTCATCGAACTGGCGGTCTGCTGCAGGCTGCTGGCCGCTTGCTCGGTGCGCTGGCTCAGGTCGATGTTGCCGGCCGCCACTTCGGCGCTGGCCACCTGGATCGAATCGGCCGACTGCCGCACCTGGCCAACGATGCCGCGCAGCGAGGACTGCATCGCCTCCAGCGCGCGCAGCAGCGCGGCGGTCTCGTCCGCGCCAGCGGTGCTAACCGGTGTGGACAGGTCGCCGTTGGCAATGCGTTCGGCCAGCGCGCGCGCCTGGTCGATCGGGCCACAGATCGAGCTCATGTTCATCAGCGTCAAGGGCACCACCAGCAGTACCGCCAGCAGCACGGCCACGCCGAACAGGCCGTAGCTCAGGATGCGGGCCTGGGCGGATTCGGCCAGGTACCTGGCCTTGTCGGCGTTCAGGGCCTTGGCCAGCACGGTCAGCTCGGCGTCGGTCGCCTGGACCGGCTTCTTGGCCTCGGCCATTGCGGCTATCGCGGCCATGGCACCATCGGCGGTGCCGGTCAGCTGGCTGAAAGCGGCACTCGACTTGTCGATGTAGGCCGCCAGCAGCGGCTGCACGCGGGCGCCGCTGGCCGCAGCATCTCCCTGCGATCCCTCGGTCAACGCACGGGCCTGGCCGCGGGCCAGGTCCGCCACGGCGGTCCATTTGGCGCGGTAGCTGGCCACCAAGGCCGGGTCGGTGGCGTTGAGCAGCAGGTCTTTCTCGAAGCGGCGCAGATCGCCAACAGTCACCCGAAGGTCACCCAGCATGGCCAGGGTCTGGTGCGTGCCGTTGACAAACTGCGCGTTGCTGGTGGCCAGGCGTTGCAGGCTCCACAGGCCGGCGCCGCCCACCAGGCCCAACAGGGTCAGCACCATGGCGATGGCGCCCAGCATGCGGGTGCGGATCGTGAAATTGCGAATGATGGTGTTCATGCGGAGTCTCGGTGGAGCGCTTGCTGCGGGGACGGGCTGGCGGTTTTGGCGACGGTACCCGGGGTAGGTTTGATGCGCAGGCGGGCTGGCCTGGTGAAATCAACAGCGCAATCGCGTCCGGTCAGTGCCGGCTGCGCCGCACCAGCGTGCCGATGTCGAGGATCAGCGCTACTCGGCCGTCGCCCATGATGGTGGCGCCCGACACATCCGGCACCTTGCGGTAGTTGGCCTCCAGGTTCTTCACCACCACCTGCTGCTGGCCCAGCAATTCGTCCACCAACAGGGCAACCCGGCCGCCTTCGGCCTCGACCACGACCATGATGTTGCTGACGTTCTCGAAGTCGAAACGCGGCACCTCGAAGACCTTCTCCAGGTCGATCACCGGCATGTACTCGTCGCGCACCTCGACCACCCGGCCGGTGCCGCCGATGGTCTTGACCATGCCGTCCTTGACCTGGAACGACTCCACCACCGAGCCCAGCGGCAGGATGTAGACCTCGTCGCCCACGCCCACGCTCATACCGTCCATGATCGCCAGGGTCAGCGGCAGCCGCACTTTGACGCTCATGCCGTAACCCTCGGCCGAGTCGATATCGACCGTGCCGCCCAGCGCCGTGATGTTTTTCTTCACCACGTCCATGCCCACGCCACGGCCCGAGACGTCGGTGACGACCTCGGCAGTGGAGAACCCGGGCGCGAAGATCAGGTTCCAGACCTCGTTGTCGGTCATCGAGTCGGGCGCATCGATGCCTTTTTCGCGCGCCTTGCTGATCAGCTTGGCCCGGTTCAGGCCCTTGCCGTCGTCGCGCACCTCGATCACGATGCTGCCGCCCTGGTGGCTGGCCACCAGCGTCAGCGTGCCGGTCTCGGGTTTGCCGCGGGCTGCGCGCTCGGCCGGCAGCTCGATGCCGTGGTCGCAGCTGTTGCGCACCAGGTGGGTCAGCGGGTCGGTGATCTTCTCGACCATGCCCTTGTCGAGTTCGGTCGATTCGCCCAGCGTCACCAGCTCGACCTTCTTGCCCAGTTTGCTGGCCAGGTCGCGCAGCATCCGCGGGAAGCGGTTGAAGACCATCGACATCGGGATCATGCGGATCGACATCACCGCTTCTTGCAGATCGCGGGTGTTGCGCTCCAGGTTGGCCAGGCCGGCGCTGAGCTGCTGGTGCAGCGCGGCGTCCAGGCCCAGGCTGTTCTGTGCCAGCATGGCCTGGGTGATGACGAGCTCACCCACCAGGTTGATGAGTTGGTCGACTTTTTCGACCGAGACCCGCAGGGTGGCCGAATCCAGCGCGGCGCTGGCCTTGGCCTCGGCGCGTGGCGCGCCCGGCCGGACGGCGGGCGCGGCGGCGGTGGACTCGACGCTGGCGCTGCTGCTGGGCGCGGCGGCTTGGGCGCCTGCGCTACCTGGCGCACCCGGGGCGTTGTCGAAAAAGCCGTAGCCGGTCTCGGGCTGGGCAGCCCGTTCGTCGGGCGGCGCGCCCGGCGCGCCGTCGTGGAAGCCGTAGCCCAGGCCGAGTGGCGCGAGTTGCACCGACTCGCGTGGCACATGGAAGGTGAACAGGTCCAGCAGGTCGTTGTCGCTGCTGGTGGTGGTGATCTTGAAACGGCGCATGCCGTCGGCACCCCGGCCGGCGTCCAGCGGCTCGATCTGGCCCAGGCCGACAATCTCCTTGAACAACTCGACCAGGCTGTCGGCCAGGCTGTCGTCGGCCAGCGCGCCGACCGTGAGCTCGAGCACCCGGGTGGCGTCGTCCAGCGGTGCCGGGGGTGCTGCAGTCAGCGGCGCGGCCGACGGGCCGGCCTGCCGGGCCAGGTTGTCCACGGCACTGCCAGCGCACAGGGTCTTGATCGTCAGCAGCAGGTCGGTGGTGTCGGGCACGGCCTGGCCGGTGCCCTGGTGGCGGGCCAGCAAGGCGCGCAGCGCGTCGCCGGCGCTCAGCAGCACGTCCACCATCTGGGTGGTCGGGTTCAATTCGTGGCGCCGCAGCTTGTCGAGCAGCGCCTCCATCTGGTGCGTCAGCAGGGCCACGTCGTTGAAGCCGAAGGTGGCCGCGCCACCCTTGACCGAATGGGCGCAGCGGAAGATCGCGTTGAGCTCCTCGTCGTCGGCGGCGGTCACGTCGAGTTCGAGCAGCATCTGCTCCATCGTCTGCAGGTTTTCGCCGGCTTCTTCAAAAAAGACCTGGAAAAACTGGCTCAGGTCGATGCCGGCGGACATGTGTGCGCCTTCGTTGCTCATCTCAGCCATGGCTGGAGGTCTCCGGATGGGGGTTCACTTGCGCGGCGGGGGGCAGCGCGCTCAAGGGGCAGGTCAGCGGATCACCTTGCCGATCACCTCGATCAGCTTGGCCGGGTCGAACGGCTTGACCAGCCAGCCGGTGGCGCCAGCGGCCCGGCCGGCCATCTTCATCTGGTCGCTGGACTCGGTGGTCAGGATCAGGATCGGGGTGGCCTTGAACTTGGGGTTCTCGCGCAACTTCTTGGTCAGCGAGATGCCGTCCATGCGCGGCATGTTCTGGTCGGTCAGCACCAGGCTGAAGTCGCGCTGGCCGGCTTTCTCGAACGCGTCCTGGCCATCAACGGCCTCGACAACGTTGAAGCCCGCGTTTTTCAAGGTGAACGAGACCATTTGGCGCATCGAGGCCGAATCGTCAACGGCAAGGATTGAGTGCATCGCTATCTCCGGGGAGTCAGGTGGGTTTTCGGCAATCGGCCGGGAAACTTGAAACGTTTGGAAACCTTCAGAACAGCTCGACCGAGCCGGCGTCCATCTCGTCCTGAGTCACCGGATTGGGGCGCAGGGGTGCTTCTTCGATCACCGCCACGCCGTCTTCATCGTCATCGCCCATCACGTCACGCGCCAGCCGGTCCGCGCAGTTGCGCAGTCGGCGGTGGGTGTGGTCGATCAGCTGCGAGGCCATGTCCTGGAACTGCAGCGCAGTCACCGCACCGGCCAGGTGGCCCATGGTGGCGTGCAGGTGGCTTTCGGGCAGCTCGGGGTGCTGCGCGGCCAGCCTGGACAGCTGCGTGATTTCAGACGACGCACCGTAAAAATGGCCCATCAGTGTCTCGGTGGCGTCCGTGAGCAGGCGCTGCAGACGGTTCAGGTCGTTGGTGGCGACCATCAGGCTGTCTTGCAAGTCGGCTGCTGCCAGCAGGGGCAGCGTGGCCAGCGCCATTTCCGGCATTGGTTCTTCATTGAGCATCGTCACTCCGCTGTTGCGCGTGCAAGGCCGGCCCGGTCGGGTCGGGGCCAGCACAGGCTTGGGGGTTGTTTCGGCGCGCCAGCCGCGGAGTTGAGGCAAAGATGCGCCGCAGGTGTGTTCAATTCGGCTCAAGGGGCCGTCGATGCGCCGGCCACAGCGCAGCACCAGCGCCTGCAATTGGCCGATCTGGCCGATCCGCCCGGTCTGCGCGGTCTGGCCCAGGCCTGCAGCGGGCTTTGCCATACTCGGGCCATGTCCAACCCCGCCTCGACCCCGCTCCAGACCGCCGCGCCGCCCGGCACGGCGTCCGTTCGGCGCCTGCGTGTCCTGCACCTGGAGGACAACGAGCTCGACCAGGCGCTGGCCGCCGTGCACCTGCAGCGCGCGGGCCTGGCGCCGGAGATCACGCGGGTCGATACCGAGGAGGCGTACCGCCTGGCGCTGACCCAACCCGATTGGGACGTGGTGCTGTCGGACTTCAACCTGCCCGGGTTCAATGGCCTGCGGGCGCAGCAGATCCTCAAGGACAGTGGGCGGCAAATCCCGTTCATCCTGGTTTCGGGCGAGATCGGCGAGGACACCGCGGTGGCGGCGATGCGCAACGGCGCATCGGACTACCTGCTCAAGAACAATCTGGCCCGGCTGGCGCCCGCGGTCGAGCACGCGATCGCCGCCAACCGGGATCGCCTGGCACGGCTGCAGGCGGATGCCGAGCTGGCGGCCAGCCGGCAGCGCCTGTCGGCGCTGGCCCAGCACCTGCAGACCAGCGTGGAGACCGAGCGTGCGGCCATTGCCCGCGAGATCCATGACGATGTGGGCGGCAGCCTGACCGCGATCAAGTTCGACCTGGCCTGGATCGGCCGCCATGCCCAGTCGCCCGAGGTGCTGCAGCGGGTGGCCAGCGCGCTGGAGACGGTGGGCCACGCGCTGGAATCGAGCCAGCGCATCATGCACAACTTGCGCCCGGCCATCCTGGAGCAAGGCCTGGTGGCGGCGCTGCAGTGGATGGCCAGCCGGTTCGAGCGGCGCGACGGTGTGACCTGCCTGTTTCAAACCAGCCGCGAGAGCATGCAGCTGCCGACCGGCGTACCGCTGGTGGCCTACCGCTTCACCCAGGAGGCCTTGACCAACATCAGCAAACATGCCCAGGCCACACGGGTCACGATCGACTTGTCTCTGAGCCGGGGTGTGTTGTCGGTCGAGGTCAGCGACAACGGCCGTGGCCTGGACCGCAGCGACCTGGACAAGGCCCGCAGTTTTGGCCTGCGTGGCCTGCATGAGCGCGCCGGCACGGTGGGTGGCTGGGTGGATGTGTCCAGCGGCGCCACCGGCACGGTGCTGATGTTGTCGGTGCCGGTGCGGCGGGTGGGCACCGCCGACGCCGACGCCGGCCAGCCGGCCTTCGACCACTACGACGACCACGACCCATCGGCTTGGGGCCCCCCATGATCAAAGTGATTCTTTGCGACGACCACGCGCTGATCCGCCGTGGCATCCGCGACACGCTGGCCGACGCGCCCGACATCGAGGTGGTGGGCGAGGCCGGCGATTACGGTGAGCTGCGCAGCCTGATGCGCAGCCTGGCCAGCGGCGGCCGTGAGGGTGGGCCGCCCGGCGCCCATGCCGGCGTGCACGGCATCGGCTGCGATGTGCTGGTGCTCGACATCAACCTGCCCGGCCGCAGCGGGCTGGACGTGATCCATGTGCTCAAGGACGAGGGCTCGCCGATCAGGGTGCTGGTGGTCAGCATGTACCCCGAGGACCAGTATGCGATCCGCTCGCTGCGCGCCGGCGCCTACGGCTATGTCAACAAGGGCGGTGACCCGCAATTGATCGTGCAGGCGGTGCGTACCGTGGCCCAGGGCCGCAAGTACGTCACGCCCGAGATCGCCCAGATGCTGGTCGAGAGCCTGACCACCACCGTGCCCGAGCACGCCCACGACAAGCTGAGCGACCGTGAGCTGCAGACGCTGGTGATGATCGCCTCGGGCAAGCGGCTGTCCGACATTGCCGAGCAACTCACCCTCAGCCCCAAGACCGTCAGCGTGTACAGGGCCCGGGTGCTGGAGAAACTGAGTTTGCAGAACAACGCCGAGTTGACGGTCTATGCCATTCGGCAGGGGTTGGTGGGCGGGTGAAGTGATGCGCCGAGGGGCGGCTTGCGGCTCTGAGCTGCCGTTCGTCGAGTCAGGATGCTGACGTTCGACGTGCGGCGCGAGGCAACCAAGGCCGTCGGGCAACCGGCTCCCTCCATGTCCCCCGATGCCGGCCAGCTGGCCGACATCTCCT
>Ga0209181_10003013_pt1 | contig 26741 bp, 19 predicted proteins | sample MAT05_FD_187208 | JGI IMG/M metagenome (GOLD analysis project Ga0209181, IMG submission 187208) | Freshwater microbial communities from Lake Fryxell liftoff mats and glacier meltwater in Antarctica - MAT-05 (SPAdes) (version 2) | ecosystem: Environmental > Aquatic > Freshwater > Ice > Liftoff...
GTATAATCTTCATAATTAAATAAAAATATGTTTGATATTTTATTACCTTAAACTCTCCGCAGATTTATTTCGCCATATTTTTTTCCAGTACTCGGATAAATGAAATAATAAAAATCACCTATACAACTTGAAATATATTATACATCTTGTGAAACTTGACAGTAATCGCAAATTTAAGACACATGGTTTTGTAAAGTTTGATAATGATAAAAAGAAAATCAAATGGATATTTAAGATAAATATGGTATTGGGTATGAATCAGCATGTTAAGGCTAAAATGAAATTTTGGGAGAAAAAGGCGAATCATTGGAAAAAGAGAAAGGCTAACTTAGACATTAATTTTAAGGGTGATGGAACTGCTGGAGTTGGTCGACTAGCAAAAACTAGTAGTAGTACTGGTTGCGAGTGCAAAGATTTTATAAATGTTCCAGAATCACCATCTGGAAGTGAACATGAAAAAAAACTTAAAGTCAAACATAGTTTGGTTAATTTTGGTGTTGGAGTAATTAAAAGAGATAAATTAGTTAGATTAAATCGTGATGATGTTGATTTTCATGTTGAGTATATATGGAATGGGCTAGTGAAAAAGGACCTGGATCCAGCGAGTGAGCCAGCATTTCCTTGTACCGAATAATTTATATTATGAAAATTGTAATTCCCTTTATATTAACTTTCGGAAGTTTATTTTCAAATGCTCAGACAGTTTCTTTTATACCATCTCTATTATTTGGGACAGAAAGTAATAATATAAATTTAGGATCTAATTCAGCAATTAGAAGTAAAACCTACAAAAACCATTTTAGGAAAATTTCTAACAAAAATTCTAAAGGGGCTGTCTTGGAGATTAAATACAACCATCCCAAATTCACTCTCTCTAATGTTGATTTTTATCCAGCGTTTACTACAGGTTACTTTTCAAATCTTTTTATGTTCGATGAGTATACGATTATACCTACCGTTTCTGACTTTTCAGAACAAAGCTGGCTAAATGGATTTTTAATTGGGGGTTCATTTCATTCTAAAAATACCACTGATTTTCACTTTTTTTTTGAAGCTGGAATTGTTCATAAACACTATTTTAACAAGACCGTCAATGTAGATATTATTGATAACACAGATTTGTCATCGCTAGAAGTTCATATTTCATCTAAGAATAAAGATAATTTGGGTTTTATGATTCGTTCTGGCTTGAATCTTAAACTAAACAAGAAAAGTAGTTTGATATTTGGATTAGTTTACTTAAATGAGAAACGAAATATTGTGAATTATTCATATAGGAGAGATTACATTGGAAGTGGTACTTCAGTATTAGGCGAAGGAGATAATATTTCAGATTATTCCTCTAAAAACTATAATTTTTTCTATTTAACTTTTGGTTATCAATACAATATATTTTTATCAAACCATTAATATATTTAGAATCTATATTCTATTAACAATAGCCCGCTAAATTTTAGCGGGCTATTTTATTATACAGTCTTTCTAATTATTGGAGGAGGTTACTAATTATACAACTTCTGGTGTTGCTTCTATCAATAGCAGAATACATGTCAAATCATTATTCAGACAATATTCCAAGCTGAAACTTAATTCCTTCAGAAGCTGATAAATCACTAATAAAAAAAGTGAAAGCAGGTTATGAAGCTTTGGATATGGTGTTCTTAGATCATTTGATTGTTATTTCAAGTGGATATTGTTCGTTTGCTGATGAAGGGATGTATTAATTTTATAGTTTCATCTAAAGTTCTTTCGTTTGAAGAAATCAAATTTAAGATAGGTATTTCAATTTTGTGTTTTATAAGTTTTAGAATGAAAAGAATTTGTATTAAATTCGTATTTGTCTAATTAAAAAATTAGTCAATCAAGTTCTTTGAAATTGTGGGTCAGATTTTGGCTGTTTAATTATTTAATAATGAATCATAATTCAAATGAAAAAAAATTGCTTAAAAGCTCTAAAAAGGTTTTAAAAAGTGATTTAGATTATGAGGTCAAGACGAAAATCGTCTTCGCTTTATTTGAGTTGCACTTTAAAAAAAAGAAAACCTTTATAGGTAGACTTCTAAAAGTGCTTCGAGATTTCATTTCTTTTTACTAGCAATTCTTTTGAAATTGCTTAGTCACTTCAACCGCCCAATTAATCCCTAAGCTCAATTGAGAGTTACTATTTGAAAAAAAATAGGCTGGAAAAATCGGAACGGGCTTTGAGAGTCCCAAGCCTCTATTAAAAAAGGTGGAGGGGATACAAAGCATTAGCAATAATGCTTTTTTTATAACCCTGCCAAAGTAAAGTAGAATCTTTAAACCAAATTTGGCCCACTATTTCGGACTTGACTGCATACATGGGTATAAGTCGTTTATTAAATTTTTGCTTCACCAATATTACACCAATTTGATTAGTAATATTTTAAGACGTTAATTTCACTAGCTCTTTAAATTAACCTCATTTGCAATGAATTTTATTCACAATTTGGATTGTGTCACCTATGCGTCACCAAAACAAAAAATTATTTTTTAATATAATGAAATTCAGCTATTTATATTTAAAAATACAAATCCCAGCGGGATCACATCAATTCCACCAAAAACCTAAGTTTAAATACAATAAACACTACTGATACAATACAAATGCTCCCCATTTAGATGGATCAGCAGCGTATTTTTTGCTCATGTTTGATTGGGCCTTGTTAAATGCTTGTTCTATGGAAATGCCACTTAGCCAATTCTTATAAAACGATTCCATAAATTCTACCGTTTCTGCATCGGGAACCTGCCACAGTGTAGTTATTTGATACTGTACGCCTGCCATTTTTAAGGCCCTTTGCAAGCCCATGACCCCTTCGCTGCCATTTAGGTCGCCAAGCCCGGTTTCGCAGGCACTTAACACCACGAGTTGGGTCTTGCTCAGGTTCATGGTCGAAATTTCTTTGGCCAATAAAATACCATCCTCTTCCTCATAAGGGTTGCCACCGTTTTCCCAAGCATAGTTGCCTCCGGCTAGTATTAACCCCGACCGATACATAGGATCTTCATTCGCTTTATAATCATTATCGTTCTGATTGGTATTATCTTCATGTTTTGTTTTTAGGGGAATATAAAACCCGTGTGTGGCTAAATGCCAAACCGAAGGACTTTGAAGTAATGCCAGTTTTAAATTTTTCTCTGTGGCATTTTCTTCTTTAAGATAGATTGGTTCTTTTTGTGCTGCCTTTAAAAAGGTTTCTATTTTTTGGGTTTCTATTTTTGTGCCTTCCAAATAAGTCCATGTATTGCCTGGCAATCCCCTGCGGGCTGTTACACTTATGTCAAAAGTGTCTTTAATGGCTTCCTTTTTCGTTGCCTTGTATTCAAAATTAATGCCACCTGCCAATAAAAAGGATGCTGGTGATGTGGCGGTTTTTTCAAACAATAAATCGGTTAAACTTAATCTATAATTTATTTGGTACTTTTGGCCCAAAAAAAAGCCTGAAGTATCTTGCATGGCAGCAAAAGATACTTTGCTTAAATACCCCGATGGTGAAAGATAAATGGTTTTAACACCTGTTAAATAAGGAGTTAGTTTTTTCCAAACCAAATCATAAAGATTGGCAGTAGAAAATTTATTCGTAACTAATTTAACCCCTCGTTTTAAATAATTCTGATTTATAACAGTTGTGTGAGACGTTGACAAATTGATCATGTCCAAAAGTTCTTTTTGGGTAAATAGAACGACAAATTGCGGCTTAGCTTGTTCTGGTTTAATAATATAGGCGGCATAATACATTGTATCCGTCCAATCCTTTCTTTTAAAATCAAAATGGGTAAATTCAATGGCAACTTCTCCAGCCTTTAAATGTGTCACCACATCTTCATATTTGGCCGATAAGCCTTCTTTTAATTGTTTAAAGTCTTGTGATTTTGCCAATAGTTGAAGCTCCGCTGTTTTGGCTTTGGCTTGATAGTCGGCGAGTGAAGGGCTCCGTTTATCCGTGGGTTTGGACAGTTCTTTATTTACTAAATTTTGGTACAATTCCAATTGCGTTATCATTTTTACAATTTCGGTATCACTCGATGATTGTAACTTTTGCTTTAGCAAATTGCCACTTTTCAAAGCCAGGCCTTTATAGAATGAAACATCTTCCCAAGCCTCAAGCAATATATTAGACTTTGAATTAGGAAATTGTAGAATTAAACTTTGCAAAATATCGTTATAGTATAAGTTTTTCTTTATAAAACTTGCTTTATAATCTTCTGACAAGCCCAATAAATTATTTGTTAAAAACCGTTTGTTGGCTTCAATTCCACTTTGATAAAACTCTATTGCTTTGGCGTATTCACCCATGCTTTGATGCAATAATGCTAGATTGTTTAAACGAATTCCATAGTCTGAATGGTCTTTACCAAGGCTCTTTTCAGCGTTTGCTAAGGCTTCTAAAAACAAGGGCAAGGCTTTTGCGTATTCACCCATGTTTCTATACAAATTTGCTAGGTTGTTTAAACGAATACCATAGTTGGAATGGTCTTTGCCAAGGCTCTTTTCGGTGTTTTCTAAAGCCTCCAAATACAAAGGCAAGGCTCTAGCATAATCACCCATACATTCATGCAACGCGGCCAAGTTGTTTAAACAGATTCCATATTGAGAGTGGTCTTTGCCAAGGCTTTTTTCAGTGTTTTTGAGAGCTTCCAAATACAAGGGCAACGCTTTGGCATATTCTCCAATGCTTTTATACAATAATGCCAGATTGTTTAAACTTATTCCATATTGGGAATGGCCTTTGCCAAGACTCTTTTCCATGTTATTTAGGGCTTGCAAATACAAGGGCAAGGCTTTGGCGTATTCGCCTATGTTTTTATATAAACCAGCCAAACCACTTAAACGAATACCATAGGATGAATGGTTTTTCCCAAGACTCTTATCTGCGTTTTCTATGGCTTCCAAATACAAGGGCAGGGCTTTGGAATATTCACCCATTCTTTCATACAATGATGCCAGATTGTTTAAACTAATACCATAGGATGAATGACCTTTACCAAGACTCTTTTCTGCGTTTTCAAGGGCCTCCAAACACAAGGGCAAGGCTTTGGAATACTCACCCATGCTTTGATACAATTCCGCTAAGTTGCTTAAACGAGTTCCATAAGATGAATGGTATATACCGAGGCTCCTTTTGGTGTTTTCAATAGCTTCCAAATACAAGGGCAGTGCTTTTGTATATTCACCCATGCTTAAATACAAGCCTGCCAGGTTATTTAAAATGGAACCATAATGGGTATGATTTTTCCCTAATGAATTGAAACAAACTTCCTTTACATTTAAATAGTCCAATACAGCCTGTTTTCGGTCTATTTCCGTTTCTATTTTACAATACCAAATTAAAATTATAACCCAGTTTTCTCCATCCCATTTTTCCTTTTTTGCCAAAGTTATAGCCTCTGTTATTGTTATTTTGGCATCAGAATAATGTTGTTCCTTGTGTTGCGAAACAGCCTTACTTAATAATTCATTAGCCTTTTGTGCTTTAAGGGAAAACGAAAACATGAAAACCATCAGTATAACAAGGGCTATTTTTTTCATCTATTATGTTTTACAAATGTATAAATTAAAGTAAATATTGAAAATGCTTTGCAATTTTGTTGATATATTTGGAAACAAGAATCAATTTCAAAACTGATATTTTCGACTGCGGGGGTAAAAGTTTTAAATAAGCTCTCCGATTCCAAATATCCTCCACTTTTTACCAAAATCATCTAAGTGATTGTCCAAATTCATCTAAGAAATAAAATATATTTTCGACTAATTTATTTATTATGTGAGGTTTAAGTTTTATACCAATTTAAAAAATTGCTTGTTTAATCCTTTTATATATCTTTGTTAATAGGCGTTTACTATTTTTCTAAACCCGTAACATGTCCAGCCATAGCATTGAAATCATATTAAGTCGCCAATTGGCCGATAATTTATCTATTCCAGTTTTTATTGTCGACCCCCACGGTAACCTCATTTTTTACAACGAACCCGCCGAAAATCTCTTAGGTTTGCGATTTGAAGAAACAGGCAGTATGAACGTTTCCGAATGGTCAACAATTTTTAAACCCCAAGATGAAAATGGAAAGCTTCTGCCAGCCGAAGATTTACCACTTGTCCAAACCATGGCTACACAAGCTCCTGCCCATGGCTCGTTTTGGATAAATAATCTTAATGGCCTCCTTTATCAAATATCCGTAACTGCATACCCTATTGTTGGCCGACCTAACCGTTTTTTAGGCGCTGTGGCAATATTTTGGAAAACCTTGGAGAAATGAAAATAACTATATGGGGTTGCAGGGGATCTCTACCTTCTCCGGGTCCCGAAAAAAATATATTTGGTGGCAATACGTCCTGTGTTCAACTAGAATATAAGGATACCTGTATTATTCTAGATGGAGGTTCTGGAATTCAACGTTTGGGTGCCAGCTTTGATTCTAAAATAAAAGAAGTTAATATTTTACTCACCCATTTGCACATGGATCATATTATGGGTTTAGGCTTTTTTCAACCTTTGTACAACTCCAAAATTAAAGTAAATATTTGGGGGCCTTCAGGTTCTGCCGAGAGCCTCGAACACCGTTTGCGTCGTTACTTCTCTCCCCCACTATTTCCTATTCGACTCAACGAATTGCCTTCGCACATTTCAATTTTCGAAATTAATAACAGTTCCTTCAATATCGGCGAACTCCAAATTAAATCTGAATATATTTGTCATCCCGGCCCCACCGTCGGATACAGAATTGAAGCTAATAATTCTGTATTTGTCTATATGCCAGATCACGAACCGGCCCTCGGTTCTAGTCATTTTCCCGATTTACCCGAATGGACTAGTGGTTATAACTTAGCCAAAAATGCTGATCTTATTTTTCACGACGCACAATATAAAAACAGTGAATATGCCAACAGAATTGGTTGGGGACATAGTTCTTATGAAGATGCCATAAAATTCGGTTGTCTTGCTAAGGTAAAAAAAATGATCCTCTTTCATCACGACCCTTTGCACACCGATGAACAACTATTTAAATTGTATTATCAAACCAAAGAACGAATGCATGTTCCATTTGAAATTGAACTAGGTATTGAAGATAAGGTTTACGAATTACCTTAATCTATTCTAATTGCAATTCACCAAAATCAAGAAACAAAACCAGTCTATATTTTCCTTAGACTAATAAATTTCTGAAACGTCGTGTTAACAGCACTATATAGAATGTCTTCTTTTAAAAAATCTTTCTAAAAAATTATTTCTATTTCAAAGCATTCGCCTCATAAAATAGGTGTGTTTATTTGCTTATTTTCACGAACTTTGTCAGGTAAAAAAATGTTTGCTATCATTGATATTGAAACGTGTGGAGGAAAATTCGAGTTCAGAAAAGGACGTATTATAGATATATGTATTCTCATCCACGATGGTTTATCTGTCGTTGATAAATTCTCTACACTCATAAATCCTGAGTGTAATATCGGTTATTTTTACACTAAGCTTTCAGGTATTACAAACGAAATGGTTGCTGATGCACCTAAGTTTCATGAAGTAGCAAAACAAATTCTTGAAATAACAGAAGGTTGCGTATTTGTGGCCCATAATGTTGGCTTTGATTACGGGTTTGTTAAAGAAGAATTTGCTTCTTTGGGTTATGTTTACAAGCGCGAAACCTTATGCACCGTTCGTTTAAGTCGTAAATTATTGCCTGGAAAAACATCTTACAGCTTGGGAAACCTTTGCGAATCAATGGGTATCGAAAACAAAGCGAGGCACCGTGCCGAAGGCGATGCAATAGCAACAGCCGTCCTTTTCGATAGGCTGCTTCAAGAAAAAAGTCAAAGTCCAGTCTATAAAAACAAAGGTGTCGAAGATTTAATGGTTCGACGCGTAGATAAAATCAAACAATATATTCTTAATAAACTGCCCGAGTCCTGCGGCGTTTACTACTTTTTGGGCAAAGATGGCGAGATTATTTACATCGGCAAAAGTGTTAATATGTACAACCGTGCTATGAGTCATTTTAACAGTAAAGAAAAAAAAGGCAAAAAAATGCTTAACGAACTTTTCAACGTTGATTTTGAAGTAACTGGCAGCGAATTAATTGCCCTTTTAAAAGAATCCGAAGCCCTCAAAAAACACAAACCAAAATTTAATCGAATGCGCAAAGAAGATAATTTTAGGTTTTGCATCGATTGGTTTACGGATGAAAAAGGAATTTTAAATCTAAAATTATCCGAAGCGCTTGAGTCCGAGCAAACCTTGCAATCGTTTGTAAGTTATAGTTCGGCCCGCGAAAGACTCGAATTCTGGATTGATGAAAACAATTTATGCCTTACGTATTGCGGACTTGTAAGCGCCGAAGCCGTTTGCATGAACCATCAAATTAAGAAATGTTACGGTATTTGCAATGGCTTAGAAGAGTCGGATACCTATAATTTCAGAGTCCGCAAGATCTTACAGAAATACGATTTGCCACATAAAGATTTTATTATTTACGATAAAGGTCGCACAAGCGATGAACGTTCGCTCATTCTCATCCACGAAGGCAAATACCGTGGGTTTGGCTATCTCGATGGCAGTCACCAATTTAACTCTAATGATGAATTGGTAAACATCATTCAAAAGGCAGCTTACTACCCCGATTGCAACGATTTGGTGCGTGGGTTTTTAAAAGCTAGTGGCGAAAAGGTTAAACTTGTCCCTATTCAGTATTAACAAGGGCTCGAGAAATATTCTTTGGGCGAATCCCTTCGGGTCGGGCTTTATGTTCCAATCTTTTTGCTCGTGCCTCTCAAAAAGGATTTCCACTTCAATCCCTTACGCAGCATCGCTTTTAGCACTAAATTCCACAACCTATAAAACACTTTTTTTTAGGAAACACAATACATTTTAAACATCATAAACTGAACTTTAAAATTTCGTAAAGCCTCTTTCGAATTTAATTAATCTGCCTTCAAAATAATTCGAAAGGTAGTTCCTTTGTTGTGCAACGATTCCTTTACTGAAATATGCCCTTTATGATAATTTTCAATAATCCGTTTCACAAAAGATAAACCCAGACCCCATCCTCTTTTTTTGGTCGTAAACCCGGGCTTAAATATCGATTTAAATCGGCTTGCTGGAATTCCTTTACCGGTATCTGTTATATCAATAACAATTTGATGGCCTTTCTTATCAACTTCAAAGGTTATAAAGCCAATGCCTTCCATCGCATCAATGGCATTCTTAATCAAATTTTCGATGGCCCAAGCAAATAAATAAGGATTCAACATAATCATAGTTTTACTCACTAAATGATTGTTTACCATAAAATTAACCTGACGTGACGTACGTTTTTGAAGATACCCAATTGATTTTTCAAGTTCTTCCGAAATATCATGCAATTCAAGTATTGGTTCTGAACCTATTTTTGAAAACCGTTCCGTAATAATTTCCAAACGGTTCACATCCTTCTCCATTTCTCCCAAAATCTCCTTATTACCTTGCTCATCACCACGCATAATTTCAATCCAAGCTAATAGTGAAGACAATGGTGTACCTAACTGATGCGCTGTTTCTTTGCTCATACCAACCCACACCAAATTTTGCTCCGATTTGCGCGAATAACTAAATGCCAAATAACTAATGATTAGAAAAAAAGAAATAATAATGAGTTGAATCAGCGGATAAAACTTCAATCGCGTTAATATTAAAGAATCAGCATAAAATACCTTTAGCTTTTTACCTTCAAAATAGTTCAAAATAATTGGTTCATGTTCCGATTTCATGTACTCAAGTTGGTGAACTAAGTAGTTTTTATCATCTTCAGCTAGCATTGAATCCAAATTACGCCAACTGGTAATATTATTCTGTTCATCCGTTAATATCACAGGAATGGTTGTGTTTTGATTTACGATTTCCAAAAAGAAGGTTAAATCCTCCGAAAAGTCACTTGTTGCTAGTTGACTTGTAGCATGAGCCCAAGTTTTAATCTTAATTTGCTCCTCTTTCGCCATCTTTAAAGCGAGGTCGCGGGTGTACCAAAGCGATGTAAGCCCAATAAGTAAGGCAAACGAAAGCAATACGGGTTTTATAATTCGGTTAAAACGAAAGGCGTTCATGGATACTTCAAAAATAATGGATAAGTTAATCTTTTATAAAAATGGTAATTTTACACACAAAAATTTATGGAATTAACATTTAACCATAACGGCAAATCTTATCTTTTTGATACATCATTGGCTTATGATATTTCACTTTCTGTAATGCGTAGTAGCCCGGGGGCCAATTGTTTTTATACCGATAAGCCGATATACGAATCGTATAGCGCCGGTAATTTTGTTGGAAATGTAGCTTTAGGTGGTGCTTGCAATGTTGATGTTATCACATTTACACCACATGGAAATGGTACCCACACCGAGTGTATAGGACACCTTAATGACCAAGGCCTATTTATTACCGAATCCTTAAAAGAATGTTTTCTGGTAAGTCAACTTATTTCTATATCACCAAAAGTAATAAATCAAGATTTAGTAATTACACTTGATTTATTGTTGGAAGCTGGCCTTGTTTTGGATGCTCAGGCTCTAATCGTAAGAACCCTACCCAATTACGATTCAAAAAAAATCCACGATTATTCCGGTACTAATCCTACCTATTTTGCACCAGAAGTATTGCAATGGTTAACCGATAACCAAATCAAACACTTATTATGTGATATTCCTTCGGTGGATAGAGAAGATGATGGTGGCCAATTATTAGCGCATAAAGCATTTTTCGGACTTCCAAATTCTCCACGACTTGATGCCACCATCACAGAACTTATTTATGCCCCATCAACGATTATTGATGGTTACTATATGTTGAATCTACAAATTGCCCCATTTCAATCCGACGCAAGTCCAAGTCGACCATTGTTATTTTCATTAAAAGAATTAGCGTTCTAGTAAATGAGGTTAATTGAAAATCTGAAAATGTGTTGTACTTTGTTTTGCCGAATTACAAATTCAAAAACTAAAAATTGAAATTCAAGTCTAAATTTAATTTTGAACAATTTTACTTTCTGTTTTCAGCAGTAAGCAGCTTTTTGTTAAATTTATTTAATTACCGAAAAAAAGCAACCAATATTTTGGTAATAAAATTAGATGAAATTGGCGATATGGCTTATGCCATGCATGTGTTTAAGCATTTAAAAACTCAGTTTCCAAATTCCAAAATTACCTTACTTTGTAAGAATTTTGTGAAGCCTCTAGTCTCTAACAATCCTTTTATCGATTCAATTATAGAGGTACTTCCAAAAGCCGCTAAATTTGATACCATCATTGAACTGCGCGGAAATTGGCATACATTAATTTATGCTTTCAAGCAATTTCCGGTTCGTCGTTTTGATAGAGGGACCGTTCGGGTTCGAAATAAATGGCAAGGAAAACAAAAGCATGAAACCACTACAAATTTCGAAATAATTGCCCCTCTTTTAAACAAGGGTGTTAACGCCGATTCGCCACAATTATTTCCAAATGCTGAAGAAATTGCGCATGTTAATTCTTTTATAGAAAATTACAATCTAAAGCACTTTGTTGTGCTTCATTGCGGAGCACGTAAAGTTTTGAGGCAATGGCCGGCTAATAAATTTGCATTACTAGTTAAAATACTTCATCACAAGTATCAATTACAAATAGTATTTGCCGGTACACAAGAAGAAGAAGATACAATTCATCAAATTGACCAATTAAGCCAAATAGAATCTATTAAATGCACAAGAAACTTTACATTGATGCATTTTGCAAGTTTGGTGCAAAAAGCGGCATTGTTTGTAGGAAACGAAAGTGGGCCTTTGCATTTAGCTGCCGTTATGAAAACACCTTTACTTGGTATTTATGGTCCTGGGGTTAAAGATATTTTTTACCCTATCGGCAATACCTCCGAAGTTATTCACCATATTTTAGAATGCAACCCTTGCGATCAGGTTACTTGTGTAAGGCCTGAGAATCCATGTATAAATCTGGTAACCATGGAAGAAGTTGAACAAAAGATTGAAATTCTGCTTGGAAGAAATAGAGAATTCCGCTGACAAATCCTTATTCCTAAAATAAAGTATTAGAGGCCAAAAAGAATTGCAAATCAAATCTGCATATCCTAATTCGACTTTTTAAAATACTTTTTCGTTTTTCTAAAAAGATTCCAAATAGCCTAATTCTTTCAAAAACTTATATCTTTGAAACCTTTAAGCTTTTGCTGCATTAAAAAATTATATGAAAGCACTAACCTTATTTGCCTTTTTGTTTTTAATCGCTTCAAGCGGCTGTAGATTAATGAAGCCTTCTAAAAAGAATAATCTTCAAAAATCTGAAACCGTAAATATACATCCTGATTCTGTAAAGTACGACACCGTAACTTTTGGTGCCGGATGTTTTTGGTGTGTGGAAGCTATCTTTTCAGAATTAAGAGGCGTAAAATCTGTGTTATCAGGGTATACAGGAGGCACTATACTCAACCCAACTTATGCTGAAATTTGCAGCGGAACAACAGGTCATGCCGAGGTTACTCAAATAATTTACGACCCAAGCTTAACCACTTTTAAAGATCTTTTGGAGGTATTTTGGCAAGTTCACGACCCAACAAGTTTAAACAGACAAGGAGCTGATATAGGAACTCAATATCGAAGTGTAGTGTTTTATCGCAATGAACAACAGAAACTGGGTGCAGAATATTTTAAAAAGAAACTTAATGATGAAGATGTTTTTGGCAAACCGGTGATTACGGAAATAGCACCAAATGGTATTTTTTATAAAGCCGAAGATTATCATCAAAACTACTATACCGAAAATAGCAATCAAGCCTACTGCGTTTATGTTATTAAGCCCAAATTAGAAAAATTCAGAAAGATTTTTAAAGATAAATTGAAATAAAAATAATGTTCGACAAATACGCATTTACCGTTACCGAAAGATTTTTAAACTATGTGCAGATAGATACACAATCTGACCCCGAATCCTTAACATATCCATCAACGGAAAAACAAAAAAACCTAGGAAAAATTTTGGTCTCCGAACTCCAAAGTATGGGAATCAATGATGCTCATTTGGATGAGTTTGGTTATGTATATGCAACAATTCCATCCAATTCCAAAAAAGAAGTACCCGTGATATGTTTTTGTTCTCATTTGGATACATCCCCTGATTGCAGCGGAAAAGATGTTAAACCTTTTATTCATAAGAATTACAATGGTGGAATTATAAAATTTTCAGCAAATGACGGCATTGAACTAAATCCTCAAGGACATCAAGATTTGAAAAATCAAGTCGGAAATGATATTATTACTGCCGATGGAACCACTTTGCTTGGTGCAGACAATAAAGCTGGTGTCGCAGAAATTATGGATGCTTGTCATTTTTTAGTAAATCATCCAGAAATAAAACACGGAAAAATTCGGATACTTTTTACCCCCGATGAAGAAATTGGTCGTGGCGTAGATAGAGTAGACATGAAAAAACTCAACGCGCAATTCGGTTATACTATTGATGGTGAATCATTAGGGCATATCGAGAATGAAACATTTAGCGCAGACGGAGCTATTTTAAAAATCGAGGGCGTTTCAACACATCCTGGTTTTGCTAAAAATAAAATGGAAAGTGCCATCAAAATCGCTGCAGACATTATTTCGCATTTACCCAAAAACGAACTTTCTCCAGAAACTACAGAAAAAAAGGAAGGATTTATTCATCCCACTTCCGTTAACGGCAGTATTGAAGATGCAACCATTAAATTTATAATTAGAGGATTCGATAATCAAACGCTTTTAAATAATGCGCAGGTTATTAGAGAAGTTGCAGATAAAGTGATTATTGCATACCCCAATTCCTCCTATACACTTAAAACTTTTGAACAATACCGAAACATGAAAGAAGTATTGCTTCAACACCCACAAGTAGTTGAATATGCAGAAGAAGCAATCAAACGTGCAGGACTAACCCCATTAACAGAAAGTATTCGAGGCGGAACAGATGGTTCGCGCTTATCTTTTATGGGATTACCTTGTCCCAATATTTTTGCCGGTGAACACGCATTCCACTCCAAGCTTGAGTGGGTTTCAGTTCAAGATATGCAAAAAGCAGTAGAAACCATTGTACATCTATGCAACATTTGGGAAGAAAAAAATTAATGGAAGGATTTTAACTAAGACCACTTAGAAGGCTTTAGAAAATAAAGAATTTCCGCCGGCAAAAATAGTTTAAGTGTTATTTAGCACGCTTTTAGCGGGCACTAAATATTAGGTATCATAAGGTGTTAAATAATAAAATATTGAAATTTGTTAGCTAACAAATTTTCAAAGGACGCTTCTATTTTTGTTTCTCTAAAAAACATATTCAAACATTGAATTAAAACACTTTTTTAAAAAGATAAAAAATGATAAATTTGCAACATAAATTAAAACAATGGGAAAAGGAGACAAAAAATCTGCAAAAGGTAAGCGAGTAATGGGTTCTTATGGCAATACAAGACCAAGAGTATCTAATTTACCGAAAAAAACTACGGAAACGAAATAGTTTTACAATACTTATTTAAAAGATCCTAACGGGTCTTTTTTTATGGCTGTAATCGTTTAAAAGCCCATTTATTATCTTTCAGCGCATACTGAATCCTGTCGTGCAAACGATTTGCGCGGCCTTGCCAAAATTCATATAAGTTAGGTTTAATAATATACCCACCCCAATGCTTTGGTCTAACAATATTGCCTGAATCATGAAATTCTGCCAATCGATTATCTAATTCATCGCGTGAATCAATTGGTTGACTTTGATTGCTAATTAGTGCCCCTATCTTGCTTCCTTCTGGACGCGAGTTAAAATAAATATCCGATTCTTCCGGTGCCAATTTTGAAACCTTGCCTTCTATACGAATTTGTTTCTCCAAATCGAGCCAATTAAAATTTATGCAGACATTGTTGTTAAGTTCTATTTCTCGACCCTTTGCGCTTAAATAGTTGGTATAAAACGAAAAACCGGCATGAGAATAATCTTTGAGTAGAACCACTCTAGCCCGAGGCTTGCGTTCAATACTTACAGTACACAAAACCATGGCATTAGGTTCTTTGATACTCTCAGAAACTGCTAACTTAAACCATTGGTCAAATAATTCAATTGGGTTTTGAGGAATTTGTTCCTCCAACAGCTCTCCTTTGCTGTAGTGCTCTCTAAAATCTCTAATTGGTAACATTTTTACTCCGCAAAGTTAATTAAAGATAAAGTCATTTCCTTATTTATTAATTGTTTCCCAATCTTGGGTAAAGTTGAATGATAATTAATACTGCTATTCATTAAAACAAAATTTTATGGTGCTCAAATTTTACGACCTTAATGTTTAACAAACACTTTATTATCACACTACATAAAACTTAAAAGCCCCCGTACCTTTCAGTCGAGGGCTTTTAAGTTTAAAAAGGTATCTTTTACTTGTTTACAGTAATTTTCTGTGTAGAAGTTAATCCACCATTTGTTACTTTAATCATATAAACACCATTGGCTACATTTAAGTCAATAGCATAAGTAGATTTAAGAGAATTGGCTTCAATGTTTTGCACTAATCCGCCCAATAGATTGTAAACTGCAATTGAAATATCCGATTTTGGATCTTCAATGGTTACTGTAAAGTTTCCTTTGTTTGGATTAGGATAAACCTTAACACCATTCAATTTACTTAGCTTGTCAATTCCACCAGAAATAGCAATTGTTTGACAAGTTTCAGAGAAACATCCCGCTGCGTTAACTATCGCTAAACAAGCAGTGTAATTTCCTGAAGGGAATGTTAAATACTGGTACTGAGGCGAAGGAATAGTAGCTCTTCCACCATCTCCAAAACGCCATTGGTATAAAGTAGCACCAGCTTCGTTTGCTTTAAAGTAAACTAAACGGCCGCTACGAGTGTAAGTAAAACTAGCATTTGGATTAGCGTTTACAGATACTGCTTTTGTAACTGAATCTGAACATCCTCCAGGAACTAAGGCTACCAAGGTAACATTAAATGTTTTTGATACTCCACCAATTGAATAACGGTGACGTGGTGATTGTGATCCTGAATTAGTTGCATCACCAAATTTCCAGTTATAATTTAAATTACCGGCAGAAACCTGTGATTTATTTACAAATACAGCATCATCATCTTCACAAACGTCAGAAGCAGAAAAATCAGCTTTAGATTGAAGTTTTACATTTACTTCTTTGGTTATGGCATCGCTGCAACCATTATTAGAAATCATGTTTAAGGTTACCATTTTCTTTCCAACAACGCTAAATAATTTAGAGGGGTTTTGAACGGTTGTAGTTCCTTCACCTGAAAAATCCCAATTAAAGGTTGTAGTAACTGTTCCACTTGGTTGAGTTCCTTTAAAATTAAATAAAGTGTTTGTTAAGTTACAAGCAGCACCCCAACCAAAATCCGATTTTGGAGATTCTTGTAAGGTTAAAACTTTAATCATGGAATCAACGCAACCAAATTCTGAAACAGCTTTCATTTTAACTGTTTTAGTAGTTGCATTTGAAAACTCATGCATTGGGTTTGCAACGTTAGAAACACCTCCGTCGCCAAAATCCCAAGTATAGCCCATGTTACCAAATTTAATGCTAGAACCATTGAGGAATTGTACTTCTGATTTATCACATATTAAAAAAGGAGCTGAATATTTGGCAACTGGAGTAGCAAATTGGTTTGCATTTTTGGTTAATTCTGAGGTACATCCACTGGCAGTGGCTTTCAAAGTTACCTTATAAGCACCAGGGGCTGTATAAGTCCATTTTGGACTTTTTAAACTACTTTTATCTGCTGTAGTTGTTGGATCACCAAATTCCCAAGCATAAGTTACAGTTCCAGAGTGAGTCGTATTATTGTTAAAAGATACGGCCACTTTCTCACAAGCATTCAAAACTTTGAAATCAATTCTTGGAATTTCAGTAACTGCAACAATAATCACCTTTGTTTCTTCATAACCATAAGGCAAAGAACGTGTTCTTAAAGAAACTTTATAATCACCATATTTTGGAAAAGTAAATACAGTTGTGTATGCATCTGATGTATCGGCTGGATTACCAGTTCCAAAATCCCAACGATAAACTAGACCACCGGACGAAATAGAGCTTAAATTGTCAAACAAAACTGCGTCACCATCGCAAACAGGTTGATTAAATCTGAAATCAGGATCTGGACGCGGAGCAACAAATATATGTCTCAAGATGGTTGAATCACAGAAATGAGGTCCCAAATCACGTATTTGTAAACTAACGATAACCAAGGTATCCGTTAATTTTGAATCAGGTGAAAAAGTAAGTTTGCCCGGTGAACTTCCACTAGGATCTGACCAAGTATAGTAAGAAGGATTTATAACTGTTCCTTTTCTGCTTTTTACAGTTAAATTAGAAGTTATCCATTTTGAACCATAGCCTGAGTTGATGTAACCGATTGGAGGAGTAAGTTCGTAAGAAAGTTGATCTCCTTTGGCAACAATATCAGGATCGCTGATAACACCTAAACTATTAGGACGTGTAGTTTGAAAAGTACTCCCTTTAGTAAACCCAGCTCCAGAAGGACTTGGTTTAACAATTGCTTTAACTGCAACGCGAGAACTTAGACATAAAAGTGGACGATAATAAACACGACCTGACCAAGAATAGTTAGAGGCTATACCACCAAATGAACCTGTTATAGCATCACCAAAAGTCATAGTAAAATCTGTATTAGAATAAGAGGTAGTTCCAGAATTAAAAATGATACCACTGCTTATTTGAACATAAACCCCGAAGTTACCTGCAGGTAAAATATAACCACCCATATTCACATTGGTTCTATTACCTACGCCTTTGGCTTGCACGCCGGTTAAACTTTTAATCAAAGTCCAAGCAGCCGAATTTGATTGGGACCCTTGGAAACTTCCTGACTTAACATAAATATTAACATCAATAGCATTAAAGTGATTAACATTTAAGGACAAGGAGTCAATAAGTAGTGTTTTATTCGATTTAATATCAAACATATTACCACTTGCAACTGCACCAAACCAAAAACCACTAGTCATTGGCGTTTGGAGTGAAGTTGCTGCGCCTAATTTAGCTGATTCAACATAATAGGTATAAGTACCGGGAAACAAAAATGGCGTTTTGTAAATGGTATCTACTGCTAAAAAATTAGTACTTGTACTACTATTGTACCATAAGGCACTCGTATTTTTTGGCACTCCGGCATTAAATACCACGGAGCCACCACCACATCTTGTTACATCTTTAGGAGCGGGCGTAGGTGCAGGGGCCGAATACGTAAATTTAACTACCATGGTATCATTTGTTATATCGGTATCTGTTTTTGAGTTAGGATTGTAAGAAAACACTTTTAATGTATACGATTGAGCATCCTTAAAATTAAAATCAGGTGATAACGTAATATTTGCAGATTTTCCAACTGCTAAGGCGGTTTTGTAATTGTTAACGGTTTGAGCAACTCCATCAACCATCCAGCCTATACTAACATTGCTAATGGAATTATTTCCCAAATTAGTTAATGTAGTAACCACACTTGGACCACATTTTGGTGAAACGATACCTGTTATACCTGCATCGTCTGGCAAGGAGGTAAGTGTTACCGTATAATCTTCGGCCTCTCCGTAATTATAAGTGGTACAGCCATTATCGTTATTAGTACAAGAGCTGTAGGTGGTACGAATACGCATACGGGTTGTTCCTGCTGTTGCACCAGCCGGAATTACTAAATTAAAATATTGCAATGTACTGCTATTTGGAGTCAAATAAGGAGTACACCATCCTGTTGATAGATACTCACCTGCATCAGCAAAATCATTGTCAGCATTTAAGTCTAACCATACACCAACACCCACAGGATAGGAAGGTCCAGTGGTAAAACCGATAGAATAAGTAGCACCAATTTTCAGATTAAACATACTAGAAGTGCTCCACAAGGTATACTGTCCTGTACTGTTGGTACAACCATTGTAACCACCTGAATTGTGGGCACGACTGTATATAGAAGTACTTCCAGCTTTAATGTCAACTGCGTTTATCGACATGGAATACGTGGTACAATTGCCAGACTGACTGTTGTAATCGGGATTACAGTAAGGCGACTGTGCCTTTAAAGCTGTCCCAAATAGTAGAAAAGTGGCTAAAGCTAAAATGCCACCTTTTGAGAGATTTGAAATCTTTTGGGTAAAAAAGGTTAAGGTTTTTTTCATATTTTTTTATATTGGTTAAGCAAATGTAGCAAAAAAATCAACTTTTTATCAAAACTTAAGAGTCAAGAATCGAAAAGTGTGAATCTACATATAAAAAAAACTAATTTTTACTCAAAAATTACATAAGTATAACATAAAATTTAGGTGCATTTACAATTCTTGGATTTGCACGATTTTTTGAACATTTTTCATCTAAAATCAATCTTTCAAAAGCTTCAAAAACAATTTTTGGTGATTAGATATTTGGTTAATGAGTTATTCTGTAATTGGTAACTTAGTTATTGTCTATTTAGTTTTTAATTTAATTGTTAATGAGCAAATGACTGGGAGCTAATCGCTTGATAATTAGTGATTTTAGAGTATTGAAAAGAATATGTAAACAGAATATTATATTTTAAAACTCTAACAATCTAACCTCTAAATCTCGTTACTCATATCTCATAATCTCTATACTCATATCTAACCTTTAACAATCTAACCTCTAATTATTTCAATATTCACATCTCATAATTTCTGTACTCATAATCGGTTTGCGGTTTGACGAAGGTGGCGATTTTCACCACAAATTTTGATTGTTTACCACCTGAATTTGTTATTACCGAGTATTCGTTATTAAAACAAAGTAAACCGTGTCTTCCAACACCATTTCTACCATACGCTAATCTATTACCTGTAATATTTAGTGGAAATATTACATTCTTTCCTTGATGTTTAATTCTGTTATATCCTAACCGCATCCAACGATTTTCAAATTGTTCTTTGGATAATCCTGTTCCATTATCTTCGACAACCAATTTCAAATTAAAATCATCAGGAATTAAAATATCAACTCTTGTAGCATCTGCATCCCAAGCATTTGCAACTAATTCATTTAAAGCTATTTCAGGTGAATGAACTAAAGCCCCAAGTGTTCTTATAAAATAATCTTCTTCAAATAATGAACCTTGATAGATTGTATTTGATTTTTTTGTTGCCATAGGAATGTTTTAAAACGCATTAAACATATCGCCCATATAATGTTTTAGATTATACTTTTTTGTTGTGTCTAAAGCACGTTCAAGGCAAATGAATTTTTTGTCGGTGTGTTTCTTGAAATATTCCACTGTTTCCATTTCTATAGTAACATCTAAGCAAATCAATGTTTCCTTTTCGGAGCCTGTCCCGCCTGATGCGGGATCAGTAGCAAGATAGATTTCGTTTTTCTTGAATTGCTTTTGCTTTTCGGATGTATAATTTAAGTTGAAACCTTTTTTCAATAATATTTCAGTCATTAATTCATCCCGGTTGAAGGCCGTTACCAATTGAGCTTCTTTGTCGGAAATATATTTTTTTAATAACTCAATATTTTCTTCGTCAGTTTTTTCAGGGTCGGGAGCAAACTCAACTCTTGGGAAATTTGATTTTACCAACTTGAAAACTTTGAAGCCTAAATTGTCTGAACCATGATTTGTAGGATTTTCTTGATTAGCTTGATTTTTAAACAAATCTTGTTCATCCTTTAATCTTTTCAATCTTAGTTCAGACTGTATTTTTTCTACCACTCTTTTATTCCGTTCAATAGTAATGTCACTTATTTTTTTGAAACCTGCTTTGTAAGCCTCGCTTTTTTCGTCTGTTGCTTCGGGTATTTGAACTAAAATGTATTTACGGTTTCCTCCATCTTCATTGTTGAGTTCCATTACTGCTTGACCTGTCGTGCCTGAACCACCGAAAAAATCAAATATTAAATCTCCATTATTTGTTCGTGCCATTTGAATCAAATACGATATCAAAGCACTTGGTTTTGCAAAATCAAATGGTATTTCAATTTCCTTTAATTCTTTAGAGCTTTGTCTATTTTCAAAGTCTCCAATAAAATTTGATGGAACGACACCTTTTTGCTTTTGTTCATTAAGCCATAATTTATTATAAATATTCCATTTAGACTGATTCCCATCTGAATCAATTAACGCATTTGATGTGGTTTCCTTGAAAACAATATTTCCTTGCTCTAATTCTGTTTTGTATCGTTCGTAAATCCATTTCCAAACCCCATCTTCAGATGTAGGTGCTATTTTCTCACCTTCTATTTTAGCTTTGGGAAAATTCTTTCCAGGAGGTATAACAAAGCTGCCATCTGGACATTTGATCCAATACCTTTGATTTGGTCTTGGATCGAGACTAGCTTTATAAAGTCTTTCTTCTCCATAAATTTCGCCGGCCTTATTTCCATCTAATTGAGTTTTATTGTAGTATCGTTCAATTTGTTCATTAGTTAAAACGCCTCTAAATTCTTGAGTTATTAAATAATTTTTGGCATACACCAATATATATTCAATACTTGGAGTAAAAAATTTTCCTTTAGCTCCGCCTGACTTCATCACCCTTGAGATAATTGCTAAGAAATTCTCCTCCCCAAAAACCTCATCGCATAATTTTCTTAAATGATGCACTTCATTATCATCTATGGAAATAAATATCACGCCATCTTCTTTTAATAATTGCCTAGCAATGAGCAAACGACTGTACATCATATTGAGCCAGTTGGAGTGAAAACGTCCGTCTGTTTCGGTGTTGGTGTCTATTTTAAAACCGTTTTCGGTTACTTCGGCATCTTCCCAATATTCTTTTTTGTCTTGGTTAAATTTATCAGAATACACAAAGTCTTTACCTGTGTTGTAAGGCGGGTCTATGTAAATACACTTGACTTGCTCGCGGTAGCTGTTGCTTAAAAGTTTTAGCACTGCCAAGTTTTCACCTTCAATAATGATGTTTTCGCTTTCGGTTGGGTTTACGCTTCGGTGTTCGTCATAAACCAATGTCGCATCTGTAGGCGTAAAAGCTTCTCGCTTGGCATTGCTTTTGCCAAACCAACGAAATTCATAGCGTTCAGTTTCGCTTACGCTTTTTGGGTCAACCACCTTTTTGAGTTCGTCAATATTTAATTTACCTTCGTTTGTAAACAAGTCAGGAAACAATTTTTTCAAGGTTTCCAAGCGCTCCTTATTCAAGTCGCTACTCAAAGGCATATAATCGTTTATGTTTTCCATTACTTATTTTTCTTTTTGGAATCCTTCAATATTTTTTTATCATCTCCTTCTAACTTTCGCTGTATTTTTTTGACATCTTCGGCAGGTGGTAAATTTTCAGGAACAATACCTCTTTTGGTAAGCATTTCCCTAACGGCCATGTTATTTTCAATGTGTTCTTTTTCAATTGGGTTTTGGCCTTTCAAATCCTTGCTTTGCACATTTAATCCTGTCATTTCAGCGGCTAAATCTTTCGCTTTTATACTTATGGTTGGTAAAAAATCGGCAAGTGGTCTGTTTTCAGGCACTCCCATTTTTCTTTTTAGCATTTGGGTATTCAATCTAAAAAGTGCTTGGTCGCCTTTGCTACGAATAATGGCAAACCTTTGATTGTCTATGCCTCTTTCATACAACACACCTGATAGTTGTTTTTCTGTTTGGCTTAGTTTTTCACGGGCTTTTACTCTTTCGTATTCTAAGAGCCTTTGTTCTACTAATTCGGCTCTGCGGGTTTGAACTGCAAAATAATTTTGGGCAAAAGCAATTTCTTCTTTTCTGCTATCGCCATTTTGAGCAATCAAGTAACAAGCATAGCGAGTTAAAGCAATATCTACTATTTCCTTTTCGGCTGTTTTGGGCATTGCTATCGTTTTCCTGATGTCGGGAAAATGATTGAAAATTTCTTCTCCAGCATTTTTGCAGGCGTCTTTGGCTTTTTGAATTACTTTTTCAAAATTCTCCCATTTACTGTAACCTAAAAGTACTTGCAATTCTCGTGCACTCCAACATTCAACTCCTTCAATTTCAGCAGCAGCATCTTCAAATTGTGCAAAAAGCTGTTTTATTTCTTCGGTTTTCATTGTTCAATTACTTTATTAATGGTTTTATCTGCTTCCGTTCTAAAGAACTGGTAATCTTTAATTGGTGCGTTGTAATGCACTTCCACACCTAAGGTTGTAAAGTGTTTCATTGCACACTTTATTTTATAAACTTCACTTTCAGTCAATGCTTTTTTATCGTTGATGTTGTTTGTTCCCTTGGTTTCAATCACAAAATAAAATTCATTTTCATTTCCGCTTTTTAATTCCTTACGTTTCATTACCAAGCCAAAATCGGGTTCGTATTCTCCAATTGGCGTTTTTATTTTATACCAACTTGGTAATTTGATAAAACAAACTACTTCAGGGTCATTTTCGGCATACAATCCAAATTGATCTTCTATACCACTATCATACACAAAGCCATCATAAACTCCTTTATTGGGGGTTTCTCTTACACCTCTGAAAAGATTATTTTCAGTTAGTGACCCTTTTACCATTAAAGGAAATAAGCTATCATAGTCCTCTTCATAATCACCAACAATATTATAGTTTAGCCCTCTAAGCATTTCATTCAATTCCACTTGTTTCATTATACCAATAGCTTCGGCCAAAAATCGTGGTGGATTTCTTACAAAATCAGCATGGTTCTTTAATCCCAATAAAATTTTTGCAGAGGCAGAATAATCAAGTCCAGTGCTTTCGCTAAACTCTTCCAAATAATCATACGCATTAAAATTCGCTTTTAATGCGGTGGTTTCTCTTCCTGTATGTTCAGCATTAAATTCATTTTCATCCATTGAGTTTATTCTGCCTCCTCTCACCTCAATAAGGTATTGAGGAACTGATATTTCACTTATCTTTTCAATGGCATTGCTAATTAATGTTGGCTGATCAAAATAAACTGAGTAATCTGTTTTCTTTGCCAAGGCTTTCCAATATTTTCTAAAAGCCGCTTCAATTTCCGATTTAGGATTTCGCTTAAATTTCCTGATATCCTTATCCTCTCCTTTATGATTATGTCGCATTTTTGCACCCGCATCTTTTGTTCCGTATACATCATTAATTTCTTTTTGGTATTGGGTTACAAAGGTTTCGTAGGTTTCATTAGGTATAACGGTAAGCAGGTTTATTTCATCACCAGCCTGAGTTCTTGGGTCATCATAAATTCTTTGTCCGTTTTGGTTTACACAAATACGCAAACCTCTTCCAATCTCTTGCCGTTTGCGAATTTCGGAGTAGGCTGTGTTTAAAGTTGCGATATTAAAAACATTTGGATTGTCCCAACCCACGCCCAAAGCAGAGTGAGAAAAAATAAATTGAACAGGGTTTGAAATGGTCAGCAATTCTTCTTTGCCTTTTAAAATCAATTCATAAATTTTCCCTTGCTCTTTTACGCCTCCTTCATTATCGGCATATTCTCCACTTGCTTTTTGTGCAAAGTAATATCCTTGAATGTCTTGTATATATTGAGCAGTTGGAATTTTTCCTTCGTTATATTCAGGATAAATGCCTTTGTATTTTTCAATGAAAAGGTTTTTGATAATGGGAGTTTCTCCCATATAATTTGCAACTCTGTCAATGAAAATAAGAGATAAACATTTTATTCCATTGGTCGCCAATTTTTGTGTTTTAGCAAAATGGCGGTGTATTAGCCATTCTAACTGCAAGGCCCAAATGTTTTCTAAATTTCCTGATGCTTGTTTTTCAAATAACTCAACACCATTGGAAAAAGTAATACTCCATTTTCCTGTTTTTAAACTTTTATTGATGCGTTCAATTTTATAGTTTAAGTAACTTGGATTGTTTGTTTTTTCTCCCAAATTGTCACCAACCTTTAGCCAAGCAGTAAGTTTAAAATCAAACTTGTTTGTTGAATTAGATTGATGCCACGCCTTGAGTTTAGCTTTTGGGGCACTTGTTCCATTTTGTGTTTCAGCTAATTCAATTTTTATTGTCGCTTCGTCATTCTTTTCAGTAACGGTTAAAACCTCAATTTTTTTAACCAACCCTTGCTTATAGCTGTCATAAGGCGTTAAGCGATATAACAAGTTTTTTACAACTTTATGGGTTGCAGAATAGCGGATTTTAAACAATGGATTGAGTTTCGCAATTTGTTTAACGGAGTTCTCTGTATCCATTCCTTCTTGTGGCTCGTCCATTAAAATAATCGGATTTGTTTTTCCGATTGCATCAATAAAAGGAATGTTTGCAAATAAATCTTCACGCTGTGCCTGATTTAAAATTTTGTCTTCGGAGTTAAATGAAGCCAATGTCATTATCATTACTTGCGGATGCTGGTCTTCAATAAAGTTGGTTACTTTACTCAACTTTTTACTGTCATATTCAAAAGCGTTTGGTTTGAAGCCGTAAATGCTTTCTAACTGACTGTTAAACGACCTGAATGTTCCTAAAACTCCTTGTCTGATGGCAACAGAAGGAACAAGAATGATAAATTTTGTAAAGCCGTAATGTTTGTATAATTCGAAAATAGTTTTAATGTACACAAGTGTTTTCCCTGTGCCAGTTTCCATTTCAATAGTTAAGTCGGTTTCTTCTGTTAGTTTTAAAGTTTCAAGGTCAATGCCGTTTTCTTCGGCTATTGATTTCATGCTTTCCTGCAATTGCTCAGCAGAAAGTTTAGAAACATTTGCACGAATACCTTCAAAGCAAGCATTGTCAAAAGTGTTTTTCTCTGTTCCGTCAAACACTTTTACCACCGATTGAATAGCATCGTCCTGATATTTTAGATTTTCGAGTTTTAGTTCCATTACTTTTTGCCGTTCTTTTTGGTGATGTACTTAATTTTCTCACTGTCTTTTTTTATTTTCAAAGGTGTTCGAGATTTAGCATAGCTAAGTTCTTCTTCGGCTGCAATTAAAATGTCCTTTGCATATTTCTCGTCTGCCAATTGGTAAGCAACTTGTTTGCTCATAAATTTTATGACAAGTTCTTTCTCGTCAACCTTGAAAGTCTTAGCAATGATTGGCAACATTTGTCGGCTTACTGGTCGTTCTCCACGTTCTAATTTGCTGAGCGTACTTTGGTCAATGTCCAGCAATGCCGCAAGTTTTCTTAAGGGCATTTCTGCTTGTTCTCTTAGCTGTCTTATGTAGTCGCCTAAATTTTCTTTTTGCATCTTGATTTATGTTTCTTGACAATCGTGTCAAAAGTAATAAAGTCTAATTTATTGACCTTAAAAAAAGTTAAATTCTTTTCAACATCCTTATAGCAGGTCGGGAAAATTGGCTCTTTTGGGGTTTGCTGTGTGTCGGGTCGTGTGGTGGGGCAAACCCCAAATGTGCCAATGTGGGCTGGCAAAAAAATATTTTTTAAAATGTGCGGTGGAAAAATTTTTAAAACCTCTTGGGTCGGCTTGAGTGTCGGAAAAGTCAGATAGGTTCATGTTAAGGAACAGCGAAATTGTATGTCGGGTTAAGGTCTTCTGTTGTTGGTCGAGCCGTTCTCTACGCTTGCTGGTATCTCCTATCTAACCTCCTACCTGTCAAATCTAAATTCTAACAATCTCAAAAAACTAAAAAAGCCCCCGTACCTTTCAGTCGGGGGCTTTTAAGTTTAAAAAGGTAACTTTTACTTGTTTACAGTAATTTTCTGTGTAGAAGTTAATCCACCATTTGTTACTTTAATCATATAAACACCATTGGCTACATTTAAGTCAATAGCATAAGTAGATTTAAGAGAATTGGCTTCAATG
>Ga0209181_10003015_pt1 | contig 26720 bp, 18 predicted proteins | sample MAT05_FD_187208 | JGI IMG/M metagenome (GOLD analysis project Ga0209181, IMG submission 187208) | Freshwater microbial communities from Lake Fryxell liftoff mats and glacier meltwater in Antarctica - MAT-05 (SPAdes) (version 2) | ecosystem: Environmental > Aquatic > Freshwater > Ice > Liftoff...
ATATCATGGTATCACCATGTGGTACTGACTATGATGGCGCTACATTTTATCTTACAAACCCGGATCGAAGAAAAAGAGGATTTGCCGCTATTGTCTTGCCCAGACGTGAAAATCATGCTCGCTAAAACACTCTCCAACAAACTCAACACGCAAAACGGAATATCAAGCGCAATCCAAAAAAGACATGAGCAACGACAAGCGGATATTGACAGATATAAAAACTATTCATAATTTTACAAAGTAGAATTAGGAACGCGGCAAAGACAACAACACGGCCCAAAAAAACAACACATTGGAAGCGGGCAGCCTGATTCTTCCCCACAATCATCCTGGCCATGCTTGTCACACTTATTTTGGTTGGCGGGTTGTTCTTTAGAGTACGCTGATGCTGCTGAACTACTTTTTTTCGCAATGCAAATGCCTCCAGAATAGTCATACGCCCCGTTCACTTCGCGCGGGGGCGAAGTGGCCAAAAGCAAAGTGATTGAGAAAAGAAAAACAAGCAGGCGCTCCATGCAGCAAGATTTGCGGTGCAAATGAAAAAATATTGCCCATTCATTTCTCTTGTCGCGTGATTTTAACATCACATTATCGCAGAGGATTACCTTCGCAACTCCCATCAAAACCTCCGCCCATTAGAATTGCAATTTGTTTGACCACATTTTTACCCATGTAGCTTTTTTAACTGCTGTAGTCCTGACGGAAGCAGAGGCGAAGGAGGGAAGCACATTCACACATTGACCACATTCACACATTGACCACATTCAACATCCTTCTCCTCGGCTCTGGAGGCCGCGAACATGCTTTTGCTTGGAAACTCGCCCAGAGCAAACGCTGTTCCCAACTGTTTATAGCACCTGGCAACGCAGGCACTTCAGCTTATGGTCAAAATGTGCCTATCAGCCCTTTGGATTTTTCAGCCGTAGAAAAATTTGTGCTTGAAAACCACATAGATATGGTCATCGTTGGGCCAGAAGAACCTCTCGTGCGTGGCATTTGGGACTATTTTCAGGAGCGAGAGCATTTGAAAACAATCCCCCTCATCGGTCCTTCCAAAGCCGGAGCGGTGCTGGAAGGCAGCAAAGCCTGGAGCAAAAAATTCATGTTGCGCCATAAAATTCCAACGGCTGCTTACCAGGAATTCAGCTCCGAAACGTTGGAGGCTGGTTTGACCTATCTAAAAACACACACACTTCCAATTGTGTTGAAAGCCGACGGTTTGGCGGCGGGAAAAGGCGTAGTAATTTGCCAGAACCACGCAGAAGCGGACGCAGAAATGAGGGAAATGCTCGGCGGAAAATTTGGCGAAGCCAGCGCCCGGGTGGTTGTGGAGGAGTTTTTGAGCGGCATCGAGTTCAGTGTTTTTGTCCTGACAGATGGTAAAACCTACAAAATCCTACCCGAGGCAAAAGATTACAAGCGCATCGGGGAGGGCGATACTGGGCCGAATACTGGAGGTATGGGTGCCGTAAGTCCTGTACCTTTTGTGGATGAAATGATGTGGAAAAAAGTGGAGGAGCGTGTTATACGCCCGACTGTGGAGGGTTTGAAAAAAGAAAAAATCCCATACAAGGGTTTCATTTTCTTTGGTTTCATCAACGTGGGAGGCGAGCCTTTCGTCATCGAATACAATTGCCGCATGGGGGACCCAGAAACCGAGGTGGTGCTGCCCCGCCTTAAAAATGATCTTGTAATGTTGTTCGACCATTGCGCACGAGGTACCTTGGGGCGTGTAAAAATCCGAACGGACAAGCGCAGTGCTACCACCGTATTTCTGGTGAGTGGGGGCTATCCGGGAGATTATGAAAAAGGGAAAGTCATCATGGGTCTTGACAAAGTAAAAGGTAGCATTGCTTTTCACGCGGGCACTGGTAATGCCAAAGGAGGGGCGTGCATAACTGCTGGAGGACGGGTTATTGCACTCACCAGCCTCGGAAAGGACATCCCGAGCGCGCTACGCAAATCGAATCGAAATGCAAAGGCAATACAGTTTGAAGGAAAAAACTATCGGCGCGATATCGGGAAGGATTTGATTGCCTAATCGGTCTTTAGGAACGCGGCACCAATTTGCACGAATCGGATACCGACTTCCTCGAATGAGTGGCAGCTTTAAATCACTCACATTCTCTTTTCTCAAAATATTTGTTTTCAATGAAATTCATCTTTATTTCCCTTACAATCTTGGCTACTAGCTTTCTTTGGCTGGCCTGTAAACAAACCAAATACACCGCCGAAAAACTTCCTGAAAAACAACTCCGTTGGGGCAACGGCGGTGGTTTTGTTGGAAAGGAAAGCTCCCATATTTTGTGCGATAACGGCCAGATTTTTAACCGTGACATGATGGGGAAAACTTCAGAAGCGGGCAAAACAAAGGGTAAAAAAGCCAAAGCGATTTTCAAAACCGTGGAGTCGCTCGGTCTTTCCAAAATGGAATTCAATCACCCCGGCAACACCTATAATTTTTTAGAGTTTCAAGAAGGCGATATGGTAAGCCGCGTAGTGTGGGGCGATAAAAATTTCCCCACTGAAAAATCCTTTGAAAATTTGTTCGGGGAGCTGAATGGGCTGCTAAAAAAATAAACCTCTTACTTTCTTGCAAGATAAACACCCAGCAAAATCACCGCTGTTCCCACCAAATCAATCAGCCCGATCGCTTCCCCATCCAATGCGCCAATGGCAATTGCTCCCACGGGCAAGAGATAGGTGACGGAGGTGGCAAAAATGGCACTTGTACGCTGTAGCAACCAGAAGTACAAAATGGAACCCACGACCGTTCCCACTGCAGCCAAATAGAAAATATAGCCCAGTCCTTTCATTCCTTCCGGGTGTTTCCATGCAGCCTCCCAACCACCTGACCACCAAAGCCCTATCACGAACAATCCTCCTGTAACCACAAAGGCTGCCGATGCAATACCTGCCGGTGGAAGGTCGCGCAAGTGTGTATTCACTGTGTTTGCGTTGATGGCGTAGCATACCGTGGCAAGCACACAAAGACCAGCAAAAAAGGCATTGCCGGATACGCCGCTGCTGGCATTAAAAAGCACAAGCAACACTGCTCCAGCCAAACCAATCACCACGCCAAGCACTTTTTCCCGCGAAAATTGCATCGAAAAAAAAGCCGTTCCAATCAGAAGCGTAAAAAGTGGCGTGAGTGAATTGAGGACGCCTGCAAGGCTACTGTTGACATGCTGTTGGGCCACTGCAAAAAAGAAATTGGGGATAGCCGAACCACAAAACGCCACGATAACCAGGGGCTTCCAGCGTCGCCAATCAATCTTAGACCAGTATGCTGCTGCAATGGGCAGATACACCGCCGTGGCAAAAACCATGCGCCACATTGCCATTTGCACTGGGCTGAAAATGGCTACAGAGCGCTTGATAAAGAAGAAGGATGCCCCCCAAATAGCAGCAAGGAAAACCATCAAAAACCAATCAAAAGCGGAGGGTTGGCGGGATGGCATTTTTGTTTGTTGATTCGTGGATTGGGGAATTGGGTTAATAACCTGATTTGCCATTTACAACTCCGATCACTTTGCCCTTGAATTTTTGGCCAACGAAGGGCGTGTTGCGCGATTTGGAACGGATGTTTTTTTCTTCCAAAACCCATTGGGCATCTGGATCAAAAACGGTGAGTTCTGCGCGTTCACCTTGGGCAATTTTTGGAACGGGCAAGTTCAAAATACGGCGGGGCGCGAGGCTCATTTTTTCAACCAAATCGTTGATGCTCAGTTTTTTTCCTAAGAAAGTGCGGCAGAGGGCAAAGACTGTTTCTAGCCCGATCATACCAAAGTCGGCGTAAGGAAATTCCAGGTTTTTGGCTTCCTCGTGCCAAGGTGTATGGTTTGAGCAAATAAAATCAATCGTTCCATCTGCCAATCCCTCCTGCAGGGCAATAGTATCCGAATTACTGCGGAGCGGAGGCACTATTTTCCAATTTGAATCAAATTCCGCCAATTTTTCGTCGCTGAAGCAGAGGTTTGCCACCGCAACTGAACATGTAACGGGCAACCCGGCCTTTTTGGCCTCCCTGATAAGTGCAACGCTCCTGGTCGTCGAAATCAGGTGGATGTGCAGGCGGCCTTCGGAATATTCCAGGAGGCTGAGATCACGCTGCACCATCAACTCTTCTGCTAATGCTGGCAGCCCCTTCAGGCCCAGCGAAGTGCTCATTACTCCTTCGTGCATTTGCCCACCTGCAGCAATGGTTTTATGGTGCGGCACATTGATTACCAATCCATTGAAGGCCTTGGCGTATTGTAATGCCCGAAGCAATAGTCCGGCATCTTGCACAGCGCGTTTGCCATCACTGAATGCTACTGCCCCCGCAGTATGCATATCAAAAAGTTCCGCCAGGTCTTTTCCTTCACAACTTTGCGAAATCGCCCCAATAGGGTAGCATCGCACGGGCAAATCCCTGGCCTTGTTTTTTACATACAAAATCTCGGACTTGGTGTGAAGCGCAGGGTCTGTATTCGGGAAGCAGGCCATTGCCGTAAACCCTCCTGCAGCCGCAGCCGCGGCCGCTGTGGCCAAATCCTCACGATGTTCGTAACCAGGATCGCCGGCATACACGCCCACATCCAGCCATCCTGGGGATACGCATAGATTGAGTGATTCCCAAACTTCCGCACCCTTGGGGGTTGGAATATGGTCGCCAACGGCTTCGATATGGCCATGGCGGATGAGCATGTCTTGCGCCCCACTTTCAGTAATACCATCGAAGATGCGGACGTTTTTTAAGAGTATTTGCATGGTGCTGAGTTTAGAATTGACACCTTTTTAAATAGTGTCAATTCTAGTTTGGCCAGGTTTTAGGCAGTCTGTACCAATGATTATTGCGTACCACCCAACCGGGTTCCCGGCGATACAAACTGAAATTAGTGTCTTTTATCATCACCTCATCAAACCAAAAAGCTGCACTTTCATTCTCTTTATGAAGGAAAATACCAAAAATTGAGTTCTTTTCCTGCACTTCAAATGGTAGCTCGAACAAAGCCCAGCCTTTAACGATCGTCTGAATCCCGGAGCGCAAATTTCCTTCCTTGAAATTGATTTTGCGACCATCTGAACGGCTATTTTCCAAAAATTTTATCTCCTGAGTCATACCCATATCCTCATCTACTTTTATCCAAATGCTGAAAATATAGGAGCCTTTGGGTATGGTTTTATTCCAAATCCAAGTGGTGTCACTTAGCTTTCCTTCGCCCGCGCCTTTACCTTGAAAAACATGCTCGCTCTTGGAGAGTGAATCAAAGTTTAGGTGGGCGAACCACAGTGGGGGCCTTTCGCTATGCCATCCGCTTGAAGCATCAAATGTTGCAGAGCGATTCATTTCGACGGATATTTTTTCTGCTTGTTGTTGTGACCAGGCGCGAATACTATCGGGCACTAAAGCCATTATTTTGAGTTCTGGGCCATCATACACGGGTGTTGCCTTATGGATCAGGTGCGCATAATTTTTTTGGACCTCTAACCACTTGCTCGGCTCAATCATGAGCGCAAAAGGGCGGTTATCCGGCATTTCTGACAACAATATAGGAGGTTCGCAAGCAGGCAGAGAAAATTGTACGGATTTAACCATGCGGCTTACCGCAGATCGGCTCATGTTCACCCCCATGTCAGGTACACCCGTTTGTAAAGCGGTGCATTGCACTTTTTGGTAAAGCGGATCATAGACTTCAAGCCAGATGTTCTCAGAACCTATGTGGTAATAGGGCAAGGGCATAAGGGACTGAAAACGAGCAAAATCAACCTTATTTAGCCAATGATCCGGCGAATTGGCCACCACACTGCGCTTTGCAAGATTGGGCATCCATATCAGCGACTTGTTTTTTTGAAAATAGTAGGCTTCCCAGCATAAAACGACTACTGGAACAAGGGCGATGATCCACTTAATGATGTTTGGCAGATGTTTGGCCATATATGCTGAACGAGCCGTGACAAATGCCATCCATTTTTCACTCGTTTTTATTCGTTGGCTTTTATTCCACAAAATGTAGAAACTCAAAACGTTGATGGCATAATAAAACGCCCAGGTGAATCGCCCGAGTCCCCTGAATTGCCTGATTGGACCGAGATAATCAACCATCCACTCCAATCCTTTTATGGAAAACGGAAAACCCAGACCAAAAAGCAGGGTCGCAAATGCTGCAAAACAGACACCCCGTAAATAGTTTTTGTGTACCCGGTGATAGGCTGCATGCTCCCAATCCGGTTCAAAAAGTCGAAATCGCCGTTTGAACAAAAGCCAAAGCGTGAAGACGAATGCCACCAGCCCAGCGTAGGATTGCGCCTCAAAATCTAATCCCCTTATCTGAGTGATATGCTGATTGATCCACTGGTGCATCGGGAAATAATTGTAGGGCAGGAAAACCCCTTCCCAATGTCCAATATAATCCGTGAAACCATGAGGAGCCGCCGGGCGATCGGGGCAATAGTCTGACCAATGAATCCACACATTCAATACGGCAAAAGGCAACAAAATCATCCCTGTCAAGTGGCTCACCCGAGACCATATATTGCGCCATGAAAAGTTAAGCAGAATTTGGAATAAAGTATAGAAGCACAAAAAAACTGCTGAAACCCCAAGGTTGTAAAAGTGTAATTGCGCTGAAAACCAAATAAGTATCCCGATCAAAAGGCTTTGATAGCGCCGACTTTGTCGTTCTTCATACCGACAAAGTAAGAGCAATAACATCGGAAGCACCCAAATATGCGAAAGGCCAAAATGGCCATCGAATTGGTTGTGCTGTGGCGAAAGGAATGCTATGCCCATTGCCGCCAATCCTGCATACCACGCGGGTAGGTGAAGTTTTCGCAGCAACAAATAAATAACGCCCGCTCCAAAAATAATGGAGCAGACTAAAAACAGGTGTATAATGCCAATCACCTTATCCCCTACATCGAACACATGGCGGCTCCACCATTGCATTCCAGCGCTAAGAATCGGTTGACTGTCTGAAAAAAGGACATGCTCGCCAAAAGGATAGTTCATGCCCCCATAGTGTACATAACTGGAATCATGTTGCACATGCCAGGCCGAGGCCATATAGTTTTTGAAGCCGTCAGAACTTTTTGCGAACATGACCTCATTGGGCGCTTTAAGCCAAGCTCCATGTTTGGCCCAAATCAAAAGCGATGCCACAGCCAATACGACCAGCAAGCCCCAAAAGGTATGACCTCGCTTGGGGGAAGCAAGATTGTGCAGGGTATGTTCTATTTGATCTACTCCTTTCATCGTAATTTCGGCAATTTGGCAGGCAAAAGTAGGCAAATTAGCCCCTCGGCCCCGGCCAAAATGGTGCCGATGTTAGTTCTGTGTTAAATTCCAAAATAATATTCCCGGAAATGCAATAACCCACCCAAAGCAAGTGTTTTATGCATGATTTTTCAACAATTCACAAGCCAAAGTACGGCAAAATGCCTATGGAAGAAACCTACACATACGATGCACAAATGGTGCAATTTCTGTACCGCGAACTATCTGCTAGGGACGCTTTAGAAATGGCGCATAGGATAGAGGATGACTCTGAAATCAGCGCTGATTTTAATGCCCTGTTGTTTGCAAAAGCACAACTCCCTAAAGTTCAGTTCAACCCTTCGCCTACTGTATTGCAAAATATCCTGCAATACAGCGCAAAAACGACTCTGGAAGCACATTTCTAACCAAAGAATGCTTCCTCCAAGCCCTCGCACCAAAGTTTTCGGAGCGGGGGCTTTTTTATTACAAGAGTCATCCCCAATTTTTATTCAATAGTCCACCCTTTCCAAAAAAAGACCACTGGGTGGTGCTGTGAACCGTGCCGGCTCTCTGGAATTTGTTTTCAAAAACGTTTCAAGCTCTTGCCCAGTCAAATTACCGCGCCCTACCTCCACCAGCACCCCTACCATGCGGCGCACCATTTTCCACAAGAAATGAGAGGCTGTAATGCGGATATTAATACGATCGCCATTTTCAACAATCTCTACGCGATCAAGATCTACGAGGGTGCTTTGCCCTTCTTTTTCGGTCGCGCCAAAAGAACGAAAATCGTGAAAACCTTCGAGGAGAGCGGCAGCTTCGCGCATCGCTCGCAGGTCGAGCGGGTCGCGCACCCACCAAACATACTTTTTGCCAAAAGCATCGCGTCTTTTTGAAATTTGGTAGGTGTAACTGCGGCTGCGCGCATCATGTCGCGCATGAAATTTGGGGTGGGTCTTTTCTACCGCCAGGATATTGATGGCATGACCGAGCTCGTCGTTCAGGCGCACCTTGATTTGCTCTGGAGGAAGGCTGGTTTCGGCAACTTCCAGATGGGCTACCTGCCCACGAGCATGGACACCGGCATCTGTTCGGCCAGCCGCATAAATTTCAACCGCTTGGTTCTCAAATATTTTGGCGGCTGCTTGCAAAAGTTCGCCTTGAATGGAGCGCTCATTTTTTTGGAGTTGCCAGCCAGAATAGCGCGAACCGTCGTATTCAAGCGTAAGTTTGAATTTTGCCATTTTGTGTAGATAAAAAAATCGAGGCACAAGGTTCAAAAGCCTTGTGCCCCGATGTGCATCTATTGCGATAGTTTTTACTTTTTCAAATAATTTTCTTCAAAAAACTCCCTGTAACGATCCAAGGTTTTGTTTTTCAAAATGCGGCGGTAGTTTTCCTGCGTCACGGCGAACAGTTCTTTTTTGTAGGTCTTTTTGGCCGTTTCACCCAGAAAGTCTTTTTGGTTTTTGACTTCATTGTAATAGCGCATCGCCTGTTCTTTGGTGTCAAATTTGCGGATAACTACGATGGGGGTATTTGTATCCGTGCCCAAGAAAATATTTGAAATTCTAAGTTGTTCGGCTTTGTGGTACTCGCTGTTGTAATCAGATACGGCAGCTTTTACATCGTCGAGTCGCACATCATCCCCTGATAGGGCTACTATAAAATAGTGTAGTTTGTCATCCTCTCGGGTGAACCCATCGTCAATGGGTGTGTCCTGCTTTTTCTTGTCATCCACTTCGAATCCTTTACAAGCAAGCAAACGAGCGATTTCCTTGGCGCGAGTGGCTTCCGGGCTGTCTGGATAGGCTTTAATTAGGACCCCTAATGCCGCACAATAGGCTTCGTTCCCACTAAGGTTGCCCGTGCAAAGTGCGCTCAGCAAGGCAAATTTGGCGACAAGCGGGTTTTGAGAACCGTATTTTTTAGGAGCTTCTTCACAGCGATTGTAAGCTTCTTTGTAGCCCCCTTTTTGAAAAAGGGTGTAGGTCTCTTCGTAATATTTGTTTAGCTCACGCTCACGCTCTTTGGTGGCATTGAGGAAGTTGGGGTCTATCAGCGTTCGAGCATAAGCACTTTTGGGATATTTTTCCACCAATTTGTCATAGTAAAACTGTGCTCGATCCCGATTGCTCAGGTCTGTAAATGCCAAATAGCAGTAGTACCATGTTTCTTTTTCGTACCGAGCCGTGTCGGGGTAACGGGCTTGCATATCTTCGAGCGTCCCAGTACACCTGCGGTTGTTTTGCAAGCGGTCGCGGAAAAGCGTTCCAAGTTGGTACATGGCTTCATACGTAGCCAAGTGTATTACGGAAAGTTCATCCTCAGATTTTGGGATGTTGGAAAATATGTCTTTAAGCTCTGCCTCAGCCACGGCATTGGTTCGGTTGCTGTCAGCTCCAGCCACTTCATCAGCGCCTCCGGCCGCTATTCGGTTGCTGCGCCGCCAGTTGTCATCGAGTTTTCGGTCGCCCCAGTTACGCGAAAAATCCTTTCGCCCCTTTTTTAGAAAAGTCTCATTGTAAAAATAGAATGACGACGGCTTGCCACCTGCCGTTGGCGCTGGGGCCTTGGCGGGACCAGAGGCTGCCGGATTCGCGGATTTAGAAGCAATGGCCGCAACCTGTGCAGCGTCGCGTTGTTTTTTGATTGTTTTTGCTAAGTCTTTGCGCTCAGCATCCGTCATACGGAATACGCGCACAATGCTATCGTTGGCCTCAATGGTCTGGATGAGTCGCGCAATATCTTTGAGGTTATTGGCATAGTCCATCGCGCGTTTGTGCCGAATATCATCTGCAGGCAAAACGGTCAAGGTGCTATCGTAGTAAGCCTTTGCTTGCACGAACTCTTCTTCTTCAAAATAAAGATCGGCAAGTTTGAGATAGGTTTCGGCACGCTGCGACGTATTTTCTTTGTTGAAAGCCAAGGATTTGCGCAAATAGTCAATCCCTTCTTTTTTTTGCCCGTCGTTCAGGGCTATGTCGGCCATGGCAAAATATATCTGGTCGCGGTACTCCAGATTTTTGTCATCGTTGAGCATTCGCTCATAAGCTTTCAACGCTGCTTCGCTGTTGATCTTGGTATTTGCCCAGCCAGCAGAAGTCTGTCGCAGTCGAGCATTGAATTCCATTTCGTACTTCGGGCGGTTGCGCAGTACTTTGTCATACGCAGAATATGCTAAATCAAGTTGCCCCGCACGTTCGTAGAGTTGGGCAAGGATAAAAGAAAGCCGGGCGCGTTGTTTTTTGCTTTTGTTTAGTTCTATGGCCTTCGTGAGCGGGGCAATGGCCTTGTCGTACTGTTTTTGCTTGATAAAAAGATAGGCTTCTGCAGTGGCGAGTTCGTCTTGCTGTTCGGGGGGGAAGTTTCGATCTTCCCAAAGTTCGCGGAAAAGGAACTCGGCTTCATCGTATTTATCGCGCTGTGTAAGCGTGCGTCCATACCAGACCATAGAAGCCGGAAAATCGTGGATGCGATTAATTGGCTGGCTGTAAGGATTTGGGCCCGCTACGGTGATTTCTTCGCTTTTTTTAGGGACTGCTGTTGGGGTTGTGGGTGCTTTAGTCTCTGCTTTAACTTTTTCGCCTGCTTTTTTCTTGTTTTTTGAGCGCGCTTTCTTGGCTGCAGCGGCTTTCTTCTTTTTCGCCGCTGCAGCTTTTTTCTTTTTCGCCGCAGCCTCTTTCTTCTTCTTAGCGGCTATTTTCTTTTTAAGAGCAATTTTTTCCTTAGACGATTTTCCCTTTTTTAACTTTGTTTTGGACACACGTCGTGGATCTTCTTCTTCGCGGATAAACTTAAACGTGGCTTCTGCAGTCTCGTAATCACGCTTGAGGAATTGCGCTTTGCCCATTAGGCCATAGTTGTCATCCGTCCATCGGCCCGGGCGGTGCAGTGATATGCCTTTTGCCGATTTCAAGACCACGTTATCCAGATCGGTGCGCGAACTGCTGGGGTCAGCTGCTGCGTAAGGGTAGACCTCAAGAATTTGGCTGTAGTTATCTTTGTGCTGCTCCTCCAGTTTAGTGGTGGTAAGCCGGAAAAGTTCGTCCGCATTGAACCAATAGTTGTATTTATTGGTAAAGGAGTGGTATAATTTTTTTGCCTTGCTGGTCTCTTGCCCTTTCTTTTTGGTGGTGACGCAGCCGGATGAGGCCACTACACACAGCAGTATCACACCCGCAAGGGCTATTATCCAAATATTTTTCATGTCAAAAATCTTGAACAGCAGGTTTGGATTCAAAAATGCAGAGATTTAAGCTCCGCCCCCTGAAATTTCAGGATGGAAAAAGGTGCGAATTAAGGCAAAATGGTTGCCTATACGGCAATAAATCTTACAAAGTTTCCACGAACTCATTCCCCATAAACAGCCGTCGCTTTCCGTTCCAGTTCCGACATGGGGAAAATATCAGTCAGCCGCGCCTCCATTTTAAACGCCCCGCTGCCATACGTTTTGCGATAATAAACCAGTCCAAGCCCTTTGGCATACCACTCTTCCCCGCGCCCTTCTACCTCAGCAGCCCCTTCCTTTTCGTTGCCAATGGCTTCACGAAGCCCAAACTTTATGCAGGGGTATTTCTTTCCGTCAAATTCAAAATCAGGTGCATCGCCTAAATAACGACGATTTCTTACCACGTAAATGGTTGCTTTGGGATCATCTGGCGGATGAAATTGAAGTTTGAACAAAAACACGCCCGATGAGTCACTAACGCCAAACGGAAATTTGTTGGGGGCATCAATAATGGTGGTGGTATGGATTTGCCCTCCCTCTGTTTCTGGGTTGGGGTCTGCTTCGTATAAATGACATTCTTTTGCCAAAGCCCCACTTTTTGTAATTTTTTCTCGTACGATTTGCCCGATCTGAAACCGGTGATCGTAGTAGGTTCCCACCAAAAAAAGCCCGCTATCGCGTACAAAAGTGCGGTAATACCAATATTCTGGCATCACGGAGTCGTTCTGGGACACAACATATTCGTAAACTTTTCCTCCTCGGAGTTCTTTTACCGGGAAGTAATATTGGCTAATGTCGCGTTTGCCCCCCTTGCCACAGGCAAAAAGGAAAAACAACAAAAACGGCAGGAACAAAAATGGGAATGCACGCACGGCAACAATTTTGGCACAAAGAAAGGGAATTTGTTTAGGCAACCTGCCAGCCCAGCTTTGCGTCCTTTCACCGCACTTGTAAAAATTGGATTTTGGATATGAAAAATCAACTATTTACCTTTCTTTTCTTGCTCGGCTCATTCGCCTTGAGCGCCCAAAATTCGTTTACCCTCCAGCAAAACCTTCAGTGGGCAAACGCAGCTACAACTTATATTCTGGCCGATGGCTCCCCCTTTGAAGTATGGAAATTTGAGGGCTGTTCCTTCGGCGACGAGGCTCGTTCGCTTCCCATTTTTTCTGAGCGGTTTGCTATTTCTGGCAAATCTAAAATTGAAGTAGAAATCGCTTCCGTGCAATGGGAATCTTATGCAAAAAAACCTTCCAGCGACGATGCTTTTCTAACCAATAACCTGGAAATCAAGACATTGGTAGAGCATGAACGCAACCAGTTTTTTGGCCGAATCAAGTTCATTCCCGTTCGGAAAATCGGCAGCGGATATGAGCGCGCCATGGCTTTCACCCTGAATGTACGTGTTTCTCTCTTACCTGTTCCGCCCACACCTGCCGGTGACCGCGATGGATTCACCTACACATCGGTATTGAGCGGTGGAAATATTTTTAAATTTGGCGTAACCCAAAACGGTATTTACAAACTCGATTATGCCTTCCTCAAGAACGAATTGGGTATCAGTGATCTGGACAATATTGACCCGCGCAGCATCCGGTTGTATGGAAACGGTGGCGCCATGTTGCCAGAAAAAAACAGCGATGCCAGAGCGGACGATTTGACGGAAAATACAATACAAATCGTGGGTGAGCAAGACGGTAAATTTGACGTGAGCGATTACATACTTTTTTACGCCGTAGGACCACGGCCCTGGATTTACCGACCCCATGCAACCGACCCAGAGCTTACCGTGCGCCTCAATCTTTACGATCTCCACGCCTGGTATTTTATCAAAACAGGCGATGGATTTGGGCTGCGAATTTCGGAAATACCCAGCGTAGTTGCAAGCTACGTCACGGAGGAATTTGATGATTATCAACGAATTGAGGAGGAAAAAAACAACTTATTACATTTTAACTCCGCTTCTCAGGGTTCGGGCAAGCGCTGGTTTGGCGATTATTTTTACCAGGCTCGCGAGCAGACATACGATTTCAATTTCCCCAACTTAGTGCAAGGCAATGCAGCTCGTGTGCGCAGTGAGTTTGCTGGCCGCAGCAGCGTAACCCAATCTGTTAGGTTGGAAATAGGGAGCAGCATTTTTTCAAAAGCCATTTCGGCGGTCAGTGTTTCAAACAACGACGCGAGTTTTGCGGCCAATGCGGTCTTTAGTGGCACAATTCAGCCCAGTTCCGATGCCTTCAAAGCGAAAGTAGTTTATCCAGAGGTAGGCTCCCAAAGTGAGGGCTGGCTCGATTATATCGAGATAAACGCCCGTCGTCGCTTGTCCATGGCCGGGCCAGTTTTGGAATTCCGTGATTTGAAAACCCTTGGGCAAACGTCCGCTACTTTTCGACTTTCAGGTGCAAGCGGCAACACGACCGTATGGGATATAACAAACCCACAAACACCTTTTCTCCAACAAAAAAATCAGAATGGCAGCATCCTAGAATTCGGTGCCGCGACCCTTGGGACGCTCCGAAATTTTATAGCATTTTCAGATGGGGCAAGTTTTTCAAAACCTCAAATAGTGTCCGGAAAAATTGCAAATCAGAACCTGCACGCGCTGGAAAATTTGGACTTAATTATTATCTATCACCCTGATTTTCAAGCAGATGCAGTACGTTTGGCAGAACACCGCCGCACTTATTCTGGCTTAGACGTAGCCATTGTTGACATCACCCAACTCTACAACGAGTTCTCTTCCGGAGCAAAAGACCCTACCGCCATCCGCGATTTTGCCCGAATGCTTTTGGAGCGAAATCCAGATAAATTCAAATTTTTGCTCCTATTTGGCGACGCTTCATTCGACCCAAAAAACAACACAAACAGTGAGGACAACAAGGACTTTATCCCCGCTTTTGAGACGGCAGAATCCTTTAGCCCCATTGACGCTTTTCCTTCTGATGACTTTTATGCGCTCCTCAGTCCCGATGAAAGCGGTTCGCTCGCGGGTGCCCTCGACATTGCGGTAGGCCGTTTTGTTTGCAAGTCGGCCGATGAAGCGCGTAACATTGTGAATAAAATAATTGCTTACGACAAAGACCCCATTACACTTGGTGACTGGCATTTGCGCACGGTTTACATCGCCGATGACGAAGACGGCAATGCCCACATCAACCAGGCGGACAAACTCGCCACTGAAAATATTGCGGCAGAATCTTGGTTCAATATTGGTAAGGTCTATTTCGATGCTTATCAGCAGGTAGCAACCTCTGCCGGGCAACGATTCCCGGATGCGAAAGCCGCCATCAATTCAGAAATGTTCAAAGGCATGCTTGTAGTCAATTACATTGGCCATGGTGGACCTCGCGGATTATCGCAAGAAAGAGTGATAGACAACAACGATATTGCAGGATGGGACAATCCAAATCGTTACCCACTCCTCATAACCGCTACCTGTACTTTTGGCGGTTATGACGATTATACCACTTTGACGGGGGGAGAGCAGGCATTTTTGAGAATAAACGCAGGAGCAATCGCGCTTTTCACTACGGTTCGATCTGTATATATCGCAGGCAATGAAGATCTAACGGATGAAGTTCAAGACTTTATTTTTAAACGTGTTAACGGGAATTATCGCACGATCGGTGATGTGCTGAAAGATTCTAAAAACAAACTTACCAGCGATGTGAAAAATGCGCGCAGGTTTACTTTGCTTGGCGACCCATCCATGCACCTGGCCATGCCAGAACATCGTGTAGCCACCACCAAAATAAACGGTCAGGCCGTTACTTTAGGACAGCCTGATACACTCCGGGCGCTTATGCCTGTAGAAATCGAAGGTGTAGTAACCGATACCGTCGGCAATACGTTGAACGGTTTTAATGGTCGGGTGTCTGTTACGGTGTTTGACAAAGCACAAACGCTTCAAACGCTGGGACAAGATCCTGGAAGTATTGTTCGCAGTTTCAAAATCCAACGCAACATCCTTTTCAAAGGCAGCGCGCAAGTGACCAATGGAATTTTTAAACTCAACTTTGTGGTGCCCAAAGACATCAACTATGCGTATGGAAAAGGCAAAATCAGCTATTATGCTGAAAACGGAACGCCTTTAGATGCCGCAGGAGGGGATGAAAATATCGTGGTGGGGGGCAATGCTGGTTTGATACAAGACGATACGCCACCGATTGTACAAGCCTTTCTAAACACGGATGCTTTTGCTTTTGGCGGGATAACGGACAACAATCCAAAAGTTATGGTGAAATGTTCGGATGATTATGGGATGAATGTCACGGGTTCCAGCATAGGTCACGATCTTACCGCTGTATTGGATGGAAATGTGCTGGAAACTTTGGTACTCAATGAGTTCTATGAGAGCGCACAGGGAGATGCGCGTAAAGGTGAAGCCATTTATCCTTTGCGAAATCTCTCTACGGGCCGCCATACGCTTCAAGTTAAAGGCTGGGACGTAGCCAATAATCCTGGAGAGGGTTACACAGAATTTGTGGTAGCGGAAGATGGGCAAGCGGCGCTTGCCCATGTACTGAACTACCCTAATCCATTCACAACAAACACATATTTCCAATTTGAGCATAATTTGGCCAGTCAAATTTTGGATGTACAGGTGAGTATCTTTAGTGTATCGGGGCGTTTGGTAAAAACTATTCAACAAACGATCACGAATAACGATGGTTTCCGTGTTTCAAATGATGTACAATGGGATGGGAATGATGAATATGGCGACCCGCTCGCTCGGGGTGTGTACCTTTACCGTGTGAAAGTCCGGGGCACGGATGCCATCGGTACAAGTAGTACCGCACAAAGTGATTTTGAAAAACTGGTTATCTTAAAATAATTTTCAACAAAAAACTCAGCACCAAAACGTTACAACTAAAATTCACTGCTTTTTATCATGAAGAAATTACTCGCACAGTCGCTGTTCGCGGCGGCCTTGACTTTGACGGGAACAGCCTTGTACGGGCAAATAGAACCCAAATGTGTCAATGGAAACAACCCCATCACTGGGGAGCGTTGCGCCAACGCTGTCACCTCTGCTGTTCCATTCCTCCGAATTGTGCCCGACGCTCGCGGCGGTGCTATGGGTGATGTTGGCATTGCTACTTCCGTTGATCCTAACGGAATGCACTACAACCCATCAAAATTGGCTTTTGCAGACAAAAACGTATCCATATCAGCCACTTATACTCCATGGATGCGCAACCTTGGCCTGAATGATGTCTACCTCGCGTATCTCTCTGGTTACTACCGCTTGGACAAATTTCAAGCGGTGGGTGCTAGCCTTCGCTACTTTTCTTTGGGCGACATCGAGTTTACCGACGAGACGGGCCAATCACTTGGTCAAGGCCGCCCCAATGAATTTGAATTTACGGGAGCTTATGCCCGTAAATTGACCGACAAGTTTTCTGCTGCTGTCGGTGCAAAATTTATCTATTCAAATCTGGCTACGGGTCGGGTCGTCGAAGGCAACGAAATCAAGCCAGGCATTGCAGGTGCTGCGGACATATCCGTGACGTATAAAACGCCGGTCAAAATGGGTGAAAACAAAGGTGAATTCACGTTCGGTACAGCTATCAGCAATATCGGGTCAAAAATTACCTATACCAACTCCGTCAATCGTGACTTTATCCCAACCAACTTGGGTGTTGGAGTCGGGCTGAAAATTCAGTTGGATGAATTCAACTCCATCACTTTCAGCACTGATTTCAACAAACTGCTTGTCCCAACCCCTCGTCCAGACCTCGGCGATGCGGATGGGAATGGTGTCGTTGACTACAAGGAATACTCGCCAGTACGCGGTGTCTTCAAATCTTTTGGCGACGCCCCGGGCGGTTTTTCAGAAGAATTAAAAGAAATCACTTTGGGAGTTGGTGCTGAATACTGGTACGATGACCAATTTGCTGTTCGCATCGGTCATTTCCGGGAACACTATTCCAAGGGAAATCGCAAATATTTCAGCGTTGGCCTTGGTGTGAAATACAATATCTTCGGCTTGAACTTCAGCTATCTGGTGCCAACCAGCAACCAACGCAACCCATTGGACAATACGCTTCGCTTCTCGCTTTTGTTTGACTTTGAGGCATTTGAAGGCGACGAATAATAGGTAATAATGTGCTTCGTTTAAAAAGCGAGCTGCCTGATGAGAGGCGGCTCGCTTTTTTTTGTAGAATTTTTCATGTTCATTGAATGGCCACTAATTGCACGAATTTTTTAGAAATAAAATAATCGAACCATGCTGATTTCGTGAAAATCCAAGCAATTAGTGGCTACTCAATGAATATTTGTTTCATCGTTACCTTTTTATCTTTCTTCGTAAATGAAATCGTTACTGGCTTTTTTTTGCTTTCTCCTTTCCAATTTTTGTTTTTCTCAAACGTATAATTATTTCGTTTTAGAAAAACTACCACCTTCCATCAACTCCACTTATGACGAAATAACGCCTGTGCCCAGTCGCGATGGCCGCACCCTGTTTTTCACTCGGTTGGGGTTTCCAGAGTATAATCGGACGCTTTTAATTGACAGCGTAGATATGGCAATTAAACTGACACCAGAAAAATACCCCGCTGCCTTAGCTGAAGTTTATTCGCAGATAGCCGGAAAACCCATTTACACGCCCGAGCGCTCCGCATTCAATCAAGACATCTGGATTGCAAAAGGCGACTCCTTTGATTTTACTGCTGTAGAACACCCTGGCTATCCTTTGAATAATGCCTTGCCCAATAGCATTGTGACCATTACGCCCGACCCCAATGCTTTTTATGCAATCAACCAATTTGAGCGCAATGGAAATATGGATCGGGGATTTTCGATTGTTCGACGCACATCCGACAGCATCGGTTGGAGCTTTCCAAAGTCTGTAGAAATAACAGATTATTACACCATCACTTCTGATGTAAGTCTGACCATGAGTTTTGACGGAAAAGTCCTAATACTCTCTGCCATCCGTGCAGACTCTCGGGATATGGATTTGTATGTGTGTTTCCGAGAAGGCGAAAACAAATGGGGTGCGCCGCAGCATCTGGGCAATGTCATAAACTCAGATCGCAGGGAAACCACCCCATACCTTTCCGAAGACAACGAAACCTTGTTTTTTTCCTCTGCCCGAAGTGGGGGCACCGGCGGAAATGATCTCTATACCTCGCGTCGTTTGGATGACACTTGGAAAAACTGGTCGTCGCCCGCTCTACTGTTTGATCCCATGAATTCCAAGTTTGACGAAAGTCAACCCTATTTCAACATGACCTCGGGGTTTCTTTACTTTACTTCCAAGCGTGAAGGAAACAGTGATATTTATCGAGTGCGAATAGCCCCACCGCAAGCGACTGAGTTAGAAGTGGTGGGGCGGGTTTTAAACAGCAAAACGCGAGCGTTGATTCGTAATGCCAGAGTTTATTACGGAGCATCGGGGGATCCGCACAATGTCTTATTAGCCGCTGATGGAACCTTTCGCTTGAAAATACCCAAGGGTGTGAAATTTGACCTCACACCAGAAAAAGGAGGGTTTTCTGGCCAAACAGAGGAAATTCTATTCCGGCGCGATTACTACTACTTTCGCGAACAGTACCTGGATTTACTGCTTGACCCTTTGGAATTAAATGCCCAAATTGAACTTCGACCCATTTTCTTCCAGCAATCCAAATCCATTATTCTGGAGGAGTCCTACAGCGAATTGGAACGACTTGCAACCCTACTTTTAGAAACCCCAAACCTTCACATCCGAATAGAAGGGCATACCGACAACATTGGGATGGCCGAAGATTTGTATCGCCTTTCAGAAGAAAGGGCTGATGCCCTCCGCAGTTTTTTGATACAAAAGGGTTGTGCTCCATCACGGATTGAAACCAAAGGGCATGGGCCAAAATTTCCGATCAACGACAACAACTCAGAAGAACTTCGATCTAAAAACCGCCGTGTAGAAATCATTGTTACAAAAATTTAAGTGTGCCTGGTGTTAGCGGTGGTTTGCTAAGATTGCCTCTTCAGGTAATGTCGGTGAAATATGAATTTTAGCGACGTAGCGGTGATGCGGTTCACTGTGCCATTTTTTTTGTTCCACGTGGAACATTCCTTGTTTTATCGCCTCTGACATTGTGGCAGTAAGGGCGCCACAAACAATATGCTTGAGCTTTAGCCTGTGGTGCGATGTTCCACGTGGAACATCGCACCACAGGCGTGTCCTGTAAAATACACAGCTCAATGCACAATTAAGGGAAACATGTTTAGATTCTGATTTACATACCTTTGCTTAAACTTTATAAAAGGGAGATGCAGACCATTCAAAATTTTATCAATGGGCAATATGTTCCGCCCAAAGCGGGCAAGTACATAGATAACTTCAATCCGGCCACGGGAAATCTGTCGGGTAAGATTCCAGATTCTGACATAGAGGACATAGAAGCAGCAGTCCGAGCAGCTACAGCCGCATTCCCCGTTTGGGCAAACATGCCGCTTGACCATCGGCATGATATACTCTGTTCCGTAGCGGATGGCATACTCCAAAATCTTGACACCCTTGCCGAGGCTGAAAGTTCGGATTCGGGCAAGACCGTGACGACTGCACGAACCGTGGACATTCCGCGTGCCGCACAGAATTTCAAGTTTTTCGCCACCGCGCTGTTACACTTTGCTTCTGAAAGTCATCATGCTCCTGGCTCTTTGAGTTACACCTTACGCCAGCCGCTTGGAGTAGTGGGTTGTATATCTCCTTGGAATCTCCCCCTATACCTTTTCACCTGGAAAATAGCGCCTGCTTTGGCAGCAGGAAATTGTGTGGTGGGTAAGCCTTCAGAGGTGACTCCGCTTACAGCCTATCTCTTGGGAAACCTTTGTAATGCAGCAGGCTTGCCACCCGGAGTCCTAAATATCGTGCAAGGACTTGGCCCCAAAGCGGGAGAAGCCATCGTTCGTCATCCAAAAATAAAAGCCATTTCGTTCACTGGCAGCACACGCGCAGGTTCAGAAATTGCCCGCATTGCAGCCCCAATCTTTAAAAAATTAAGCTTGGAATTGGGTGGTAAAAACCCAAACCTAATCTTCGCCGACTGTGATTATGACAAGATGCTGGAGACTACCGTGCGCTCCTCCTTCAACAATCAAGGTCAGATTTGTCTTTGCGGTTCAAGAATTTATGTGGAAAAAAGCATCTACCCACGATTCAAAAAAGACTTTTTGGAACGGGTGAAAAACCTTAAAGTGGGCAATCCTAGCGACCCCAATAACAACCTTGGAGCCGTGGTTTCTAAAATGCACTTTGAAAAAGTGTTGGGCTGTATTGAACTTGCAAAAGAGGAAGGAGGACAAATCCTTGCGGGTGGGTCAGCAATTCAAATGCCAGCGCCTTTTGACAATGGCTGGTATATCGCACCCACTGTAATCGAGGGTTTGTCTGCCGAATGCCGCACCAATCAGGAAGAAATTTTTGGCCCAGTCGTTACCATCCAACCTTTTGACACCGATGAACAGGCACTCGAAATGGCAAACTCCACAGATTACGGACTCAGTGCAACGGTGTGGACAAACAATCTCCAGCGTTCCCAATTCCTTGCCGCGAACCTTCAAGCGGGTATTGTTTGGGTGAATACTTGGATGCTACGCGACTTGCGCACACCCTTTGGCGGAGTTAAAAATTCGGGCATAGGCAGAGAAGGCGGCTGGGATGCAATGCGCTTTTTTACGGAGGCAAAGAATGTAACCTTTGGTTAACTGCCAAAATGTCTCTGGCACAATTATCGCCAAGCCATCGTTGAAAGCAACCTGAGCCCGCCGTTTTTTACACAACTCTATTTATCATGTTTGATTTCCTTGCATCAGAAGAAGCACCCGGAGTGTCCGCTACTTCCCTACGAACGGCTGCCGATTTGGATGGCGATTTGCTTGATACCTATTCAAAAACAGTATCCGGTGTTGCCAAGCAAGTAAGTGGCGCAGTGGTTCATTTGAAAGTTCAAAAAACAGAATCCCAGCAAAACAGGTCAAGGCAAAATCCTGGTGGAAACGGCCAAAATGTTGGATCCGGCAGTGGCTTTGTCATCAGCACCGATGGCTTTGTTGTGACCAATAGTCATGTGGTAAACGGCGCAACGCACATCGAAGCCAGTCTTCCTGATGGCCGAAGTTTCCATGCGCGCACGGTGGGCGATGATCCGTCCACAGATATTGCCGTGGTAAAAATTGATGCTGATAATTTGACACCCACACGTTTTGGCGATAGCAATCAACTTCAAGTTGGTCAAATAGCCATCGCTATCGGCAATCCATTTGGCTTTCAATATTCCGTTACAGCTGGAGTAGTGAGTGCACTCGGCCGAACGCTCCGTACTCAAACCGGGCGGCTGATTGACGACGTGATCCAAACCGACGCTGCACTCAATCCAGGCAATTCAGGTGGGCCCTTGGTGGATTCTTTTGGTAGGGTCATTGGTGTCAACACTGCCGTAATCTTACCCGGCCAAGGTTTGTGTTTTGCAGTGGCTTCCAATTTGGCAAAGTTGGTTGTAGGCAAATTAATCCTCGAAGGGCGTGTTCGCCGAGGCATGCTGGGCATCGGAGCGCAAGCCGTTCCCTTGCCTTCAAAATGGCTCAATGCTTTGGAAATTAATACCAAAGGTGGCATTCAAGTTCAAAGCGTAGAGCCGGGCGGCTCCGCTGACAAAGCAGGTCTACGTGCCGGCGACATCATTGTGCAGTTCGAGGGAAAACCTGTTGATTCCATTGATACCTTGCACAAAGTGCTCGACGAAGCCTCTATTGGAAGGAGCATTAGCCTTTGGGTTTTACGCGATGGAAACCTGAAAAGTATGAAGGCAATTCCTGCGGAGATGCGGTAGGATATTTTCTCGTATGAGAGGGGATGGGGCCGATGGAACACGGATGACACAGATGAGACACGGATTTGCACAAAAAATCTGTGCAAATCCGTGTCTCATCTGTGTCATCCGTGTTCCATCGGCCCCATCCCCTCTCGATTATTTGAATACTTTTGAGGCAGTTTCACATTCATCACTTTTTTGAAAATGCCGACAAAAATCGACCGCCGCTCCTTTCTTCAAAACACTGCATTGGCCAGCGCCGCCTTGATCTTGCCCAACATAACAGCGGCAGATCCACTAACTCAAAATCTCCCTCCCAGCCCTTCATCTTTTAAAAGCAAACTCCGCATTGGATTTATCGGAGTAGGCCTTCGGGGTCAAAATCATGTGGAAGCCGCTCTGCTCCGAGACGACTGTGAGATCGCTGCCATTGCGGATCCAGATCCTGGCATGATGGCAGATTGCCTTAAAATGATCGAGGAAAAAGGCCATAAAAAACCACAATTGTACGACAAAGGAGATTACGATTACCTCCGACTTTTGAAGGATAAAAGCATTGACGCTGTGGTGATTGCAACTCCTTGGGAATGGCATACCCAACAATGTGTAGCTGCCATGCAAGCCGGCAAGTATGTGGGCACAGAAGTTTGTGGCGGCTTCTCCCTCGACGAGTGTTGGCAGTTGGTAAACACACATGAAGCAACCGGAGCACACTTGATGTTTATGGAGAATGTGTGTTATCGGCGTGATGTCATGGCCGTGTTGCAAATGGTGCGCGAAGGTTTGTTTGGCGAACTCGTCCACCTCGAGGGCGGGTATGAACACGATCTGCGTGGGGTCAAATTCAACGACGGCAAAACACCCTACGACTCCGGGGCGGAGTTTGGCGAAAAAGGCTACTCAGAAGCCAAATGGCGAACCAAACATTCCGTCCACCGAAACGGCGATCTCTACCCTACCCACGGCATAGGACCTGTGGCCATGATGACAAACATCAACCGAGGCAATCGCTTTCTACAGTTAACCTCTATCGCTAGTAAGTCGCGTGGACTTCATGATTATGTAATCAACCATCCACAAGGCGGACCCAATCATCCCAATGCAAAAGTGATTTTTAATCTGGGCGATAAAGTGACTACTCTCCTCAAGACCTCCAATGGCGAGACCGTGATGCTCTCGCACGATACGAATTTAGCTCGCCCCTATTCACTCGGCTTCCGGGTGCAAGGAACCCGGGGCATTTGGATGGATCTAAATAAAAGCTTGATGCTCGAAGGAATAACCGCCCCACACAAATGGACCGAGGCTAAGACCTGGCTTGAAAAATACGATCACCCGCTCTGGAAAAAATATGGTTCCGATGCCAAGGCTGCTGGTCACGGTGGCATGGATTTTTTTGTGTTCCACCATTTTGTAGAATCAGCCAAGCGCAACCAGGCTCCGCAGATCAATGTGTACGATGCAGCAACCTGGCTCGCCATCACACCACTTTCAGAAGCCAGCATTGCCACGGGGAGCAGTCCACAGGCTTTCCCGGATTTCACCCGAGGGCGCTGGACAGAACGCAAGCCTGATTTTGCTTTTGGGGACGAGTTTTGAGCGATACGATTTTAAAATTACTTTGTAACTATTTTGGTGGGACACGGATTGGCACAAAAAACCCGTGTCCCATCTATGTCATCCGTGTTCCACCAAAACAGGCGCTTTTGTTTCATTATTTTCAAAACAAATCCCTATTTAATCCCCATAAGGCCAAATATATATTTGGTATAAAATCATAACTTACTCATTATCAAACCTTATAACCTATAAACGGTTTGTTTCAATAGTTATCAACAGGCATTTTTTAAATTCTTCTAATACGTTGATTATCAATGAGCTCTAAAAAGGCCAAATGTTAGAATGGAGTGTGGATAACCCTTGATTCATAAACAAGTTTTCACAACAGTACATCCGTATAGAGGCATAAATCGTGAATCCATTCCTGGTCGTGTGTATAAACCCTCACTCGCAAACGTGGGTTAACAAGCTGATGATCGTGTAAAAGTCCAACACCTAGTTTCCCAACTTTTGACGGATTATTTGTGGAAAATAGGCCAAGTGCTTGATTTTAAAAGCCCTTCCTTGTGGGCAATCTGTTGGCAAGGCTGGTAACTTCTATGGATAGACGTTTTTGCTTTTTAAGTTATGACGTTATCAACAAACTAACAGCCCTTATGATGCCCGTAGGGGGAATTTTTTAAACCATCTAAATTACATAGAAAGTAGTCAAAGATGGAAAACTTAAATCCAAAACGCCTCTACTTTTGTTTGAAGTTTTATAAAAACATCGGATGAACACATAGGTGCACAGGACACCTAGTTTTTTAGGTTTGAACGGCCTTAGGTGTCCTTTGTGTTTATTAAACTCTCTTTTTATTATGCGTTTCACAGACGATTTCAAGATTTCTCGTGCGGTAAAAATCTGGCTCATTTCTGGGCTGGTGATGATCTTTTTTCAAATAGTAATTGGTGGCGTAACAAGGCTAACGGGAAGCGGGCTGAGCATTACCCGCTGGGAAATAGTAACCGGGAGCATTCCGCCGCTCAATGACGCCGACTGGCAGGTAGAGTACGAATTGTACAAACAAACCCCTCAGTATCAAAAGATTAACCAGGGGATGTCGGTGAGCGATTTTAAGTTCATTTATTTCTGGGAATACTTCCATCGTCTGTGGGCCCGGCTAATGTTTTTTGTTTTTGTTATTCCCTTTGCCTGGTTTTTATGGCGGGGAATGTTGTCGAGGCGCCTCTTGCCCAGGATGTTGACGGTAGTGGCACTGGCCGGCCTGGAAGGTTTTTTTGGTTGGGCGATGGTCGCCAGTGGGCTGATCAAAAGGCCTTGGGTAAACGCTTACAACCTGACGCTGCACCTATGCATGGCGATGGTCATTTTCACCTATTTGTTGTGGACCTGGTTTTTGGCGGCCTCCCCCAAGGCTCCCGATTTTTCAAGTCCTCGTTTTCGGCGCTTTGCCTGGACGATATTTGGGGTGGCCTTTTTTCAAATTGCCTTGGGCGCCATCATGTCGGGATCAAAAGCCGGGCTGTTCTTCCCGACCTGGCCTGATATGAACGGAGAATATTTGCCGAGTGTTTTGCTCGATGGCAGCCACTGGGCGGCAGATAGTTTTATCCACTACGATACCAATCCATTCATGCCTGCGCTGATCCATTTTTTGCATCGCAATACGGCTTACCTACTAACGGGGATGGTGTTGTACTTTGTGTGGAAAATATTCAAAGAAAACATTTCGCCTATATTGCGCCGTAGTGGGTGGTGGCTTTTGGCTGCGGTGGCTGTTCAAGTGCTGTTGGGTATTTTCACGGTGATCAACTGCAAGGCCAGTATCCCGGTGGATCTGGGGGTGGCACACCAGGCAGGCGCTGTGGTATTATTGAGCGTAGTGCTGTGGATATGTTACCAATTGCGTAAAATTTAGTTTGCCGCTTTTTTCTACTTTTGCCCGTAAGCCCTAAAAACCTATTTACCGAATCAATCAGAAACATCCCGCGCATGAATTATCAGATAAAAGAAGAAGACGGTTTCAAATACATAGAAACTGGTGGCGAAGGCACCCCCCTCATGTTGCTGCACGGCCTGTTTGGCGCACTCAGCAATTTTGAGGATCTCGTCAATCACTTTTCGCACAAGCACAATGTGGTGATACCGCTTTTGCCCATTTATGAGCTTCCTATTTTCCAGGTTTCCGTATCGGGATTGGTGGAGTTTGTGGATAAGTTTGTAGAATACAAAGGATACGATAAGGTACATGTATTGGGTAATTCTCTTGGGGGCCACGTCGCACTACTTTATGTGATTGGGCACCCTGAACATATCGCTTCCTTGACGCTTACAGGAAGTTCAGGATTGTATGAAAGCGCCTTCGGCACGGCATTCCCAAAGCGGGGCGACTACGAGTATATCAAAACAAAAACAGCGGCTACCTTTTACGACCCCGCTATGGCCAGTAAGGAATTGGTGGACGAGGTCTTCAGCATCGTGAATGACCGTGGCAAGGCAATCCGGGTAGTAGCCACCGCCAAATCTGCTGTGCGCCACAACATAGGCGACAAACTCCACAAGATCAAAGCACCTACCCTGCTCATCTGGGGCATGCAGGATATTGTAACACCACCTTTCGTGGGCGAAAAATTTAAAGAACTTATCGAAGACTCCCGCTTGTTTATGCTCGATAAATGCGGGCACGCACCGATGATGGAAAAGCCGATGGAGTTTAATAAGTTGTTGGAGAATTTTTTGGATGAGGTGGAGAGCTAGTGGCAGGGGCACGAAGTCTTTGACGGTTTGTTCGACTCTTTTGAACTGATACTTTGTTGCGCCTCAGTCATGGAGAGCCCGCTACAATCCTTCGTCGCGCCTAGTCTCATCTCAAAATAATCT
>Ga0209181_10003017_pt1 | contig 26718 bp, 20 predicted proteins | sample MAT05_FD_187208 | JGI IMG/M metagenome (GOLD analysis project Ga0209181, IMG submission 187208) | Freshwater microbial communities from Lake Fryxell liftoff mats and glacier meltwater in Antarctica - MAT-05 (SPAdes) (version 2) | ecosystem: Environmental > Aquatic > Freshwater > Ice > Liftoff...
CCTCTCGCCTCTCCCTACAAGACCAGGGCTCTCGCCGCCTTGGGCGACGAGCTGACCCGGCTCGACTCCACCTTTCCAGGGACCACCCTCAAGATGGTCTTCCACGTCAACTCGGCGTAGCGGGGCGTCGGGAGTATAGGCGTTAACCAGCGTCCCGTGGCCACGGGAAGAACCTGGTTAACGCCTGGAGCACCGAACGGGTTGAAATGGACCGAAAAGAGCCGGATTTCAACCTGTTCGGCGCTCTAGGGTGTAACTTCGCTGGCTCTGCTGGCTAAGCACGCCGAAGGAAGCTGTGTTGAGGGGACGGTTCTGCCACATCGAGGAGAGGATCTGCAACGATTGCATTTCCACACAGGCAATGAAAATCGCTGGATCTTGCGGGAGAATCCCCCCGATGCCCCGCAGCATGGGTTGCCACTGGACGTCGCTGGCACCGCCATTGTCATGCATCGTGCGGCAGGCATAGCGCACCGCGCGGGCGTGCATCCCGCGGCGATGCTGATCCATCCCGGCCCACATTCGTAGATACGTCCAGAGCTTGGTCGCAGGCAGCCCTGTGACAAGATTATCGCGCTCTGTGCCCGCAGGCGGGACGAAGGACACCTGCACCCGAACGGCATTCGTTCCGAGGATCCGCAGCGTCGCGTCCAGCAGCGCATCCCGGTTCTCGGCACCGAGGCGATCGGCCCGACTGAGCAGAGTCTCGGCAAATAACCGCATCTCTACCTCGGACCATTCCGGTGAGCAGAATGCGGTCCAGATAGCCGGCGCATAAATCGCTGCACCGAGGAGGGTAAAGGCCCCTCGCGGCTGTTCCAGTGCGCCAAGGCTCGCCTCGATCTCATCGAGCACCTTCTCGGCCGCGGCGAGGTCGAGAACCCCCTTCGGCCTGGCTGCGGCGATCAGCTCTGGCACGCGTTGATGGGCGGCCGTGAGATTGGCCATGACCGCCGCGTCGTCGCCCGTGGTCATCGGTACGAGGATCCTTCCGATCACCTCCATGCCCGGCGGCGCCTTCACCGGCAACGGCGGCGCCTCCACCACCAAAGCTCGCTCCTCCAGCGTGCCAAACAGCCTCTCATGAAGCCGCGTGTATGCCGCCGCCCGCCCCGGCTCCCGCTGCGCCAGGGTCGCGACGACCTCTTGGAGAGCCTTTCTCCCCGGCCCCGCGAAGCGGCAGATCTCCTCCAGCACCCCGAACCACTCGCCCTCGAACCGCGCCTCCCTGGCCCAGAGCTTCACGGCGTTGCGCAGCACGGTCGCCTGATCGTCGGGGGTGAACGTGAGGTTGTCGCGCACCGCCCGCGCGAGCGTCTGCCATCCCGGCTCGAAGCTCATGCGCCCGAGGTGCTCGAAGAGCGCGCGGACGATCCCATCGAACGCCTCTTCGCCCCCGCCGCCGGGGGCGCGGAGCACGATGTGCAGCCGAAGCAGGAGCACCTCTTCCCAGGCAGGCGCTCCGAGGTACATGATGAAGAAGCCGGTGTCCGGACCGCCAGCGCCGCACAGGTAGACCCAGGCGGCCAGGTACTCTTGAAATGAAAGATGAAGGAACGCGAGCTTGTCATTGCCGCGGTTCACCAAGAGGCCAGTTTGATCGCCGAGGTAGTCGAGGAACTGGTCCATCTCCTCGCGCGCTTCCGCGAGCTCGAGGCCCGGGCGAGCGCGCCGTGACTTTGCGAGGTGCCGTCAGGCCAGGCATTCGAGCGCTTCCAGAGTGCTGACCAGCCCGCGGGCGTCCTCGCCCGCCACGACGTCGTTGCGCTCCTGGATGAAGAACGCGAGGTGCGCGAGGTAGTCCTTCTGGGTGGCGATGTGCAGGCCGAGCTTTTCGAAGGGATGCGGATCCGATCGCGGCCCCTCGCCGCGCCGCGCCTCCTGCCAGGTCCGCAGGAGCATATCGATGCACAGCTCGTAGAGCTCTCCGCGCTCCTGCGGTAGCCGACCGAGGCTCTGGTGAAGGAACGCCATCAGCGTCAAGAGCAGCGGGTTGGCTGCGAGCCTTTGGACGCCTCCGGTGCGGAGGACGGCGTGACGGAGGGACTCGGTCAGCTCGTCCCGCTCGCGCGGGTTGCTCTGGACCTGGATTGCGTACCAGCGGCCGATGAACGTGCTCACCTGCTCGTCGTCGAGCCGTCCGAGGTGAAGCTCTTCGAACTCGGACGAGGGGAGATCGACGTCCCGCGTATAGCCGTAGATGCGGGAGGTGATCCAGAAGGGATAGGCTGGGTAAGTCGCCTGGAAGGCGCGCACGGCCCGGGCGATACGATGTCGCGCCGTCTCGCGACCGACCTCATCGAGGCCATCGATGAGCACCACCGCTTCCCCCTTTTGCAGGGCGGTCTCGAAAAAGGCCTGGTGCGCGTGGGCGAGGCCGAGATCGCTTCGAGCGTGGCGTTCGAGGTACTCCAGAAACGACAAGCCCGGCGAGGCTTGCTGGAGGCGGGCAAAGTCGCGCAGCGAGATGAACAAGGGAATCTTGCCCGGGGGCGGGGCAAAGTCGTCGAGCGAGGCGTGACCCGCATAGAGCAACACCAGGAAGGCCAGCAACGTCGATTTGCCGGCACCCGGGTCGCCGAGCACGACGGCAGAGCGACCGGCGGCGAGGGCGTGGGCGAGCGAGCGGGTCTCGCCCGTACTCCCGGCGGTCTGCAAGCGAAGCGGTACGGAGATCTCGGAGAGGGGGATCCGCAGGCCCGCGTCGCGCTCGCGCTTGACTTTTGTGGGCAAGCCGAGCGTGCGGATGGTCTCGTGGGCTTGCGCGACGCGGGCGCGGTATTCGTCGGCGAAACCGTTGAAGTCGATCGTCTCCGTGAGGGCGGGCAGGCTGACCATGGGCGGATGGGCGCAGCTTTGCAGCGCTCGCTAGCGCTTCGCAAGCACGCCGGTCCTCCCTCGGACGTGCCTCTACCGCGAGCCGCAGCGAGTACGTCCAACCCGGATGCGCCCCTACTGCAACCGCCCGCGTCGCCCCTGCCTCGAAAGTGCCCCCCTACTTCCAACCGAAGTGCCTCGCCCCGCCTCAAATGTGTCCCGCCTCGCTAGCCGAAGCGCCTCGCCCCGCCTCGCGTTCCTTCGCGCGCCTCCAATGCGCTCATCTCCTGCGAATAGAAGCGCTTCGGGTCGACTCGGAGGCACACCCGCTCCCGAGCCGAACCGAGAAGCGTTGCGCCGACGCCACGTGCGTTACGGCGACGCCTCGCCGACCTGTTAACACCGGCTCCACCGGAGGCGCGGTGACTCGCTCGATCCTCCTCGAACCAAGGTGATTCGTGGCACCGGAGCGCTGGCCCGACCCTTGCGAAAGCCCTCTCCCGAGGCCGGCGCGAAGGCGGCGGACTCCACCACTACCTCAGGAGGATCTCCCCATGATCAAGCTCGCTCTCTCCCGCTCCGCGCTCGCCCTCTCCCTCGTGCTCGCCGGCTCCGCGGTCGGCTGTGGAAACCTCGGTGAGGAGAGCACCGATACCGCGACGCTGGAGCTCGCCTCCGACGGCAACGAGGCGGTCACGGCCAGCGATCAGTCCACGATCGACATGACCGACGCGACCTTCGACGCGAGCAGCGCCCTCAACGCGGCCGGCGCCGCGGACGCGCTCGTCATCGCGGCCGGCGATCCTGTCAGCGGGAAATGCCGCTCGCGCGCCAAGGACCCGAGCGATCCGAGCACGGTGATCATCACCCTCACCCACTGCGCCGGGCGCTTTGGCAACAAGGACGTGAGCGGGACGGAGATTGTCCACTTCACGGTGGGCTCGGACGGGGTAATCCACGCTGACTTCCACAGCGAGAACCTCACGGCCAATGGCAAGCCGGCCTCGCACACCGCGACGGCGGACATCACCGTGAGCGGGACGACGCGCACGATCGCCTGGCAAGGCGCCTGGGAGCGCACCAACGACAAGGGGGTAACCGTCAAGCACACCAGCGATCTGACCATCGTCGTCGACACGACGACGCGCTGCCGTACCCGCAACGGCACGGCGGTCACCAACGTGGGTTCCCGGGAGATCTCCACCGAGATTACCAATCTCCAGGTCTGCCGCGACGAGAGCGGCACGCCCGGCTGCCCCACGGGCGAGGTCGTTCACACCAACAAGGCCAAGGAGAAGACGGTCGCGGTGGAGTTCGATGGAACGAACCAGGCCGAGGTGACGACGCCCAAGGGGCTGACCTTCGAGAAGCCGCTGATCTGCGGCGGGTGATCGCGCTCTACAGGGCTCGTGCGAAGGCGGCGGCGTCAGCGCACGTGACGGCTTGAAAGAACCAGCGATCGAGAAGGCCAGGATCGGTACACGCCGCGATGCGCGCGCGCAGGCTTTGGGGAACCGCGATCTTGCGCGCGTCGAGCGCGTCCAGAATTGCCTGAGCGCGCTCCTTCGCTTTGACCCACCCGTCATTGAACCGCGACGTCTCGCGGTCATCGAAGAACGCGGCCACCGGCACCGCAGTAAGGCCGTACTTGTTGAGCTCGGCGTGAAAGGGCACCTCGGTACCAAGGCGGTAGGTCACGGACGCACTCCCCGGCGTGACCACCTCCACCTCGCGCCGCTCGGCGTGAGCGATCCAGACCACCGGCCAGTCGTGCTCCAGGTAGAGCTTCACCTTCTCTTCGAGGTAGCGCTTCGATTGCGTGCCTCGGACCTCGACAGCGAGGATCGGCGTGCCTCGGAAGACGTCGTTGCGAGGAGTGGAGAGATCGCGGACGAGGACCACGTCCGGCGCGCGGAGCGAAGAGCCGGCGTCGTCGCTCAAGTCGCAGTAGACGTCCGTCATCACCGTGAGTCCGTCGCGCGCGTGGGTGCGAAACAGCGCCGCGAAGAGCGCCATGGTGATGCTGTGGATGTCCTTGCTCCCCATCTGCTCCACTAGCTCCCCGCGATGGAGCTCCCAGGGGCTCCCATCATAGCAATCTTCCGCGGTGCCCAGCCTCCGGCCCATGGGACCGTAGTCCCGGAGCTCGAGAGGGCCGGTGTCCCTGGGCGGGCGGGTCGGCAAAGCGTCCATGGGCCGAAGGTAGCACGCGCCGAACGAGCTGGAATCGCCCTTGAATTAGGGCCCTGAAGAAAAACAGGCGGGCGGACGGCCCCGGCCTGCGCCGCCTCGCGCATGTGATCCCGAGAACTAGGCCCGGCGCTCTCGCCTCTGGTAGCCGAGGGGTCCCGCATGACCCCGCTCGTGCTCCTCGTTCTCTGGATGCGTCGTGCTGCGCGGATCGGCGCGCCGTTCGCCGCCGCGCTTGGCTTCGGTGCGCTCGTCGTCTTCGACGCCGCGAACCCGCTGCCGCTCCCCTATGCCGCGACGGCCACCGCCGCCTTCGCGCTCTTCCTGGGCGTGCGCGCTCGCAAGCGCTCGCTGGCGATCGAGGCGAGCTCTCTCGCGGATGTCGAGCTCGGGGCTCTCCTCGTGGTCGCCGCGTTCGGCGCGGCGCTGCGGCTCGATGGATCGCTCGACGGGCGCGCCTTCCCGCTGGTGTACGTGTGCGTCGGCCTGATCAGCGCCTTCGCGCGGCCCGGGCCTCGGGCCCTCGTCGTGCTGCTCGCGGTCGGGCTCGAGGTCGCGGTCCGCATGCTCGGCTTCGGCGAAGGGCGGCCGGTCGCGGCGCTCCCGCACCTCGGGTTCATGATCGTCTTCGCGGCGCTCAACGTCGTGCTCCTCCGCGGCGAGATCACCCGCGTGCGCAAGGCGTCGCGGGTCAAGCTCGACGGCGAGATCGCTCGCCTCCGCGACGACGCGCGGAGCTATCGCCTCCTCGGCGCGCCCGCCACGGCCAAGGGCGCCGCGCAGAAGGGCGACGATGAGCGCCTCGCGCGATCCGGCGTCGAGGAGATCCACCAGTCGGTGCTCTTCGCGCTTCGCCTCCTGCGCGGGTCGCTCCATCTCTACACCGCCGTGCTGCTCTGGCAGAACGACGACGGCACGCACCTTCGCATCAGCGAGCTCGCCAGCGACGCGCCCAACCTCTCCGAGGGGCCGTTCCTGATCGGCGACGGCATCTTCGGCGCGGCGATCTCCCAGCGATCGGCGGTCAACATCGCCAGCCTCAAGCCGGGCTACAAGCTGCCCTATTACGTCGGCGCTTGCCCGGTGCGCGCCGCGCTCGCGCTCCCGGTCTTCGAGCATGGATCGCTCCGCGGCGTCCTCGTCGTCGATCGCGTCGAGGACCGCGCCTTCACCCCGAAGGAGCAAGAGATCATCGAGGAAGCCGCGCGCTACGCCGTGCGCGCGATCCAGAACGAGCGCGTCTTCGTGCAGCTCGAGCGGGCCAAGGTGGAGCAGGGCAAGCTCTACCGCGCCGCCGAGGCGCTCGGCGCCGCGACCACCGAGTCGAGCGTCGTCGAGGCCGGCGTGAAGAGCGCGCGCGAGATCACCTCCGTCGACTTCGCCGCGGTCACCCTCTTCGACGAGGCCGCGAAGATGCACGAGATCCGCGCCGTCAGCGGCGACGGCGCGGGCGACATCCTCGGCCAGCGCTTCCGCAGCAACGCCGGGCTGGTCTCGATGGTGCTCCAGAACCGACACCCGCTGCCGTACCGCGGTGAGTACGATCCGCAGCGGCAGATCGTCTTCACCCGGCGCGTCACGCCCCCGGCGATGCCCTCGATCGTCGTCCTCCCGCTCCTCGTCCACGATCGCCCGCTCGGCACGCTGGTGCTCGGCTCGCGCAAGCGCGCGGCCTTCAACGACGCGGCGCGGAGCACGCTCGAGGTCCTCGCGAGCCACATGGCCGTCTCGCTCTCCAACGCGCGGATGCTCCGCCGCCTCGAAGAGCTGGCGACGATGGACGGGCTCACCGGCCTGCTCAACAAGCGGGCGATGCTCGAGGTCGCCGAGCAGAAGATCGCCTCGGCCAAGCGCTTCGGCAAGAGCCTCAGCGTGCTCGTGACCGACATCGATCACTTCAAGAAGGTCAACGACACCTACGGCCACGACGTCGGCGACGTGGTGATCAAGGGCCTCGGCGAGATCTTGCGCCGCCTCAAGCGCAACACCGACGCGGTGGCCCGCTTCGGCGGCGAAGAGTTCGTGATCATCTGCGAAGAGACCGACGCCCGCGGCGCGATGCTCCTCGCCGAGCGCGTGCGCGAGGAGCTGGAGAAGACCGTCTTCCACCCGGCAGGCAAGCTCGGGCCGAACGGGACGCCCCTCGGGATCAGCGTCAATTGCTCGATCGGCATCTCCACGTTCCCCGACGCCGGGAGCAACTGGGAAGAGATGTTCAAGGCCGCCGACGAGTCGCTCTACGTCTCCAAGCGCTCGGGCCGTAACCGCTCGACCGCCTGGAGCGCGACAATGAACAAGGCTGGCACCAAGGTGGCGCCCGCGGCGTAGTCGTCGGGCTGCGACCCGAGGCGTGATACCTTCGCCGATCATGCAACGATCAGGCGATCCCGCCGCGTGGATGGATATCTCTCTCGATCGCGTCGGCGGACAGGACAGCGCGGGTGTGGAGCGCCGACGGCTCCGGGGTCCCGCTGGTGCTCTCAGGCCACCGAGATTGGGTGGTGTCCGCGGGCTTTTGCCCGGACGGGACGCGCGTCCTCACCGCGTCCCGGGACAGGACAGCGCGGATCTGGTCGAGCCTCGCCCGGGTGACGATCCAGGGCTTGCAAGAGCGGCTGAGCGAGGCGACGACCGATTGCCTCTCGCCGGAGCAGCGCGGCGATTGCCCGGGCGAGGGCGAGAGGCGCGGGCGCGACGGATACGAGAGGTGCGAGCGCGCGCACGGGAGGACGCCGGCCGTGGGGGAGGCTGACGATCGATGAAGGGTGAGGCCGCGCCGGGGCCCCGGCGCGTGCAGAGCTTTACGTGAGCACCTCGCTGATGTTGCTCGCTCCGATGACGTTCTCGATCCACCGATCGAGGGTCCCCACGTCGGAGCACGCTTGAATGCGGGTACGATCACTGTCGGTGAGGGCCACCTTGGCCCGCGCTAGCAGGCGAAGAAGCGCCTCGCGCCTCCCCTTGATCTCGCCCTCGCTGAGGCCCTTGGCCGCTCCCTCGGCGAGGCCAGATTTGTGCCCCTCTTCTTTCCCCTCTTCGCGGGCGATCACCAGCGCCCCGCGCGCGTCCTGCTCTGCCATCTTGGCGCGCTCGTACAGCTCCCACTCTTCACGTCGACGATCGAGAGCTTCAGCTCCGGCACCGCGACATGCTGCTCGAGCGACAGGTGCTGCACCTCGAGGATGCGGTGGTCGCCTTCGAGCTCGAGGAGATGGTTGAGCAGGGCGATGAGCAAGTCCTTGTGCGCCTCTGCCCCGAAGATCCGTTTGAAGACGAAATCGGTCTTGGGGTGGTGGTGTATGCTTTTGCCTTCGGCGAGCCTTCAAAACAAGGCAATCCAGAATCAAAAGCATACGCCACCCGCAAGCGGCAGGCACCGAGGCAGGCAGAGCCCCGGGGGCGCACTCGCCGTCGGAGCACCACGGTCGACGGAGGAGAGGTCGGGTCAGTCACGGCAGAGAAGGCGGCTCCGGAGGGAGATCCCGCCGAGCAAGGGCCGATCACCGTCGCCCCAGGGTGCGTGCCGACGAGCGTCGAGCCCACCCACCGCTCGGGGCCATAGGTGTTAACCAGGTTCCCCCCTGTGGCCGTGGCCGTGGCCGACCTGCCCGTGTCCCGATCCGGATCGATGCACGGGGGAACGGCCACGGCCACGGCCACGGCCACGGGACGCTGGTTAACACCTAGAGCACCGAACGGGTTGAAATGGACCGAAAAGAGCCGGATTTTAACGCAAAGGCGCAAAGGCGCAGGGACGCAAAAAAAGAAATCCGATTTTTGCGCCTTTGCGTCTCCGCGCCTTTGCGTTGAAATCTGGGCATTTCAACCTGTTCGGTGCTCTAGGCCGCTCGGGGCTGCTTTCCTGCCGCGGACTGACGCTTTCCTACCGGCCTGCGTTCGTGCTAGTTTTTCGTTCATGGATCGACGGTCGGGCACGGCGATCGACGCGCGAATGGACGCGGTACTTGCTCGCGCGGGGGCGTTCTTCATGGGGAAATCACCGGTTTAACTGGCCGCGGAGGAGATCGCCCGGCGGCTCGCGGCCTCGGGGATCGACTACGCGGTCGCCGGCGCACTCAGCCTCGGCTACCACGGCTTTGAGCGGACGACCGAGGACGTGGATATCCTCATCACCCCGGAGGGCCTCGCCCGCTTCAAGGACGAATGCAAGCGGGCCAGGTGACTCGTGGTCGCGCAGCGCGCCTTCAGCGCATCCAGATAGGGCTGGACAACCGATACCCGACCACGAGGACCCGACTTGTCTTCCGAAAAACGGGCTCAAGTGCCGTAAACATGACCGTTACAAACGATCTACACCCATTGTCGATCGGCGGAGCTGCGGGGCACCTATCCCGCGGAGGGCGCGGGCTGTGTACGAGTCCTGCGAGCGGTCGCACGGGCGGACGCCGCTCTCCGGAGGGCGAGGAGTTTTGAGGTTGCTCCCCCCTGCTCGGCGCCGCGCAGGAGGCGCGCACCCTGGCCGGCACCCTCGGCAACACCCGCCCGCTCCTCGGCCCCGAGGCCACCGAGACCTCTGTCAAAGCCCTGCACGGACCAAGGCTCTTGCATATCGCTACCCATGGCTTCTTCCTGCCCGACCAGAAGAAGATCGAGGGCAAGGCCGAGCGCGAAGACCCGCTCCTGCGCTCGGGCCTCGCCCTCTCCGGCGCCAATGGCCGCAAGAGCGGCAAAGACGACGGCGTGCTCACCGCGCTCGAGGTCACCGGCGAGGATCTGAGAGGCACCCAGCTCGTCGTCCTCTCCGCCTGCGAGACAGGCCTCGGCGAGGTCAAGAACGGCGATGGTGTCTATGGCCTCCGGCGCGCCCTCGTCGTCTCGGGCGTGAGGACCCAGGTCATGAGTCTGTGGAAGGTGGACGACCAAGCCACCGAGGGGCTGATGAAGGCCTATTATGCTCGGCTCCTTTCGGGCGAAGGCCGGGGCGAGGCCATGCGCCAGGTCCAGCTCGCGATGATGGCTGAGTCCAGCACCGCGGCGCCGTACTACTGGGCGAGCTTCCTTGTCTCGGGCGACTGGGCCACGCTCGACGGCAAGCCGGTGATACCCACTCTGCTGCGCGTGCCGCCGGGGCCGCGCGGGTGTACGTGTACGATCCTCGGGGAGGCCGAGACGAGCGACGGCAGCGGGGCCGTAGGGGCGGCGCTGGGAATGCTGGGGCTCGGGTTCGCGCGGCGCCGGAAGAAGAAGAGCGCCCTTCAGGGGCAGGACGTCAGCACATAGAACTCGCCGTCTGCCGAGCCCCATGCGGCGTCGAGCACGTGGAGGGCGTCGAGCTTCTGGAAAGGCACTGGGCCTCTCCGCGGGTCGGCTCGACGTCGAGGTACGACGCGCCCTCGTCCACGTTGACCACGAGGCAGCGATGGCCCCCGGGTAGGCAGTGGGGCACAGCGTACTGCTTGAAGAACTCTTCCTGGCTCGAGAACCCAGCGAGCCCGGTGGTGGAGTGATGGGCCAGGATCGCTTGCTCATCGACGCTGACAATCCACACCTCTTCGGCCGCAGCGCCCTCGGGCTTCGCCGAGACCAGGAGCTGCGAGGGAGACGCGGCGAGGCCGGCGGCGAGCAGGCGTGTCATCCCGAGCGCCGCATCTTGCCCCGCGAGCAGCGTGGGGGCCTGGCCCCGGCGCCTTGCGGACGTGGATCTGCCCCCCGATGAGGAAGAAGATCCGCGGATCCCCTTCGGGAGCGGGGAGGAAGGACGTGGCTTTGATGCAGCCGGGGGTGACGGGTGTCCCACGCTCGCTGGGCTTCTTCGCGGAGAGGGCGAGGAGCAGGCGGTCGGCGCCCGGCGGCTCCGGAGAGAGGTGCTGGGAGCCTATCGCCCAGCGGATCACGGTGTCGGGCGCGGCCGGTGGCCCGGCGGGGGAGCCGGCACAGCCGAGGACAGCAAGGGACGTGAGCGACAGCAGGAGGCGCCACGAGGAGCGCCGGAAGAGCAGGGGACACAACATCGGCGACTCATCCTAGAGCACCGAACAGGTTGAAATGCCCAGATTTCAACGCAAAGGCGCGGAGACGCAAAGGCGCAAAAAATCGGATTTCTTTTTTTGCGTCCCCGCGTCTCTGGGCCTTTGCGTTAAAATCCGGCTCTTTTCGGTCCATTTCAACCCGTTCGGTGCTCTAGACTGCCGTGGTGCGGATGGTGTACTGGTAAGGGATGACGTCGCCTCCGCTCCCCGTCGTCCTCACGCTGGCGCTGACGGGGGCGCTGGCCTCGGTGGTGATCGGCGCCTGCTCGGCCACCGGCAATCCCAACGCGTTCAGCACGGCGACGAGCGGCGCGGGCGCGGGCGCCAGCGCGGCGGGCCCCGGCGCAAGCGGGGTGGGCGGCGCGGGCGGCGAGGACATCGGCCTCGGCGGCGGCAGCCAGGGCGGCAGCGCCAGCTCCGGCGGCGGCGTCGATCCCGTGACCTGCGAGCAGGCCTCCGTCAACAAGACCTACATCGGCTGTGACTTCTGGCCGACGGTCACCGACAACATCGTCTTTCTGACCTTCGATTTCGCCGTCGCTGTCGCCAACACCGGCGACGCGCCCGCCGACGTGACCGTGGAGCGCAACGGCGTGACGGTGGGCAGCGTCCAGGTGCCGCCCAACGGCCTTGGCACGGTGTACCTGCCCTGGGTGCCCGAGCTGCGCTCGGCCGCTTCGCCCCTCGGCGCGTGCTTCCCGATGTCGGCGCTGACCACCACCGTGGCGGTCCCGGGCGGCGCCTATCACCTCGTCTCCTCGCGCCCGGTCACGGTCTATCAATTCAATGCCCTCGAGTACAAAGGCGAAGGCGGCCCGCCTGGCAAGGACTGGTCGCAGTGCCCAGGCAGCATGTGCGGCGGCCTCTACCCGGGGTGCTTCTCGTTCACCAACGATGCTTCGCTCCTGCTCCCGAGCACGGCGATGACTGGCAATTACCGCATCACCGGGCAGACCGGCTGGGTGAGGCCGCCGGACCCGTCGGACCCCAACTCCAAAGAGGTGGCGGTCGCAGGCCCCTACTTCGTCGTCACCGGCACGGCCAACGGCACCAGCGTGACAGTGAACCTCTCGCCCACCGCGAAGATCATGGGCGGCGGCGGCGTCCCCAGCACCAAGGGCGGCGGCAGCGTGACATTCTCGGTCAACGCCGGAGACGTCGTCGAGGTCATCGGCAGCGCCGACTCGGACTTCAGCGGCAGCCTGGTCAAGGCGACGAAGCCCGTCCAGATCATCAACGGCATCTCCTGCACCCAGTCGCCGATCGGGGTGACGGCGTGCGACCACATGGAAGAGAGCGTGTTCCCCGCCGAGACGCTGGGGAAGCGCTACTTCGTCTCCGTGCCGACGTCGCCCAAAGGCAACGTGGTTGGCCACGTCGTGCGCCTCTACGGGAACGCGGACGGCACCACGCTGATGTACCCTTCGGGCGAGCCCGCCAACGCGCCGAAGATGCTCGACGCTGGAGAAGTGGCCGACCTCGGCATCGTCAACAAGGACTTCGAGGTCGTCGGCGACCACGAGTTCGCGGTCAGCTCGTTCCAGCTCGGCGCCGAGATCGTCGACGCCGCCACCCCGTCCTCCAAGCGCAAGGGCGATCCGGCGCAGAGCCTGGCGACGGCGGTGGAGCAGTACCGGAAGAAGTACGTCTTCCTCGCGCCGGCCGACTACGACGTGAGCTTCGTGGACGTCGTGCAACCGATGAGCGCGACGCTGACGCTCGACGGCAACACCGTGGGCATCAAGCCTACGGCCCTCGGATCCGGCTTCGGCGTCGCCCGCGTCCTGCTCGGCGCGGGCAACGGCGGCGCGCACCTGCTCACCGCGACAGCGCCGGTCGGCATCCAGGTCATGGGATACGGCGCCTACACGAGCTACCAGTACCCGGGTGGGCTCAACCTCGACGCCATCGCGCCGCCCCCGCCCAAGTAACATCGGCTCTGCGCGGCGAGCGGGTTCCGGGATACCCTCGCGCCGCCCATGACAGCCCACGACGCCGCGGAGAAGCCTGCCGACGCTCCGATCCCCGCCCCGCCCGCGGCCGCTCACGCGGGCAACCTCGGACCGCTGGCGCTCGCCGCGCTCGGCGTCGTCTTCGGCGACATCGGCACGAGCCCGCTCTACGCGCTGAAAGAGTGCGTCGCCAAGGAGCACGACATCGGGCTCGAGCCGGCGAACATCCTCGGCCTGCTCTCGATGATCTTCTGGTCCCTGATCATGGTGGTGACGGTCAAGTACCTCACCTTCGTCATGCGCGCCGAGAACGGCGGCGAAGGCGGCATCCTCGCGCTGCTCGCGCTCGTGCCCGAGAAGCTCCGCAGCAAGCGCGGGCCCCGGATGGGGTGGATCGCGGTGATCGTCGTCTTCGGCGCCGCGCTTCTTTACGGCGACGGCATCATCACTCCGGCGATCTCCGTGCTCAGCGCGATCGAGGGGCTCGAGGTCGCGACCGACACGCTCAAGCCCGTCGTCGTCCCGCTCACCTGCGTGATCCTCGTCGGCCTGTTCTGGATCCAGAAGCGCGGGACCGAGGGGATCGGCAAGGTCTTCGGGCCGATCATGATCCTGTGGTTCCTCTCGCTCGCGGTGCTCGGCGTCTACTACATCGTCCAGAACCCGGCGGTCCTCGCCTCGCTCAGCCCGCTCTACGCGGTGCATTTCTTCGGCGCGCACGGGAAGCAGGCCTTCGTCGTGCTCGGCTCGGTCGTCCTGGCGATCACCGGGGGCGAGGCGCTCTATGCGGACATGGGGCACTTCGGTCGCCGCCCGATCCAGATCGCCTGGTATGGGCTGGTGCTGCCGGCGCTGGTGCTCAACTACTTCGGGCAGGGCGCGCTGCTGCTCCAGCACCCCGTACGCGCCGTCGCTGACAACCCCTTCTTCGCGATGGTGCCGAAGGGCCCGCTCACCTACGCCCTCGTCGTCCTCGCCGCCGCGGCGACGGTGATCGCCTCGCAGGCGCTGATCTCCGGGGCGTTCTCGCTCACTCACCAGGCCGTGCAGCTCGGCTTCCTCCCGCGCGTGACGGTGAAGCACACGTCGCACACCACCGAGGGGCAGATCTACATCCCCGAGGTCAACTGGGGCCTGGCGATCGCCTGCATCGCGCTGGTCCTCGCCTTCCGCCAGTCAAGCAACCTCGCCGCGGCGTACGGCATCGCGGTGACGGGGACGATGGGCATCACCTCGATCGTCTACTTCGTCGTGGTGCGGCGGACGTGGGGCTGGTCGCTCGCCAAATCGCTGCCGCTCCTGGTGCTCTTCCTGGCCTTCGATCTGCCCTTCTTCGGGGCCAACCTGCTCAAGTTCTTCGAGGGCGGCTACGTCCCGATACTGGTCGCCGTCTTCCTCTTCTTCCTGATGGTGATCTGGAAGCGCGGCCGCGCCTTCTACGTCGAGGCCATCGCCAAGCGCGTCCCGCCGCTCGACACCTTCCTCGCCGAGATCGACAAGAAATGCGTCGTCCGCGTGCCCGGGACCGCGGTGTTCCTCACCTCGCACTCGACGCAGACGCCGTCGGTGCTCGTGCACCACCTGCAGCACAACAAGATGCTGCACAAGACGGTGATCCTGTTGACGGTGAACACGGTGCACGTGCCCCGCGTCAGCCTCGACGCTGCCCTCGCCTTTCAGGACCTCGGCCACGGGTTCCACCGCCTGGTCGTGCAGTCCGGCTTCATGCAGACGCCGAACATCCCCGCCCTCCTGTCGTTCGCCGCCGCCAAGCACAAGCTGGCGATCGACTTTGCGGACACGTCGTATTACCTCGGCCGCGAGACGTTCCTGGCCACGGACAAGGGGAAGATGGGGCGCTTCACCGAGACGCTGTTTGGCTTCATGTCGCGCAACGCGGCCCCGGCGACGGCGTACTTCGGGCTGCCGCCCGAGCGCGTCGTGGAGATCGGCCTGCAGATCGATCTCTGATGCGGCGGTGATTCTTCGCGCCCGCCGTCACGAAACGCGGCGGCTCAGCGATGTCCCCCCGTAGCTGCGGCGCGCTCCCCCGAGCGCGCCTGTAGCTTCGGCGCGCGCGGCGTTCGCGAGGGCGCCTCATGCGCGTCCGCCCTTGGCGCGGCGCGGTCAGGAGATCTCCATGCCTCGCTCTTCAAACGCGGTGCCTGCGCGGCACAGCGTTGCTCTCTTCGCGTGCGCGCTCGCCGCCGGCCTCACGCTCGCGGCCTTTGCGTTCACAACATCACGGCCGGCGCGCGCAGAGCCGACTCCCTCGCTTCCTCCGCTCGCCGCGAACGACGGCGCGACGGTGCTGCCAACGGCTCTCCCGTCGCCGCCGCTTCCACCGCTCTCCCCGCAGAGGGTCGCGCTCGCCGACGAGCGCGGGCGATCGATCGAAGTGTATCCGCCGCTCGACGCCCGCCCGAGCGCTCCGCTCGTCGTCTTCCTTCATGCCACCTGCATGGACCCGCGCCCGGTCTGCGATCTCGTCGGCCACGCGGGGCGCGAGGGGACGTTCCTCGTGTGCCCGTCGGGCAATGACACCTGCTTTGGCGCGCCGGACTGGCATGGTCCCGCCGAGGTGAAGAGCGCGTTCCTCACGAGCGCGCTGGAGAAGGTGGAGCAGCGCTGGGGGAAATATATCGCGCACGACGACACCTTGATTGGTTGGTCGCGCGGAGCGTTCGCGGCGCGGGATATCCTCTATGCCGACGTGGCTCGCGGCGCGGCCTCCCGCTTCACGAGCCTGGTGCTGATCGCGGCGGACGTCACCCCGGATCCAGTGCGCCTCACCAAGGCCGGGATCCGGCGCGTGCTCTTCACGGCCGGCGATCAGGACGGGGCGCGCACGACGATGCAGCGCGCCGCGGCGAAGCTCACCGCGGCGGGTATCCCGGCGCGCTACATTTCGCTCGGGCCGATCGGGCACTGGCTGCCCGATGACTTCGACCAACGCCTCTCGCCCGGTATCGCCTGGGTCCGACAGCGATGAGGGTTGGCACCGCGCACCTGTCGCGCTAGCCCGGTGGGCATGAAACTGAACCTCCTCGTGCTGGCCCTCCTGGCCGCTCCGATCGCTTGTGCGGCCGAAGCGCCGCTCCCTCCCGTCGAATCGCCGCCGCCGCCGCCGCCCGCGGTGACCGCGGCCCCTCCGGTGGTCACGGCCGCCGCTGTCGCGCCCGAGCCGACGGCGGAAGAGAAGAAGAAGGCGGCCGATGCGAAGGAGCTCGCCGACGACCGCGCCAAGTACGAGGTCGACTCCAAGGCCGAGCTGGCGCGCTGGACGCCCGAGATGCACGCCGAGGCCAAGGCCCTCGCGAACAAGACCTACGCGACCCCCAAGGCCGCGCTCGACGCCGTGGTCGCCGCCAAGTACCGCAAGCCCGCCAACGTCGCGCGCGACGCGTTCCGCCACCCCAAGGAGACGCTCACGTTCTTCGGCTTCAAGCCGACGATGACCGTGCTCGAGTACGGCCCCGGCGAGGGCTGGTACACCGAGCTGCTCGCGCCCGCGCTCGCGGCCAAAGGCAAGCTCATCGTCACCGCGAACGATCCCAAGGGCCCGATCGATCAGCGCGGCACGCTCTATGGGCAGCGGCTCCAGAGCTTCCTCGAAACCTCGCCGGAGGCCTACAGCAAGGTCGAGCGCGTCGTCCTCACCGATACGAACAAGCCCGCCCTCAACCTCCAGGGCACGGTGGATCTCGCGATCGTGATCCGCGGCATGCACGGCTGGACCCGGCAGAAGCTCACTCCGACCTGGCTCGCGGAGATCCATACGGCGCTCAAGCCGAACGGCGTCCTCGGCGTCGTCCAGCACCGCGCCAAGGCCGACGCCAAGGGGGATGAGGGGTTCAAGACGGGCTATCTGCCCGAGGCGTGGGTGATCGAGCAGGTCGAGGCGGCCGGCTTCAAGCTCGCTGGCAAGTCCGAGGTCAACGCCAATGCGAAGGACACGAAAGACTACCCGGAGGGCGTGTGGACCCTGCCGCCGTCCTTCGAGCTGAAGGACAAGGATCACGACAAGTACGCGGCCATCGGCGAGAGCGATCGGATGACGCTGAAGTTCACCAAGGTCGCCCCCAAGGCTGCGGTCGCCGCCAAGGCCGCTCCTCCCGCTGCGAAGAAGAAGTAAGGCCCTCTCCCCCAACCCCTCTCCCACCCGCGAGAAAGGGCCCCTGCAATTGCGAGGAGCTTCCCCCTCTCTCGTCCTCGGGAGAGGGGGATTGAGGGGGTGAGGTCAATACCCCAGCGCCAGCCCGCCCACGCGCCGCGGCTCGGCGGCGCCCATCCACGTGCCATTGGCCCAACCGATGCTCGGCGCATCAGCGATGTGCGGGCGCTCCTTGAAGATGTAGCCCATCGCTTCGAGGCTCTTGCGCTGCTCGTCGGTGAGGCCGCCCTTCTCGTGCATCACCACGTCCGGCTGCCCTTGCTCGTGGAAGCGCGGGGCGTTGGTCGCGGCGGAGAGCGAGAGGCCGTGATCGATCACGCCGGAGAGCTCGAGGAAGACCGAGGTGATGATCGTCGGACCGCCCGCGGCGCCGAGGACGAGAGAGACGTGCCCGTCTTTGCCGATCACGATCGAGGGCGACATCGAGGAGAGCATGCGCTTGTTCGGCGCGACGGCGTTGGGCTCGCCCTGCACGAGGCCGTAGCCGTTGGCCGTGCCGGGGACGGTGGCGAAGTCGTCCATCTCGTTGTTGAGCACGAAGCCGGTGCCAGGGACGGTGACGCCCGAGCCGTAGAACCAGTTGAGCGTCGTGGTCAGCGCGACGGCGTTGCCCTGATCGTCGACCACCGAGAAGTTCGTCGTGTGCGGGCCGGCGCCGCCCGAGTCCTTGGCGATCGGCTGGAGCTCGGCGGTGGGCGTGGCGCGATCGGCCTTGATCGTCGCGCGCTGCGCGGTGGCCCAGGCGGGCGAGAGCAGCTCGTCGATGGGGTTCTTGACGAAGTCCGGATCGCCGAGCTTCTCGTTGCGCGCGATGAAGGCGCGCCGCATCGCCTCGAAGATGAAGTGCAGCTCTTCCGGCGAGTGGAAGCTCTGCGCGGGGAGATCGTAGCCTTCGAGGATCTGGCTGATCATCGCCAGCGTGACGCCGCCCGACGACGGCGGCGGCATGGAGACGACCTTGCGCCCGCGGTAGGTGAACTCGATCGGCGTGCGCCACTTGGCCTTGTAGCCGCCGAGGTCGGCCTTGGTGATCAGGCCGCCGCCGCGCTTCATTTCCTTGGCGAGCAGGTCGGCGGTCGGGCCCTCGTAGAAGCCTTTGGGGCCCTTCGCGGCGATGCGCTCGAGCACGACGGCGAGCTCGGGGTTCTTCCAGGTCGAGCCGGTCTTGAGGGGCGCGCCGTCGGGGAGGAAGAGCGCCGTGGAGGCCGGGTACTTCGAGAGCCGATCCGTGTTCTGGCCGATGCTGCGCGTGAGCTCGTCGTCGACGACGAAGCCTTCTCTGGCGAGCTTGATCGCCGGGGCGAGGAGCTCGACCCAGGTCTTCTTCTTCGAGCCGAGCTTCTGATGCGCTTCCCAGAGGCCGGCGACGCTGCCCGGTACGCCGGAGGAGAGGTGGCCGACCCGCGCCGTGCCGCCCTTGTCAGCGTCCTTGCCCGCGGGCGGGGCCGCGCCCTTGGCCGCAGGCGGGGGCGCGAAGGTGTTGCGTGTCGCTGACTTCGGCGCGGTCTCGCGGAAGTCGAGCGCGTGGACGCCGCCATCCATGCGCGCGACCATGAAGCCACCGCCGCCGATGTTCCCCGCGCCGGGGTAGACGACGGCGAGCGCGAAGGCCGTGGCGATCGCCGCGTCGACCGCGTTGCCGCCGGCCTTGAGCATGTCGAGCCCGACCTGCGTCGCGAGGCCCGCGTCGGTGACGACCATCCCGTGCTGGCCGGTGACGGGCGTAGCGTCGGCAGGATGCGGCCATCCGGCCGGGAAGCCGGGCGCGAGCGCCACCGGAGGCGGCGCGACAGCAGAGCTAGCGGGGGAGGGCGCCGCGGCGGAGGCCGTCGGGAGCGGCGGCGGGAGCAGCGGCGGCGGCGGCGGTGTTGGAGCAGTCCCACAGCCGAGGAGCAGGACAAGGACGAGAGCAGCGCGGGAGGTCTTCATGCGGGTGGCCGCAGAATATACCCGCCCGCGCTACGTGTGTGCGGAAGCAGGCGGTGCAGACCTGGTTGGAGCAGGTGCCGCTGCAGCACTCACCGAAGGCCTGGCAGGCGGTGCCGCCGGGCTTGCAGTTGCCGCCGGTGCCAGTGCTGGAGCCGGAGCTGGTGGTCAGCGACCCAGTGCTCTCGGTCCCGGTCGTGGTGTTGGATCCCACGCCGGTGGCGGGTCCCACCACGCCGCCCCCGGTCGGATCGGCGCCGCCCGCGCCGGTGGTCATACCAGCGGGTTGGTCGTGGACGAGCCGCAGGCCGCCCCGAAGATGCCAAGGAGGGCCAGGAGAACGGGGAACCAGGCAAAATGTTTCATGAGTACCTCTGTGGGGGACGCGCCGCGCCGGAGCGCAATTGCATGCGGAGTCGGGGTGGAGTGATGCGCGCGCCCCCGAGAGCGCAGGACGAAGAGACCGAATTCAACGTCAAGGCCAGGAAGCGCTGTCGCACCTCCTGGCCTTGATGTAACCCCCTCTCGAGGAGGTCTGTCCCGCGGGTGGCCGCAGGATGGCGCCGCCTACGCTACGTGGGCGAGCCTAGTTGTTGAAGCAGGCGTCGAGCTGCGTGCCACAGCCGGTCGCGCCGGCGGCGCTCGCGCAGTCGGCGCACGCCTGCGAGAGGCCGTTGTCCATGCAGTAGTTGTCGCTGCAGACGTTCATGCAAGGCCCTTGGCAAAGGCAGCCGAGGAAGGTGTTGAACAACCCGAGCGCGGTGCCGCAGAGATCGGCTGAGGAAGCCATCCCCTGGGCCACCTCGGAGCAGGTAGGTCCGGTGCACGGCCCGCAGACGCCGCCGGTGCAGGTGCCGTTGCAGCACTGCGCGTTGGTGGTGCAGGCCAGGCCGTCCGCCTTGCAGGCCGGACCGCATTTGCCGTTGGTGCAGACGTTGTTGCAGCACTGGGCGTTGGTGGTGCAGGTCAGGCCGTCGACCTTGCAGGCCGGGCCGCATTTCCCGTTGGAGCAGAGGCCGTTACAGCAGCTCACGTTGGTGGTGCAAGCCAGGCCGTCGGCCTTGCAGGCCGCCCCGCATTTGCCGTTGGTGCAGGTGCCGTTGCAGCACTGGGCGTTGGCGGTGCAGGCCAGGCCGTCCGCCTTGCAGGGCGGCGCGCAGACGCCGTTGGTGCAGGTGCCGGCGCAGCACTGCGCGGTGACCTCGCAGGACTGGCCCTCGACCGTGCACTGCGCGCAGATGCCTTTGGTGCAGGCGCCGCCGCAGCAGTTGGCGTTGGTGGCGCAGGCCGCGCCGTCGGCCTTGCAGTTCGAGCACATGCCGTTCTTGCAGGTGTTGCCGTCGCAGCACTCGCCGCTGTCGTTGCAGGCCGCGCCCAGCTTCGCGCAGCACTGCTTGTCGGCGCCGCACGAGAGCCCGTTGCAGCAGAGCGAGCTGCCCGAGCAGAACTCCCCCGCGCCGTTGCAGTGCGTGCAGGTGCCCTGGGTGCAGACGTTGGAGCAGCAGTCGCTCGCCAGGGCGCACGTCGAGCCGTCGTTCTGGCAGGAGCCGCACTTGTCGTTGTAACAGGTGAGGCCCTGGCAGCAGCCGTCAGCGCAGGTCTGCCCCTTGGCGCCGCAGGTGGTGCAGATCTGGTTGGCGCAGGCGCCGCTGCAGCACTCGCCGAAGGCCTGGCAGGCTACGCCGCCGGCCTTGCAGCTGCCGCCGGTGCCGGTGCTGGAGCTTGCGCCGGTGCTGGTGGTCAGCGACCCGGTGCTCTCGGTCCCGGTCGAGGTGGGGGATCCGGTCGTGGTGTTGGAGCCGACGCTGGTGGCGGGTCCCACCACGCCGCCCCCGCTCGGATCGGCGCCGCCGGCGCCGGTGGTCATGCCGAGCGGGTTGGTCGTGGACGAGCCGCAGGCCGCGCCGAAGATGCCGAGGAGGGCGAGGAGAACGGGGAACCAGGCAAAATGCTTCATGAATACCTCTTTGGGGGACGCGAGGCGCCGGAGCACCATCACGCAAGCGGTCGGGGTGGGCGCCGCGAACGCGTGGGCCCCGATCTACAATTCCAGGCAATCTATCTCAGGACCGGGGGGCATCACAAGCGGGGTGGCGCCCCCTGGCCTTGACGCAAACCCCCTTCGAGATGGGTTGGCACTGACGTTCGGGGACGAATTGACCCCCTCACACCCGCGCTAACGCGCGCCGAGCTTCCGTTCGATCACCTCGACCAGCCCGTCGAACGCGTCGCGCATCGCCCAGGCCTGCGCGCTGGGATCCTCGAGCTTCTCAGCCCGGGTTCGCCCGTCGCGCAGGGCCTTCTTCGGCCCTTTGCAGGCCGTGGGCAGGCGCTTCTCCACGTCGAGCGCCGCGCCCTCGTACACGTGATAGCAGGCCGCGAAATGATGCTCGTTGTAGATGGGCGCGCCCACCTGGATCGCCTCCCCGATGATGCGCCCGGCCCGCACCAGATCGGCGTCGGTGCAGCCGGCGAGGAGCTTTACCTCGTGGCGGGGGATCTCGCGGTGGATCGCGGGCAGATCCGATGTGGTGGGCCTCGACGTCGCTTGCGCGAAGAGCGCGAGGGGGATCGGATCGGTGTCCAGGAGCAGCTCCTTCAGATAGCGAATCGGGACGCCGAAGTTGAGGTTCTGCCCTCGGGTGCTGAAGGCCGTCGCCACGCCGATCACCTCCCCGCGATCGCTGAAGAGCGGACCGCCGGACGAGCCCGGCGCGATCGGCGCCGAAATCTGCAGCAAGGTCATCGTCGGATCGATGACGCGGACCGCGCTCACGAGGCCGTTCGATACCGTGTCTTCGAAGCCGAGCGGGTGCCCGATCGCCACCACGCTGTCGCCGGCCCGCACCAGATCGCTGTCGCCGAGGACGAGGGCGCTGAGATCCGCGTCGACGCGGAGGAGCGCCAGATCGCGCTCCTTGTCCACCGCGAGCACGTCGACGACCGGGTACTCATGCCGATCGGGCGTGGCGACGACCAGCTCCCGCGCGCCCACGATCACGTGAAGGTTGGTGGCGATCCACCCTTGCTTCTTCACGACGAAGCCGGTGCCGAGCCCCGTCGAGCTGCGAATCAAGACGATCGACGGCGTCACCCGCGCGGCGATCTGCGCCGGCGTGAGCGTCACCGGGGCCGCCGCCGCGACGACCGGCGCCGCTGTCAGCGCCGTCGGCGCCGCCGCCACGATCGTCGGCCCCGTCCCGCAGGAGATCGCCGCGAGCCCGAGAGCGGCGACCAGCAGCGCGGCGGAAGAAGGGACGTGCATGCGATCGAGCGTAACGGCTGCGTGCACTCCAGGCGAGCGACCTCGCCGCGCCGCCCGGGCGGGAGAAACTTGAGGCCGCTCGATCTTCGTCCTTGTGGAGACGCCTGTATCCTGTAGATTGTGCGCCCGTTTGGCCCCGGGCTCTGCGCGGCCGATCTTGATATTCAGCGTTTCGTTTGGAGAGGTGGCCGAGTGGCTCAAGGCACACGCTTGCTAAGCGTGCGATCGGGAAACTGATCCGCGGGTTCGAATCCCGCCTTCTCCGCAAAGCTTCGCAAAGCCTGTTCAACCCTCGTTGAACAGGCTTTTTGCTGTCAGCGCCGGGTGACGGGAACGGGCAGGTCCGGGTAGTCGTCGCGCGGTACCGCCGCGATCGTCTCGGCGAGGCCGTGGGCGTCGAGGCAAAGGCAGAGCTCGTTGCCCCGGATGATCGCGCCCGCGTAGGGGCCGGCCGTGGCGATCAGCGCCGAGACGCCGCGCAGGGCGACCTCTTCGATCGTGCCGACACCGTCGACGCCGAAGACCGGCGCGATGCCGTTGTCGTGCAAGGGCTCGAGCTCCACCGCGAAGGCCGAGGGTAGGGAAGGGGGCGGCGGGACCGACCCCGGCGCCCCGCGGCCGCGCACGCACACGGCGAGCGGGACGGCCCAGCGCGCCGCCTCTTCGCGGCCGAGGAGGATGCGGCGCACGCGCGTCACCGGGAGCGCGAACGTGGTCCCGGCGGCCTCGAGCCAGAGGACCTTGAGCAGCCCCGGTTCGAAGGGCACGTCGAGCGTCGCGGTCAGGCCGACGCCGTGCTGGCTGGTGAGGCGGATCGTCCCGCCGAGGCGGTGGACGGCCTCGAGCGCGAGGTCGAGCCCGACGCCGCGGCCGGCGAGGAGATCGGCGCTGTCCCGGGTGGTGAAGCCGGGGAGAAAGAGCAGCGCGAGCAGCGTCTGGTCGTCGGCGGCGCGCGCCATCTCGGAGGAGATCGTCCCGCGGGCCACGGCGCGGACGCGGACGTCGGCCACGTTGACGCCGGCCCCGTCGTCCTGGACCACGAGGCGGAGCCCGCCGCTGCGGGGCTGCGCCGAGAGGCTCACCGATCCCACGCGGGGCTTGCCGCGGAGGGCGCGCTCCGAGGCCGACTCGAGCCCATGAGCGACCGCATTGCGGGCGAGCTGGAGGATTGGATCGAAGAGCATCTCGGCGACGCGGCGATCGATCGCCGTCTCCTCGCCGGCAAAGAAGAGGCGCACCTCGCGGTTGCCGCGGCGGGCCTCGGCGCTCACCGCGGCGCCGACGCGATCGAAGAGCCAGGAGACGGTGGTGGTGCGCATCGCCGCGAGGTCGGCGTGGGCCGAAGCCGACTCGGCGCGGACGCGATCGGCGGTCTCTTTCAGCATCATCGACTCGCGCTCGAGGCTGTCGGAGAAGACCGCGAGCTGCTGCGCGACGGTCTGGATGCGATGAAGCGCCGCCTGGGGCGCGCCCCAGAGGCGCGGCGGGCCGATCAGGCGCAGCGCCTCGGCGAGACCGTGGCGAAGACCGCGGGCGCTCGTGCTCATGCCCCGCACCAGGTCCGCGCCCTCGTTGACCCGCGAGCGCGCCTGGCCGAGCTGGCGCACCCGCTCGAAGAGGCGATCGAGCGTGGCCGTGGGAACACGCAGCGTCGCGTCATCGGGGTTGACCGAGCCGGGCGCCAGCGTCTGGCTGCGCGGCGGCTCGCGCTCGCTCAACGGCGGCTGCTCCAGCGTCGGGCGGCGCGGCGGCAGCGGCAGCGGCCCCATCGGGGGCAACGAGGGCAGCCGCCGCGGACGCGAGAGCATGCGCAGCGTCTCGAGCGCGCGATCGGGCGCCACCAGCATCTCGGCGAGCACCCCGCGCCAGCGCGTCAGCTCCGCCAGCGCGCGGCGCGCGGCCTCTTCCGATCGCTCGGCGGCGCGGAGTCGCTCTTCGAGCCCGTGGCAGAACCACGCCGTCACCTCGTCCGACACGGCGAGCGCCGCGCCCTTCATCGCGTGGACCTCGCGGAACGCCGCGAGCGCGGCCTGCGCATCGTCCCCCGTCGCCGCGAGCGCGCGGTCGACCCGCTCGAGGCGGTCCTGCATCTCGGCGGTGTAATGAACCGCGAGCGCCGCATCGATCGGCACCGCGCGCAGGTCTTCCGGCGGATCGGGCCAGACGGCGACGTTGATGAGCCGACCGGCCGCGAGCGCCTCGCGCGCCTGCGCGACGAGCAAGCGCGCGTCGTACACGGCCCGGGGATCGCCGGCCTGCAGACGCCGCTCGAGCCGGGCCAGGGCCTCGGAGAGCCCCCGCTCCCCGGCGATGCCCGCCGACCCCTTGAGCGCATGGATCGCGCGCCGCTGATCGGCCTCCGGCGACGTGGGCCCGAGCGCGGGCTCGTGGCGACCGAGCTCTCCGAGCAAGAGCCGCGTCAGCTCGGGATCGAGCGGGGGTGCGGTCGGCATTACACCTTCCCCTGGATCGCTCGACCGCTGATCGGCGCTGCTGCGCGCTCGTGCCTCACCTGGTTCATCGGTCGACCTCGTGCGGCCTGCGACTGTAGCGTGTCCGCGGGTTCCCCGTCACCTCGGCCGACGCTGAAGCGCTGCCCTGGATCTCCGACCTCTGGTACTACGCTCCTCGACCCCATGAAGCCTCCCCGCCTCTCCGGTGCGGCCCTCACCGCCGCGCGCATCGCCGCTGAAACTCCGGGCACCGCCGCTGCGGTGCGCGAGATCATGAAGCGTGGCCTCGGCATCGAGCAGCTCGCCTTGCTCCCCGAATCCTGCCGCGACGAGCTGCCTCTCGACGCGCGCCCACTCCAGGCCGCCGAGGCGCGCCGGTGGGGCAACGCCGGCTTCGGAGCGCTCCCGGTCCGCGCCTGGCCGCGGCCGACGGCCGCCTACGCGGTCGCGTTTCGCGAAGGCCGAACGACGCCGCGCAAGGTCGCCGAGCGCGCCCTCCGCGCCCTCGGCGCGCTCGCCGAGCGCCGCCCGTGCATGAACATCGCGATCGCGCGCGACATCGACGCGACGCTGCGCGAAGCCGACGCCGCCGCGGGCCGCTTCGCTGGACCGAGCGCCATCGGCCCGCTCGACGGCGTGCCCTTCCTCGTCAAGGACGAGTACGACGTCCGCGGCCTGCCGACGACGCTCGGCTCGCGCTGCGCGCCCGCCACGCCCGCCGCGAAGGACGCCACCGCGGTCGCGCGCCTCCGCCGCAGCGGCGCGGTGTTCCTCGCCAAGACGGTGCTCACCGAGTGGGGCATGTCCCCGATCGGCGGCAACGTGAACCAGGCGATGCCGCACAACGCTCACCACCCCGAGCGCGCGCCGGGCGGCTCCTCGACGGGCTCCGCTGTCGGCGTGGCCCTGGGCCTCGCGCCCTTCGCCACCGCGGGCGACGGCGGCGGATCGATCCGCATCCCCGCGGCGCTCAACGGCATCTTCGGGATCAAGCCCACCTTCGGCCGCGTCAGCCGCGCGGGCGACGGCTTCAAGGGCTCGGTCGCGCACTGCGGCCCGATCGCCTGCAGCACGACGGACCTCGCCCTCTTCCTCAACTCCGTCGCCACCGAGCCCGACGCCGACGACGCCCTCACCTCCTGGGCCCCGCGCCCGCCTGCGGGCGGCTTCGGCACCATGCTCGGCGCCGGCGTGCGCGGCCTGCGCATCGGCGTCGATCAAGACGAGTGGCGCGACGCCAGTGACCCGGTCGCGCGCGCCGGCCGCGAAGCCCTGCGCGGCCTCGAGCGCGAAGGCGCGATCCTGGTCGAGATCCGCATGCCCCTGGCGCGCCACGCCGCGCGCATCGGCTACATGACCATCGGCCCCGAATCGCTCACCGCTCACCGCCGCGAGTGGCTCGAGCAGCGCGAGCTGATCACCGAAGACGTGCGCCTGGTCTTCGCGGTCCTCTCCGGCTTCACCGCCCTCGAGCAGCTCGACGCCCAGCGCCTGCGCGCCGGCCTCCGCCGCGAAGCCCGCAACGTCCTCCGCGGCGTCGACGTCCTGGCGCTGCCGACCACGGCGATCACCGCGCCCCGCTACACCGAGAGCGACGCCAAGACCTCGTTCAGCGACCCCACCGCCCTCGACGGCCTCTGCCGCTACGCCTTCCTCGCCAACCTCACCGGCCTCCCCGCCGGCACCGCGCCGGTCGGCACCGACAGCGACGGCCTCCCCATCGGCCTTCAGATCGTCGGCGACGCCTGGGACGAGGCAGGGATTCTCGGCGTTCTAGGGCACCTGGAGCGCAGCGAGATTGCTCGCGTCCCGCGGCCCAGTGGGGCGATTGACTTGCTCGAGGGGTGACGGCGGAGGGCGACTCCTTTTGAAAGGGAGTCGAGTCCCTTTCGACTCTGCCGTCTTCCGTTGCGCTGCTCGTACAGCCCGCCCGGTGTCAAGACGCTCTCGC
>Ga0209181_10003020_pt1 | contig 26691 bp, 20 predicted proteins | sample MAT05_FD_187208 | JGI IMG/M metagenome (GOLD analysis project Ga0209181, IMG submission 187208) | Freshwater microbial communities from Lake Fryxell liftoff mats and glacier meltwater in Antarctica - MAT-05 (SPAdes) (version 2) | ecosystem: Environmental > Aquatic > Freshwater > Ice > Liftoff...
GGCTCGCGAGTGGACGAGTCGATCGATGATCGCGGTCGAGGCGCTCGGATGGCAAGGCGACGGTGAGGACCGCAGGGGAGCATCCTCGACGGATGTGACCCGAGGACCGGAACCGGCAACGCAGCCAGTCGGGATGGATCGGCCGCGAGAACGGTCGACTTGTTCATTCGCCGGCCCTTACTTGCGCAGGACGTCGTCGATGTTCTTGAACGCTTGCTCGAACATCCAGGCGCCCCCGCCGTCCCTCGAGCCCGCCTTGTCGTCGGCTTCGCCGGCCCGGACCCAGGCGTCGAGCTCACCGCGCTTGAAGCGCCAGACTCGGCCGACCCGGTGGGCAGGCAGGCCACGATGGGCGATCCAGCGGTAGACGCTGTCGGTCGAGACGGCGAGGTGGGAGGCGGCCTGCTCGACCGACACCCAGGGCTCAGCAACGGCAGGAACCTCAGCTACATCGGTGAGTTGCACGACGTTCAGACGATCACCTGCGGATGATAGCGGTCGAGAGTCGGCCCAGGCGGCAACGTGCGGTGCCGTGGTCGTCGTGCCAGCAGTCGTCGTCGGTGACCATCGCCACCGTCGCGTAACAGAGCTCGGCCTCGCGGGCCAGCACGGCCTCGGGCAGGTTGGTCATGCCGACGACATCGCAGCCGAGCGCGCGGGGCATCGCCGACTCGGCGCGCGTCGAGAACTGTGGGCCTTCCATGGCGAGGTAGGTGCCGCCGCGACGCATCGCCAGGCCCAGCTGATCGCCGGCCGCCAGGAGCGCGTCGCCGAGCCGCGGGCTGGTCGGCGTCGCCATCGACACGTGCGCTTGAGCACGTCGACGTTGGCCAGGAGGTTGATCTCGTGGGGCGGGATGCGATGGCCGCGACCGTGGCGCGGCAAGAACACGATGCGATCGTCGCCGATGCGACCGAACAGGAGCTGGTCCGAAGGCGCACCGAACGGTGAGCTCACCGTGCGCCACTCGGTGTCGACCAGGCCCTCGAGGTCGTCGACGCCGGTGCCCCCGACGATGCCGATGCGCTGCTCCATCGTCGCCGACAGCACACGGACCGACCGCCCGAACCGGACATCGGTGTCGTGCTCGCGCGGGCCGATCGATGGCACCTCCGCGAAACCAGGCCCGGCACGACGGTTGCTTTGCCCACCTCGCTCATGCGCCCCGCTCTCCTGGCCCTCTTCACCGCCGCCTGCGCCGCGCCACCGATCGGCCTGGGCACCAGCGCGCGCATCCCCACCGCCAAGCCCGGCGAGCTCGAGGCGTCCGCCAGCGGCGCCGTCGGGGTCGGTCGCGATCGCTACGCCACCCAGCTCGAGGCCGCGGGCACGCTGGTCGTGACGCCCTGGTTCTCCTTCGAGGCCGGCGCCGCATTCACCCAGCAGACCCAGGCGCTGGCCGAGGGCCGCGAGCAGGTCGCCACCGGCGGCTTCCCGTACCTGCGGCCGCGGATCACGGTGGCCGGGGTGTCGATCGCGACCGCCCTCGCCGGCCTCGGGTTCGGCGGCGGCGGCGGTGGCTTCATCGGCGGCATCGCCGACCTCCAGGTCGGCTACGGCACCAAGACCTGGGCCGCCTACGCCGGCGCCTACCGCCAGTACTTCGAGCTGGTGTCCGAGGAGCCGACCGAGTCGTCGTCGAGCCAGTACCGGGTCGGCGGCGAGTACAGCCGCAAGGTCGGCGCCGCGCGGATCGGCCTCGCGCTCGAGGTCTATCGCCACCACGACCGCCTGCACGGCGACGGGCTCACCACCGAGCAGCGCTTCGTCGGCGCGGGCCTGAAGCTGCGCATCACCTCGCCGGCGTTCCGGTGACGCGCGCGCCGGCCGCCGATGACACCGTGGGTGATCCGGGCTAGCGTCCGCGGCCATGTCTGAGAAGGGCGCTGGAAAGTACAAGGACACCGTCACGTTGCCCGAGACCGCCTTCGCGATGCGCGGAGATCTCGCGAAGCGCGAGCCCGAGATTTTGGCGCAGTGGGACGCGCTGGGGCTCTACGAGCGCATCCAGGAGTCGCGCAAGGACGCCGAGCCCTTCGTCTTGCACGACGGGCCGCCTTACTCCAACGGCCACATCCACTACGGCCACATCCTCAACAAGATCCTCAAAGACCTCGTCGTCAAGCACAAGACGATGATGGGCAAGCGCGCGCCGTACATCCCGGGCTGGGACACCCACGGCCTGCCGATCGAGCTCGCGGTCGAGCGCGAGCTGGGCGCCAAGCGCAAGGACCTGACCCAGGCCCAGGTCCGCGCGGCGTGTCGCGCCTACGCCGAGAAGTTCGTCGACATCCAGCGCACCGAGTTCAAGCGGCTCGGCGTGCTGGGCGACTGGCAGCGTCCGTACCTCACGCTCTCGCCGGTGTACGAGCGCGCGATCGTGAAGGCGCTCGCCGCGTTCGCGCGCGGTGGCTATCTGTACCGCGGCAAGAAGCCGGTCTACTGGTGCACCAAGGATCGCACCGCGCTGGCCGAGGCGGAGATCGAGTACAAGGACAAGACCTCGCCGTCGATCTACGTGGCGTTCCCGCTGGTCGACTTCGACAGCGCGCGGCTGGCCCCCGAGCTGCGCGACGCGCGGCTGAGCCTGCCGATCTGGACCACGACGCCGTGGACCCTGCCGGCCAACCTCGCCATCGTCTTGCACCGCGAGGTCGACTACGTCGCGCTGCGGTCGCCGCGCGCCGACGGCGAGTACGTCATCGTCGCGGCCGCGCTCGCCGAGGCCTTCGCCAAGGCCACCGGCGCCAGCACCGACGGCGCCGTCGCGATCGGGCACGACGACCTGGCCAGCCTCGAGGGCGCGCGCTACCAGCACCCGTTCCTCGACCTGCCCGAGTCGCACGAGGACCCTCGCTTCCGGGTCTGGTTCGCCGACTACGTCACGACCGAGCAGGGCACCGGCCTGGTCCACACCGCGCCCGGCCACGGCACCGACGACTACAAGACCGGCGTGAAGCACGGCCTGCCGCCCTACGCGCCCATCGACGATCGCGGCCGCTACACCGACGACGCGCCCGAGTGGCTGCGCGGCAAGACCACGGACGAGGCCAACGAGCTGGTGAAGGCCCGGCTCCACGAGACCGGCGCGCTGCTCAACCCGCTGACCGACAAGGTCCACCACAGCTACCCGCACTGCTGGCGCTGCAAGAACCCGATCCTGTTCCGCGCGACCGCGCAGTGGTTCTTGGCGATCGATCACGAGGGCCTGCGCGCCAAGGCGCTGCACGCGATCCGCGACGAGGTCGAGTGGATCCCGCCGTGGGGCGAAAACCGCATCTACGCGATGATCGAGAACCGGCCCGACTGGGTGCTGTCGCGCCAGCGGCTGTGGGGCACGCCGATCCCGGCGTTCTACTGCGACCAGTGCCAGCACCCGCACGTCGAGGCCGCGACCATGGACTACATCGCGGAGCTGTTCGGCCGCGAGGGCGCCGACACCTGGTGGACCCGCTCGCCCTCGGAGCTGGTGCCGCCCGGCACGGTGTGCGGCAGCTGCGGCGCCGGCCCCGAGACCTTCGTGAAGGAGCACAACATCGTCGACGTCTGGTTCGAGTCGGGGGTGTCGTGGCTGGCGATCGCCGACCAGGACGGCCGACACGGCGACATCGACCTGTACCTCGAGGGCAGCGACCAGCACCGCGGCTGGTTCCACAGCTCGCTCCTGGTCGGCATCGGCGTGCAGCAGCGCGCGCCCTACCATCAGGTGCTGACCCACGGCTTCGTCCTCGACAGCGCGACCGGCGTGCCGTTTTCGAAGAGCGAGATCGAAAAGGCCAAGGCCGAGGGCAAGAAGGTCACGTACACGCCGCCCGAGGCGATCATCGCCAAGTCGGGCGCCGAGATGTTTCGGCTGTGGGTTGGCTCGACCGACTTTCGGACCGACATCCCGTACTCGCAGGCGCTCATCGACGGGGTTTCGGACTGGTATCGCAAGCTGCGCAACACCGCCCGCTTCGTCCTGGGCAACCTGGCCGACTTCGACCCGGCGGCCCACGGGCGCGACGTGGTGGCGCAGCACGGCTTCGCGGTCGATCGCTACCTGCTCGCGCAGGTCGACGATCTGGTCGCGCGCTGCGTCGCGCACTACGAGGCCTACGAGTTCCACAGCGTGCATCGCGCGCTGGTCGACTTCGTCACCGTCGAGCTGTCGGCGCTGTACGGCGACGTGACCAAGGACCGCATGTACACCGACGCGCGCACCACGCCGCGTCGGCGCGCGGCCCAGGTCGTGCAGTACGAGGCGCTGCGCGCGATCACGCTGCTGTTGGCGCCGGTCTTGTGCTTCACCGCCGAGGACATCTGGACCCACCTGCCCAAGCGCCCCGGCGATCCGGCCAGCGTGCACCTCGCGACCTACCCGGCCGGCGCGCGCCTGCCCGAGGGCGACCTGCTGGCCGCAGACTTCGCGACCCTCATCGGCTGGCGCGAGCGCGTCAACAAGGCGCTCGAGCCGTTCCGCGCCGCCAAGCACCGCTCGCTCGACGCCCGGGTGGTGCTGCGGACCGCGGCCGGCGATCGCGCGATCCTCGAGCGCCACGCGCCCGAGCTGGCCGACCTGTTCATCGTCTCGGCGGTCGAGCTCGGCGAGGGCGAGAACCTGGTCGAGGTCACCGAGCACGGCGGCCTGCGCTGCGAGCGCTGCTGGAAGTGGTTTGCGGCGCTGGCCCCGGCCCCGGCGCCCGCCGACGTGTGTGATCGTTGCGCGACCGCGCTGGCTGCGCAATAAGGAGTGCACCGATGGCCCGCCGCTGGAAAATCTTCCTCCTCGTCGCGTTCCTCACCCTGGTGTTCGACCTGGGCAGCAAATACTGGGCGCGCGCGTCGCTGCCGGTACATCCGGACAAATGCGCGATACCTGCCGATATCGTTTCCCACAAGTGCATGGGCGTAAAGGAGCCGGTCATCGCCGGCTTCTGGGACTGGCGGCTGTCGTTCAACCCGGGCTCGGCGTTCGGCCTGTTCGACAGCCACAACGGCGCCCGGGTGTTCCTGTCGATCGTGGGCATCCTCGCGGTGATCGCGATGGTGTTCATGGTCAAGAAGGCCAAGGACAGTCAGAAGCTCCTGGCGATCGCGCTGGGCCTGGTGGCCGGCGGCGCGGTCGGCAACCTCGCCGATCGCATCTACTTCGGGGTCGTGACCGACTTCGTGCTGTGGCACTACAAGTCACACGAGTGGCCGGTGTTCAACGTCGCCGACGTGGCGCTGGTGATCGGCGTCGGCATGATGTTCCTCGACGTGGGCAAGGAGCCCAAGAAGAAGCCCGCTACGGCGTGAGCGTGGCGAGGGTCGCCTGGCAGGTGGCGACCTCGGCGGCGTCGGCGTAGCTGGTGCAGGCTTGCGCGATCAGCGCCCGACCGCGGGCCCGGTCGACCTTCAGCTCGACCAGCGCGCGACCGAGCTGGTAGCGACTGTCGGCGCGCAGGTCGGGGTCGACCTCGGGCATCGCCTCGTAGTCGGCGAGCGCCTCCTCGAGGAGCGCCACGCACGCCCGATCGCGCTGGGCCAAGAGCGCGCGGCCCAGCTTGACCAGGCTGATCGCGATGTCGATGTGGCCGGGCGGCCGGCGCTTGCGGCGGATGGCGAGCCCGCGTTCGAAGAAGACCTTGGCGGCGGCGAAGTCGCCGCGGTCCATCGCCAGCTCGCCCAGGCCGCTGGTGCCGTTGGCGACCGCTGGGCTGTCGAGCCCCCACCCGGCCTCCCACAGCGCGACCGCGCGCTCGAGCTCGGCGCGAGCCTCGTCGGCGCGGCCCAGCTCGCGCAGCGCGTTGCCGAGGTTGTTGTGGATCTTGGCGACCTCGACGCTGTCGGCGCCAAAGATCTGCTCGCGGATCGACAACGCCTCGCGCAGGTAGCCGACCGCCTCCTCGGCGTGCCCGGCGGCGCGCGTCACCGAGCCGAGGTTCATGAGCACGTTGCCTGCCATCGGATGGATCCGGCCGGTCGTGGCGTCGACGATCGCGAGCGCCTCGCGCAGCGCGACGGCGGCCTCGGCGTCGCGGCCGAGGTCACCCAGGCAGCGCCCGCGGGCGTAGCGGGCGCGGGCGCCAGCGACGGTGTCGCGGCCCAGGGTGCGGTCGATCAGGGCGAGCGCCTCCGAGGCGTGGACCAGGCATCCAGCGAAGTCGCCCCGCCAGTACGCGACCTCGCCGACCTGGACCGCGAGCGCCACCGCGCGGCCGTCGTCGTCGGGCAAGCGGCGCGCGATCATGCGGGCGCTCTCGAGCTGCCGATCGGCCTCATCGAAGTCCGAGGCATCGAGCGCCGCGGTCGACAGGCCCAGCGTCGCCTCGAAGCGCGCGCGATCGTCCTGGCTGGCGTCGGCGAACCAGGCCGCGCGCTGGTGGGCGCGATGGCCTTCGGCGTTGGCTTGGAGCGCCTGCTGATCGAGCGCCAGCTCGAGGTAGGCCTCGGCGATCATCGCCGGCCAGGCCAGCGCATCGGCGCGCGCGGCGACCGGCTGCGCGGCTGCGACGGCCTCGCGCGGCTTGCCCAGGAGGCGCAGCGCGGCGGCTCGGGCCAGCTGCTCGTGCAGCGGTGCCAGCTCGGCCCGGGTCGAAGCCAGGGTCGGGCCATCGGCGCGCTCGGCGCCCGACAGCTCGCGGCAGCTGGCCGAGTCGGGCAGCTCGAGGGCGGCCGCCCGCGCGTACTGCACGATGGTCGGGTCGGGAGCCGCGAGCACGCCGAGCAGCGCGTCGAGCCCCGACAGTCGACGATCGAGACACGTCGTGCGCGCGGCGGCGGCGGCGCGGGCCGGCCCCCGCGCCAGCTCGCAGGTCTCGATGCGCAGCGCGCGGTGCTCGGCGGCCCAGCGGTCCAGGACGCGCTCGACTTCGTGCCACGCCGCCGGCGCGATGGTCTCGCGGCGCTGCGCGAAGGCGGCGGCCAGGGCCTGGCGCCGGGCCGCGCTCCAGCGGGCGTCGACCGCCGCGCCGGCGTTGGCGCACGGCGAGCCGGCGTGGTCGCTGGCGCCGCGCACCACCAGCGCGGCGGCCAGCCCGGCCGCGATCACCGCGGTCGCGCCCAGGGCGACCAGCGGCCGACGATCGCGGGTCTGGTCCTCGAGGGCGTCGAGCATCGCGGGCAGCTCGGGCCAGCGGTCGGCCTTGGCGGGCGCCAGCGCACGCCGCAGGATCGCCTCGACCCGACGGGGCACGCCAGCGCGGGCCGCGATCGGCGACGGCACGCCGGACGCGATGCGCGCCCGCAGCTCGCTCGGCGTGGCTGCCGCGTAGGGGCGGCTGCCCCACAGGATCTCCCAGCAGGTCACCGCGAACGCGAACTGATCGGTGCGGGCGTCGACCTCGCCGCCGGTGGCCTGCTCGGGCGGCATGTAGGGCGGCGTGCCGGCGGTCGTGCCGTCGAGGCCCTGCAGCGACGACGACAGCCCGAAGTCGCTCACCCGGGCTCGGCCATCGCTGCCGACCAGCACGTTGGCCGGCTTGAAGTCGCGATGGACCAGCCCGACCGCGTGGGCGGCCGCCAGCCCGCGTCCGGCCGAGATCAACAGGCGCAGCACCGCGCGCCACGGCCGCACCGCCGCGTCGCGCCACTCGCGCAGCGTGACCCCGGCGACCAGCTCCATCGCGATGAACGGCCGGGGCCCGGTGCGGTTCACCTCGTAGACCGTGACGACGTGGGGATGCGACAGCTTCGCCATCGCCTGGGCCTCGCGCTCGATGCGCGCCGCCGCGACCGACGAGTCGAGCGCGGCCCCGGCATGCAGGAGCTTGAGCGCGACCGGGCGATCGAGATCGGTGTCGTAGGCCGCGACCACCACGCCCATGCCGCCGCGCCCGAGCACGCCGGTGAGCTGGTAGCGGCCCACGGCGAGCGGCGACGGGGCGCCGTCGCTGCCGGGCTCGGCCGACTCGGTCTGGACCGTGGGGTCATTCGACGCCATGCCGGTTCACGGTAGCAGCTCGCGCGACGGTGACGTGCGCGCCGGGTCGAGCCAGGGCATGATTGCCCGATGATGTGGCGCAGATCAGTCGTGGTGTTGCTCCTGGCGGGATGCGCGGCCGACGACGACTGGGTCGTGCGCAACCCGGGCGGCGGGACCGGCTCCAACACGCCGGGCGTGGACAGCGGCGTCACCGTCGACGCGCCGCCGGTCACCGGCGACGGCGGCCGCGAGCTCACCGGCGTGATCTGCGTGGTGACCGATCTGCGCCGCCCCGACCGGTGCCCGGTCGTCGACGAGGCGGTGGGCGTGCTGGTGCGGCGGGTCGGTGACGTCGACGGCGCCCTCTCGGACGGCGACGGCCGCTTCGCGCTGGCCGTGCCCGAGCCCGCGGTCGTCCTCGAGCTGGCCCGGGACTCGACGACCCTGCAGCCGTCGATCGTGCCGGTCGTCGACGTCGGCGGGTTGGTCCACGCCTCGGTGCCGACCGCCGCGGCCTGGGACGCCACCGCCGCCTCGCTCGCCGTGACCATCGCGCCCGGCACCGGCGCGATCGCGGTCTACACCGACGACGCCACCGGCGCGCCCGCGGCCGGCGTGCTGTTCGACCTGCCCAGCGGCGCCCTCGACGGCCCGTTCTACGACGGCAGCTCGACGACCGCCTGGACCACCGCGGGTGGCACCGGCGGCTACGGCGCGACGCTGGTGGTCGGCCTGGTCCCTGGGGACTACCAGCTCACCGGCAACCAGGGCGCGCGCACCGTGCAACTGGCCAGCGTCCCGGTCTACGCCGACGCGGTCACCTTCGTGCGCGCGACGTTGCCGCCGTGACCGCGGCGATCGCGGCGCGCCAACCCGCCGCCTTGTCGTCGGTCTCGGCCAGCTCGGCCGCGCGATCGGAGTCGGCGACGATGCCGCCGCCGACATGGACGTGGAGCGCGCCGTCGACCAGCACGCCGATGCGGATCGCGATCGCGAGATCGACCGCGCCGCCGTCGCCCCACCAGCCCAAGGCGCCGCAGTAGGGGCCGCGGGCCACCGGCTCGAGCTCGTCGATGAGCTGCATCGCGCGGATCTTGGGCGCGCCGGTGATCGAGCCGCCCGGGAAGGTGGCGCGCAGCACGTCGGCCCAGGTCGCGTCGGGCCGCGGGCGCGCGCTCACCGTCGAGACCTTGTGGAACAGGCCGGGCAGCGCGACCACGGTGCCCAGCTCGTCGACGGCGACCGAGCCGATCGCGGCGATCCGGCCCAGGTCGTTGCGCTCGAGGTCGACGATCATCAGGTGCTCGGCGGCGTCCTTGGGGTGGGCGGCCAGATCGACGGCCCGCGCGCGATCGAGCGCGGCGTCGCCGGTGCGGCGGCGCGTGCCCTTGATGGGCGCGGTCACCAGGCGCGCGCCGACCCGGCGCAGGAAGCACTCGGGCGAGCCCGACACGATGCGCACGCCGTCGGCCTCGACGAGGGCGCCGTAGGCGGCCGGGGCCACCGCGTGGAGCGCGGCGTAGAGCGCGAGCGCGTCGCCGTCGCGCGCGATGGGCCAGCGCAGCCGGCGCGCGACGTTGACCTGGTACACGTCGCCGGCGTCGATGTAGCGGCCGATCGCGTCGACGGCGGCGCCGTGCTCGTCGGGGTCGAGCGGCCACGCGTCGCCCAGCTGCGGGGGCGGCGCGGTCGGCGCGGGCTCGCGCGCCAGCAGCCGGGCCAGGGTCGCGGCGGCGGCGGCGTCGTCGGCGTACAGCTCGCCGGATGCGCCACGCTGGTCGGCCGGCCAGCACACCACCGCCGGGTACGCGGCAAGCCAGGCGTCGGGCAGCGTCGGGCCGGGCCGGCGCGGGCCCAGCCGCTCGATGGCGCGCCCGAGATCGTAGCCGAGGTAGCCCAGCACCCGAGGCCGCGTCACGCGCGCCGGCGCGCCCATCAGCGCGCAGCCATGCTCGACGAGGAAGCCGTCGATCGCCGCGATCGGATCGCCGTGGCTCACCCGCTGGCCCGCGCCGTCGCGGTGCTCGATGCGATCGGGCCACACCGTCAGCGTCGCCGTCGGATCGGCGGCCACGACCGACAGCCGGCCGTCGAGCCGGCCGCCGGCGGCGTGACACAGCACGCGGCCCCGGCGATCGCCGAGCCGCGCCACGGCGGCGATCGGATCGAGCGCGATCACGTCGCGGCGCGGGTCGGGGCCTGCTCTTCCTCGACCAGCACCACGCCCTCACCGGTACACTCGACGAACAGCTCGGAGCCGGGGCCGCCGTCGGCTGGCGTCACCGCGCGCGGCACCACCCGGCCGATCCAGCCGGCCAGCGCGGTGGCGTCGACGTAGAGCACGCGCTCCTGGGCCAGCTTGACCGACAGCAGCGGCCGCTCGGTGCGGAACGCCACCGCGCCCGAGCCGCGGAACTGCACGATCGAGATCCGCTCGCGCGAGCCCGGCACATGGCCGTTCTCCCAGCGCAGGGCCGGCTCGAAGGCGAAGACCAGATCCTCGCGCAGGTAGAAGATGTCGTCGTCGAGGCTCACCGCGGTGAAGGCGCCGCCCAACGGCGCGGCGATGAGGTGGCCCTTGCCGGTGACCGCGAACATCGGGCGACCGCCGGTGGCGAAGGGCTCGGCGCGGTTCTGGCCGCGCGAGCGGCGCAGCGCGGGCTCGTAGCTGAGCTGGCCGCCGGAGACGTCGACGCCCTCGGTGCGGCTGAACATCTTGTCCGAAACCCGGACGATGAGGACGCCGCCGGCGCTGATCTCGAAGGGCTCCTCGCCGTCCTCGAGGCGGACCAGGCGCGTGGTCGCGAACTCCGACAGCGGCTTGGGCGGGCGGTTGCCGGCGGCGACCCGCCCGTTGACGCCGTGGCCCGACGGCGCGGCGATCGCGACCGCCCGCGAGATGGCGCCGTGGGCGACCTCCTCGACGACACCGTCGATGCTGCCGAACTCGTCGAGGCCGTCCTCGTCGAGGTCGCCGGCGCGGGCCGGCGCGGGCGGGGGCGGCGGGCGCGACGGCGTGGTGGTGCGGCGCGGGACGTTGCGGCTGACCGGCGTGGTCGAGGCCGGCCCGTCGACCGGATCGGCGGGAGCGACCACCGGCGCGGGCGTGGGCGTCGCGGTGGGCGGCGCGACCGCGTCGAGGGCCTCGATCGCGTCGAAGGCCGAGTCGTCGTCGGCAGGCTGGGCCGCGACCGCCTCGGCCCGCTGCTCGGCGCGCACCTCGGCCAGCGCATCGATGGAGCTCTGGGTCTCGGCGACGATCGCGGGCGGCTCGTCGTCGGCCAGGTCGTCGTCGTCCGCGCTGCTCGCGTGGAGCCCGCGCGCGACGAAGCGCGACGACTCGGTGGGCACCGGCGCGTCCGCGGCCACCACCGGCAGCGCGTCGGGCGCGGCGGCGCGGCGCAGGTTGGACTCGATCGCGCCGCGCTCGGCCGGTGACAGGTTCTCGCTGATCTCGCGGGCCAGGTCGGCCTGCCCGGCCAGCAAGAACGCCTGGTACGCGTCGAGGAAGCGGCCGCCGCGCGCGTAGGCCAGGCCGAGGTAGCTCACGGCCCGGCCCTGGCTGGGATCGAGATCGCGGCTGCGCTCGAGGGCGCTGGCCGCCGCCAGCGAGTCGCCGAGCTTGAGCAGCACCAGCCCGAGGTTCAGGTGGTACGACGCGTCGCTGGGCGTCGTCGCCACCAGCCGGCGGTACACCGGCAGCGCCTCGGCGAAGCGCCCGCCGCGAAAGTAGGCCAGCCCCAGGAGCGCCAAGGCCTTGGCGCTGTCGGGCGCCAGCTCGAGCGCGGCGAGCAGCTCGCGTTGCGCGTCGGGGAGCCGGTTCTGGCGCAGCAGCTCGCCGCCCGCGATCAGGTGCTGCTCGAACCGATCGAGCGAGGACGCCCCCACGGGGCCAAGGTCGGTCACGCACCCAGTATCACCCGAGGTCGGCCCGGCGTCTCGGGCCAGCCGGCGCTTAGGGCCCGCGCATGGACAAGTCGATCGAGGCTCGCGGTCGAGGCGCCGGGATGGCAAGGCGACGGTGAGGACCGCAGGGAAGCATCCTCGACGGAGGTGACCCGAGGACCGGAACCGGCAACCCAGCCAGCCGGGATGGATCGGCCGCGAGAACGGTCGACTTGTTCATGCGCGGGCCCTAACTGAGCCAGCGCCCAGCCCCGGGCTGCCCATTCTCAATCGAAGGTGTCGACCGAGATCCCGCCGCGTCGGTCGATGGTGACCGTGACCGCGCCGTCGACGTCGGTGCGGAGGACCTCGGCGCCGACCCGCTGCCAGCGCGCGACCACCGCCGGGCCCGGGAAGCCGAAGCGATTGCCGCGGCCCAGCGACATCACCGCCCAGGCCGGCGCGGTGGCGTCCACCAGGGCGTCGCTCGACGAGGTCGGGCTGCCATGGTGGGGCACCTTCACCACGTCGCAGGCCAGCGCGCCGCCGGCGGCCAGCGCGTCCTCGCCCTCGAGCTCGAGGTCGCCGGTGAAGAGCACGCAGCGTCCGGCGCGCCCGAATCGGATCACCAGCGAGTCGTCGTTGACCGAGCGGACCGGGTCGGCCGTCGCGATCGGGTCGGCCGCGCCGCCGTCGGCCCCGACGAAGCGCGGGCCCAGCACCTCGACGGTCACGTCGCCGCGCTGGTGGACGCCGAGCTCGGGATGCACGACCTGGGTGCCCGTCGCGCGCAGGTGGGCGACTACGTCGTCGTAGCGCAGCCCGCCACCGAGGCGCTCGTGATCGGGCGGCTCGTCGATGACCCGGGCCGCCCACAGCTCGTCGATCGCGACCTCGTCGGCGACCGCCAGCAAGCCCAGGTAGTGATCGGGATGGGGATGGCTCACCACCGCGACGTCGACGCGGGTGATGCCGCGCGCGCGCAGGAAGCTGGCGACCGCGCGCCCGGGCGCGATCTGCGCGCCGACGGTGGCGCCGCCCGGCGCGCCGCCGGCATCGACCAGCCACACCGCGCCGTCGGGCAGCTCGATCACCGCCGCGTCGCCCTGCCCTACGTCGAGGAAGGTTACCCGCAGCGCGTCGCCGCGGTCGTGCGCGTGCCAGGCCCACGACCCGCACAGCACCAGCGCGGCGACGACCGCCAGCCCGCGCGGCGCCCAGCGGGTGGCGACCACGCGCGGCCAGGCCCACGCCGCGTACAGCGCCGCGCACGCGACCAGCTCGATCGTGGTCGGTGCGCGCACCAGCAAGCTCGGCGTCCAGGCCGCGATCGCGGCGATCACCCGGGCGGTGAGCCCGGCGATCAGGACCGCCAGATCGAGGACGAGGCCGCCCGCCGCCGGCCACAGGGCGGCCAGCCCGAGCCCGACCAGCCCCAGCGGGATCGCGGCCAGCTCGATCGCCGGACCGGCGACCAGGTTGCCGACCACGCCGCCCAGCGACACCTGGCCGAAGTGGTGCGCGGTGATCGGCGCGGTCGCCAGGGTCACCGCCCACGACGTGGCGACCGCGCGCCGCACCCCGTGGGCCATCCGGCGCGCCCGCGCGGCTGGCAGCGCCAGGCGCCGGGCCCCGCGCGCCGCCAGCACCAACGTCGTCGCGGCGACGAAGGACAGCTCGAAGCCGGGATCGAACAGCACCGACGGCCGCAATGCCAGCAGCACCAGCGCGGCCAGGCCCAGGGCGTCGGCGGCGCGCATGCGGCGCTCGACCAGCTCGCCGCCCAGGACCGCGATCACCGCGACCAGCGCGCGCAAGGTGGCGACCTGGCCGCCGGTGACCAGCGTGTAACCGATCGCGAGCGGCAGCGCGATCGCCGCCGCCAGCCGGCGCGGTGCGATGCGGGCCGCCACCGGTTCGAGCGCCGCGAACAACCAGGTCAGCGCGACGAAGCCGACCAGCGCGACCACCGCGAGGTGCAGGCCGCTCACGCTCAGCGCGTGATAGACGCCCGCCGCGCGCCAGGCCTCGTCGGTGGCGGGCGGGACCGCGCTGCGATCGCCGACCACCGCGGCGCGGACCAGCGCGTTGCCGACCAGGTCGCCGCCGCGCCCGGCGATGGTCTGCGAGGCCCGCGCCGCCACCTGGGCCGACCCGCGCCACAGGCTGACCCGATCGTCGGCGCGCACGACCACGATCGATCGCGCCCGCAGCTCCCAGCGCGCGCCGCGATCGCGCACCAGCTGCGCGCGATCGGGGCTGCCCGGGTTGCGCCGTCCCCGCGGCGTCTCGAGCCGGCCGACCACGCGCACCCGATCGCCAGGCCACACGCCGCGCGGGTCGCTCGCCATCACCCACACCGCCACGCCGTCGGCGTCGACGACGAACCCGACGCCGCCCGGGCTGGCCAGGAGCGGCCCGCTCACCCAGCCCTCGATGGTGTCGACCGCGCGGTCGTCGGGCGTGGTGCCGGCCGGCGCGGCCACCGGCGCCAGATCGCGCGCCGCCAGCGCCGCCAGCGCGCACCCGACCAGCGCGGTCGTGCGCCACGCCGCGCGCCGGGCCCCGACCACGATCGCCACGCCGAGCAGCCCCCAGCTCCACCATGGCCCGGCCACCAGCCCAGCCGCGATCACGCCCACCGCGGCAGCCAGCGCGAGGATCGGCAGGCGGACCGGCGGCACCATGCGGCGCGCTATCGACCGCAGCCCGGGCCCGGTTGCCGGTTATCGCACCGACCCGGCTGGTTGGCCCGACCGGTCGTCCCGACTCGCCACCTCGTGCATAGTGGCCTGATGCTCGGCACGCGTGAACCACCGCCCAGCCGGGCGTCCCTGGTGATCGCGCTGTACGGCGGGCTGGCGCTCCTGGGCATCCTGATCTCGGCCGGACGCGGCGACGCCGACATCTACCGGCTCGACGAAGATCGCGCCATGTGGTGGTACGCGCTGTCGCCCGCGCTGGGCCTGGCCTTCGGGCTCGCGATGGTGGTCCTGACCCGGGTCGTGGTGGCGCGCTTCACCTGGGGCCGCGACCTGCGCCGCGACTTTCGCGCGATCCTCGGCGACGCCTCGCCCCGCGAGATCGCGATCCTCGCCCTGGCCAGCGCGGTCGGCGAGGAGCTCCTGTTTCGCGGCGCGCTGCAGCCATGGATCGGCGTGGTGGCCCAGGCCGCGCTGTTCGGGCTGCTTCACGTCGGGCCCAACCGGCGCCACCTGGTGTGGACGGTGTGGGCTCTGGCCATGGGCCTCGCGCTGGGCGGCCTGGTCGAGCTGACCGGCGATCTGGGCGGCGCGCTGGTCGCGCACTTCACGATCAACTTCCTCAACCTGCACTTCATCGTCGGTCGCCCCGCGTCGGCGCGTGCGTAAAGTTGTCCCGCGCTGCGGGGCTGCCTAGCCTGGGCCGATGCGCTCGCTCGCCGCCGTGCTCCTCCTCGCCGCGCTGGTGTCCACGGCCCGCGCCGACGAGACCTCGACTACCGACAAGCTGCGCATCCTCTACTCGTCGCGGTTCACCTTCACCGACGACGGCCTGCCGCTGGTGACGGTGCAGATCGTCGGCGCCCGCAAGACCATCACGCTGTCGGCGCCGGGCGGGCTGACCTTGGTCCCCGATGGCGCGGGTGGCAGCTCCACCGTCGTGGACGGCGCGACCGCGTGGACGGTCCGGGCCGCCGACACCGCGGCCGCCGAGATCCGCGAGTGGACCGTGGTCGAGCGCCTCGGCCCCGACGACCCCGGGGGCGTCACCGCCGCGACCGCGACCTGGAAGGACCGCGGCTTCGAGGCCCACGCCTTCGAGCTGGGCACCCTGTTCGCCGTCGACGGCGAGGTCATCGACACCCGCGAGACCCTGGTCGCGATCGATCCGGTCGCGGTCGGCAAGGGCGCCGCCCGGGCCGCCGCCACCGGCAAGAAGTTCGCGCTCGCGACGTCGGTGCACGCGGAGCTGGTGCGGCGCCCCCGCGGCACGATCGTGGCGACCTCGGGTGCGACCACGGTGGCCAACCCGTCGGTGCTGTGGCTGCGGCCGACCCGGGCCGGCGACACCATCACCGTCGACGATGTGCCGACCAGCGCCGGCGGCTCGCAGCTCGAGACCGGCACCGAGGACCGCCGCTACTGGGGCGCGGTCTACGTGACCCTGGGCGCCGACGGCCTGCTGACCGCGGTGAACGCGGTGCCCGAGGACAAGCTGCTCGCCGGGCTGGTACCTGCCGAAATCTTTCCTGATGCCCCCGAGGCCGCCTTGGAGGCCCAGGCCATCGCGGCCCGCACCGAGCTGTTGCAGAAGCTCGGGCACCGCAGCCTGACCGAACCGTACCTGCTGTGCTCGACGCAGCAGTGCCAGGTCTACGCCGGCGCCGGCAAGGAGCACCCGCGCACCACCAAGGCGGTGCAGGCGACCCGCGGGGTCGTGCTCCTGCGCGACGGTGGCGGGCTGGTCGACGCCCGCTACAGCGCGTCGGCCGGCGGCCACACCGAGGACAACGACGTGATCTGGGGCGGCGCGCCCGATCCGTCGCTGCGCGGCGCCATCGACACCGCCGATCCCAAGCTGGCGGCCGCGTTCGCCACCGTCGACGAGGCCAACCTCGACGCCTTCCTGGCCGCGCCGGCCGCGCGCTTCCCCAGCGGCTCGACCAGCTACGGCGCCAAGCACTTCCGCTGGACCGTCGAGCTCGACGCCCGCGAGCTCAGCAAGCGCATCGCCGCGCAGTACCCCGCGGTCGGCGCGGTGCGCGCCCTCGAGCCGGTCGGGCGGTCCAAGGCCGGCCGGGTCACCGCGCTGCGCATCGTCGGCGAGCGCGCCACCGTCGTCGCCGAGGGCGACCTGTACCTGCGCCGGCTCCTGGGCGGCCTCAAGTCGACCTTGTTCGCGGTGTCGGCCAAGGGCCCGGCCGGCGCGCCCACCGCCTTCGTGTTCCGGGGCGCCGGGTTCGGTCACGGCGTCGGCATGGACCAGGTCGGCGCGATCGGCCTGGCCGCCGCCGGGGAGTCCCACGCGGCGATCCTGCAGCACTACTACCGCGGCACCCACCTGCACCGGCTGTATTGATTACGGCAGGTTTTCGGTCAGGCCGCGCGATCAGCGGCGGAGGAAGGTCCGGGTTCCGGACGGTCCGCAAACCGGACAGCTGGCGGTGAAGGTGGCGGCGTCGGCGTCGGCCATGGTCGAGGGCGGGTCCAGCCCCTCGCTCAGGCCGCAGCGGGTGCAGCCGCGCACCAGCCATCCGGCGCGGTCGTCGAGGTAGGCCGCGGTCACCGCCACGGGATACTTACCGCCTCCGTCGGGGACGAACCGCACCCGCGCGCCGGCGGCGTAGCTGGTGAGCTGCTTGGGCGGGCTGCGCAGCGTGCCGACGTAGGTCGCGGTGCGCCGCGCCACGGGCTCGCCGCTGGCCCGCGCGCTCGGCCGCGCCGGGCCGTCCTCCACGGCGTCGACCCGGACCCAGCCCACCTCGACGCGGCGCCCGGTCCGACGACGCTCGCCGTCGTGGACCAGCACCGGTACGTCGTCGGGCCAGCTCGCGTGGAACTTGCCGGCCAGCGCGGGATCACGCCGCCACGCCGCGTCGCGTACCGGCTGCGGTCCGTAGCCGTCGAGCCACGCCGGCACCGCCGGCAGGCCGCGCGCGCGCGCCTCGTCCTCGTCGAGCACCCGGCTGTCCGCGCCGATCGGCAGCCGCACCGTGAGCCGCGGCGCCGTCGCCAGCGTCGGGTCGTCGGCCGCCCCGCCCTTGGCCGACAGCCCGGCCAGGGCGTCGAGGTACCCGAAACCCACGAACCGCGCGCCGCTGGTCCACGGCGGCTCGCCCAGCGCGATCTCGACCCATCGACCCAGGGCGCTGGCGTCGAGGATCCCGGTCGCGGTCACACCATCGCCGCCTTGAGGAGGGTCTGGTGGGCGTCGCGCAGCCCGGCCAGCTCGGCGGCGCCCCGGGCCTGGGCGTCGGCCATCGGCTCGTCGGCGCCCACCACCACGCGCACCTCGTAGTAGCTCTTGAGCTTGGGCTCGGTGCCGGACGGCCGCATGATCACGCGGCGGCCCTCGGCCAGCTTGAAGATCAGCACGTCCGACGGCGGCAGGCCGCTGTCGGCGCGCGCCAGATCGCGCACCTCGTCGACGGCGATGCCGCCCAGCTCCTGGGGCGGGGCGGTCCGGAACCCGGACATCGCGCCCTTGATCGCCACCATGCCGGCCACGCCCGGCGCGGTGATCGACACCTGCTCGGTGACGAACAGGCCGACCCGCCGGTAGATGTCGTCGAGGTGCTCGGCGACGGTGCGGCCGCGCGCCCGGTTCCACACCGTCAGCTCGGCGAACGCCATCGCCGCCGACACGCCGTCCTTGTCGCCGACCAGCTCGCCCACGGTGTAGCCCAGCGCCTCCTCGTAGCCCATCACGAAGGTGCCGCCGGTGGCCGCCTTCCACGTCATCGCCTCGTTGGCGATCCACTTGAAGCCGGTGAGCGTCTCCTTGCTCTGGGCGCCGTAGGTCTCGGCCAAGTAGCGCAGGAGCTGCGACGACACCAGGCTGCACGCGACCAGCCGGGTGCCGGTGCCCGCGTGGGCCAGCAGGTAGTCGGCCAGCAGCACGCCGACCTGATCGCCGGTGAGCTGGCGATAGCCGGTCGGGCTGGTGCGGTCGGGGATCGCGACCGCGAGCCGATCGGCGTCGGGATCGTTGGCCAGCACCAGGGCCGCGCCGACCGCGCGGGCGCAGGCCAGCACCCGATCCATCGCGCCCTTCTCCTCGGGGTTGGGGAACGCCACCGTCGGGAACGCCGGGTCGGGCTCGCGCTGCGACGGCTCGGTGGTCACCCGATCGAAGCCGGCGCCGGCCAGCACGCGCTCGGTGAGCTTGGCGCCGACGCCGTGCAGCGGCGTGTACGCGATCGGCAGCTCGGCCCGGCTGGCCTCGGGCGCGACCTGCAGCGCCAGCACCCGCTCGACGTACGCGGCCTCGAGCTCGTCGCCGAGCGCGATCAGCCGACCGCGGGCGCGCGCCGCGGCCAGATCGCCCAGCGCCACCGGCGCGGCGGCGACCCGCTCGATCGCGGCGGCGATGCCGGTGTCATGGGGAGGAATGATTTGCGCACCATTGCCCCAGTAGACCTTGTAGCCGTTGTACTCGGGCGGGTTGTGGCTCGCGGTCACCATCACGCCGGCCACGGCGTGGAGCGCGGTCACCGCGTAGGCCGTCGTCGGCGTCGGCCAGGCCCAGTCGGCCAGCATGACCTTGAAGCCGGCGCCCAGGAGCACCGCCGCGGTCTCCTCGGCGAACTGCCGCGACTTGTGGCGGGCGTCGTATCCGATCACCACGCCGCGGTCGTGGGCGCCCTCGACGTCGGCGAGGTACGCGGCCAGGCCGGCGGTCACCTCGCGCACCTGCAGCTGGTTCATGCGCTGCGGCCCCGCCGCCAGCACGCCGCGGATGCCGGCGGTGCCGAACTCGAGCCGGCCGCTGAAGCGCTCGGCGAGGTCGCGCGTCGCGGCCGGGTCGCCGCCCGCGGTCGCCTCGATGATCGCCGTCAGCTCGGCGCGGGTCTCGGCGTCGGGATCGCGGGCGGCCCACGCGCGGGCCTGCACCAGAAGCTCGGGGACGGCGGTGGGGGTCACGCCGGAACTAGAGCGCATCGCCTGGGCGCGGTCTAGCCAGCGCGCTTCTTCTTCATGCGCGCGAGCAGCCCGTCGATGCCTTCCTTCTTGATGATCTTGGCGAACTGCTGACGGTAGTTCTCGACGAGGCCGATGCCGTCGGTGCGCACGTCGTAGCTGCGCAGCGTCTTGGTCTTGCCGGCCGCGGTCAGCACGTAGTCGACCGCGATCGTGACCGGGCGGCCCTTCTTCTTGGCGGTGATCGTGGTCTTCACGACGACCGCGCCGGCGTCGCCCGAGGCCTCGCCCAGGTAGGCCACCTGGTAGTCGAGGTTGGCGCGCAGGCCCTTGACGTAGCTGTCCTCGATGAGCCCGCGCAAGAGCCCCAGGTACTCGCTCTGCTGGGCTGGCGTGAGGGTCTTCCAGGTCTCGCCCAACGCGCGCTGGCCCAGCTCGTCGATGTCGAGGAACCCGCGCACCGCGGTGGTGACGGCGGCCGCGGCCTGCTGCTCCTGAGGGCTGCCGGCCTTGACCTTGGTCTTGAGCAGCTTGCCGATGGCGTCGTTGGCTTGGCGCACGACCTTGGTGCCGGGGCCGTCGGCGGCGCGGGCGGCCGGGGGCGCGAGGGCGATGGCGAGGATCGTAAACAGGATGGCTAGCGGCTTCATCATCGAGCTCCTTGCGACACCGTGGGACGGCGCGACTCGGTGGGATATTCGCCGGCCGCGCGGGCGACCCGGGCGACCGCCACGTTCCACTGGAAGATCGCCTGGGCCACGCGACCCCGCATCTGGAACCAGGCCACATAAGCGTCGGCCAGGTCCTTGGCCTCGGCGGTGCCGACCGCATCGGCTTGCACCACGCTGGCCAGCCAGCCCTTGGCGGCCAGCTCGCCGGCGTTGGCTGCGGCCAGGCGCTCCTGGGCGCCCCGCAGCTCGGCGTTGCCGGCGGCGGCGGCCAGGGTCGCGCCGGTGACCGCCAGCTCGGCGAGGGCCTCGGCCTTGCGCTGACCGGCCCGGGCCCGCGCGACCTTGGCCCGCGTGGTCCACGGCTCGATCTGCCAGCGCACCGCCAGCGCGAGCGCGGCGGTGACCCGGTTGTACGGATCGTTGGCGAAGGCGCTGCGCGGACGGTCGACGCCTTGGGCCACCGACGCCCCGACGCCGCCGACCACCGCGAGATCGGGCCAGTAGCTCGCGGCCTCGAGCTCGGTGAGCCGGGCTGCCGCGATCGCGCCGTCCTTGGCGGCCAGGACCTCAGGCCGGTTGGCGCGAGCCCGGGCGATGACCGCGTCGTCGGTCGTGACCGACTGGGCGACCGCCTCGAGGGGCTCCTCGTCGATGTCGGCGGCCGGGTCACCGGCCAGCGCGCGCACCGCCGCCAGCGCCAGCGCCTCGCCCTGCTTGGCGTCGGCGAGCTGCACGCTGGCCTCGGCGATCAGCACGTCGATGCGCTGACGATCGGCGAGCGACACCTCGTCGTCGCCAGCCGCCAGCCGCTCGTCGAAGCCGGCCCGCGCGTTGCCCACCCTTTCGATGCCGTCCTCGAGCATGTAGCGCAGCTCGCGCGCGACCTTGAGCCCCCAGTAGGCGCGCGCGGCGTCGACCGCCAGGTCGCCACGAGTCCCGTCGGCGAGCGCGGCCTGAGCGCTGAGCCCGGCCCGCGCCGCGGCCCGCGCCGACGACAGCTTGCCGAAGGTGTAGATCGGCTGGGTCACGGTGAGCTGACCGCCGGCGAACCCGCCTGAAAAGCGCAGCGCAAAGTCGTCGGGATCGGTCTCGGTACAGGCCGCATCGACGCAGCGGATCTCCGGGCTGGGCGCGACGAAGCCGGTTGCGGTGATGCGGGCCCAGCGCGCCGCGTCGGCCTCACCGACCCGGGCCGCGGCGCCGTCGCGATCGGCCTCCGCCATGCGGGCTCCCTCGCTGGCGGCGGCCCGCTCGACCAGCGCGGGCAGGGTCAGCCGCGGCGATTGGGCGACGGCCACACTGACGCCCGCGCCGACGCCGCAGAGCAACACGAGCGCGGGTGCCAGGCGGCGGGCGAGCATGGAGGTCGTTGTAGCAGAGCCTCACCGCAGACCCACCCGAGGCACTTAACCTTTGGTCGCGTCAGGCATCTGTGGCTCATGCGAATCAACCCTTGGAAGCTCACCACGCTCGCCCTCCTCGCTGGCCTCGTCACGGCCAACGTCATCGCGCCCGCGGTCGCCGATCGTCAGCCCCACATGCGCACCGCGCTCACGACCATGCTGAAGGGCAAGAGTCAGCTCGCCGCCGCCAGCGCCGACAAGGGCGGCCACCGCGTGAAGGCGATCTCGCTCCTCGACCAAGCTATCGACGAGGTCGAGCAGGGCATCAAGTTCGACAACCATCACTGAAATAGCGATCCACCGCACGTCGAGCACCCGGGCGATTCCCGGGTGTTTGCGTTCGAGCGCGGCACGATGCGGGCAGTCTGTGGCAACCGCTCACGGGTGACTTGACTCGGCGCGCGCATGCTTTGACCATGCGAACATGAAGCGGATCGTCTGTTACGGAATCGTCGTCGCCTTGCTGGGGGGATGTGGAGGTGGCGGTGCCAAGATCACCGACGCTGGCGTCATCGACACGCCCTCGATAGACGCCGTGGTCGTCGAGATCGACGGTGGCCCGATCGGCCACCCCGGCACTGGCACCGTCACTGGCGCCGTGAAGGCGTCGAGTCCCAACTACACCCTCTACGGCACGCTGCGCAGCGGCGACGGCTCCTCGACCTCGCCCAGCTACCTCCGCCGCGGCGGCATCACCGGAGCCACTCAGCCATGAACGCGCAAGGAATTTCCATGAAGCTCGCACGCATCCTCACGACGATGGTGGCGGTCGCCGCGCTCGCGATCACCGCCGGTTCGGCCCACGCCGGCCAAGACGACGTACCCGCGCTGTTCACGCAGACCGGCCGCCTCTTCGACGACAACCAGCAGCCGGTCGTCGGCACCCGCACGATGGTATTCGCGCTCTACGCGACGCCCAACGGCGGCACCGCGGTGTGGACCGAGTCCCACGCGGTGGCGCTCGACGACGGCTACTTCATCGTCGGCCTCGGCGACACCACGTCGCTGCCGCAGCTCGACGGCACGCCGCTCTACCTCGGCATCAAGATCGAGGCCGACCCCGAGATGACGCCGCGCGAGGAGCTGGTCAGCGTGCCCTACGCGCTGATGGCCGGCGACGTCATCGGTGACATCCACCCCGGCACAGTGTCGATCGGCACGATGCAGGTCATTGACTCCGAGGGCCGCTGGGTCGGCGATCCGACGGGCCTCATCGGTCCGGCTGGCCCGGCTGGCCCGGCTGGCCCGGCCGGCCCGGCGGGCGCGATCGGCGCGACCGGGCCTGCCGGCGCGATCGGCCCTGCCGGTGCGGTCGGCGCGGCCGGTGCGGTCGGCGCGGCCGGCCCGGCCGGCGCGGTCGGTGCGCGAGGGTTGACCGGCCTCACCGGCGCGACCGGTCCGGCCGGCGCGGACGGTCCGCGCGGCCTCATGGGGCTCACCGGCCCTGCCGGCCCCGCGGGTCTTACGGGCTCCACCGGCGCGACCGGTCCGGCCGGCGCGGACGGTCCGCGCGGCCTCATGGGGCTCACCGGCCCTGCCGGCCCCGCGGGTCTTACGGGCTCCACCGGCGCGACCGGTCCGGCCGGCGCGATGGGCGCTGTCGGCGCGACGGGTCCCGTCGGCGCTGCCGGGCCCGCGGGCGCGCGCGGGCTCACCGGCCTCACTGGTAACACTGGCAACACTGGCAACACTGGCGCGACTGGCCCGGCCGGTCCCGTGGGCAACACCGGCGCCACCGGCGCGGTCGGTCCCGCGGGCGCGGTGGGAGCCGTCGGCCCGGCCGGTCCGGCCGGCCTCACTGGCCTCACCGGTAACACTGGGGCGACTGGCCCCGCTGGTCTCACCGGCAACACTGGTCTCACCGGCAACACTGGTCTCACCGGCAACACTGGCAACACCGGCGCCACCGGCCCTCGGGGCCCCGCCGGCCCGACGAGCATCGCGCGCTGCCCGACGGGCATGACGCCCATCGACACCGTCAACTCTGTGCTCTGCTGGTACGCCGACGTCCGGCCCGCGGCTTGGAACAACGCCGACACCACCTGTTGGAACAACTTCCGCGCCAGCGTCTGCACGCTCAGCCAGATCCGCACGATCTACTGCCGCGCCGGCGGGCAGCTCCCGTCGCTGTTGTGGACCTCTCACCCGTCGGGCAGCGGGAGCGTCATGGCGATGCGCGGCTGCGGAGCTAACGAGACCTTCGTCACTACAGCCAACAACACCGACGGCATCTACGGCACCTGCTGCGCGGAGTGGCCGACCTACCGCTGACGTCGCCGGCACGATCCAGATCTCCAGTCAGTTCCGTCCTTCTGCCGATCACCGTCGGCAGCCCCATTGAAGCTACCGGGACACCAACCTGGCTTGGGCCTTGCCCCTCGCACGAAGATCGGCCGTCGCGGCGACGAGCTGGTCGTTCAGACCCAACGGACGTTCATTCGCCGAAACGCCGAGGCGCCGCCGCCGTTCCTGCTCGATCGCATGCGCGAGCTGGTCGACAAGGCCAACGAGGTCGCGAGCCTCGAGTCGCTCCTCGGCCTCGAAGGCACCGCCGCGCGGTTCTACTTCGAGGCGTTCGGCCCGCTGTTCCGCGCCAACGCCGCGGGCGGGCCACGTCTCGGGTTCGACTTCGAGGGTCGCAACCGGCGCCCACCAAAGGATCCCATCAACGCGCTGTTGTCTCTCGGCTACGCGCTACTCACCAAGGACGTATTGATCACGCTCCTGGGCGTCGGCTTCGATCCGTACCTCGGGTTCTTCCATCAGCCCCGCTACGGGCGACCCGCGCTCGCGCTCGACGTCATGGAGGAGTTCCGGCCCTTGATCGTCGACTCGGTCGTCGTGTCGGCGGTCAATACCGGTGTCGTCCAGGCCGATGACTTCGTTCGCCGCGGCGGCGCCCATCACAACGAAGATCAGATCCTGATCATCGACCTCGGACCCACCGACGGACGCGCAGCCGGCTGTATCTCTGCCATCGGGATCGCCTACAAAAACCCGGAACGGACCGTCGTGATCCTGTAGGCTGCCTCCTCCGTGGACCGTGTCGCAGCCATGCTCCCTGACAATCGAATAGTTCACCCTTTCCACCCGCCCTCGTCCCTGCGAGCGGCCCGATGCACGTGTACTTGCCCGCACCGCTCGCGGCGAACAATTCCGCTAGGTTGCCTGCTCGCAGGCGCCCCATCCACACCGCAGGAGGTCCCGTCCGCGACGCCCCAGCAGCACCGCTCGAAACCACCCAGCCATGTCCCTGAGATCACTACGGGAGTAGCGCGAGCCACCCTCTGCCGATCACCGTCGGCAGCCCCATTGAAGTGCCTGCTCCAGCGCCTGAAGGATAGCCGCCTCTTTGGACCCTCTGCCGATCACCGTCGGCAGCCCCATTGAAGTGCATGATGTCGGCGCCGATTGGGACCGTCGTCGGCGGCACCCTCTGCCGATCACCGTCGGCAGCCCCATTGAAGTGAGGTCAGCTTGGAGCTGATGGGCGTGTGCAAGCCTTACCCTCTGCCGATCACCGTCGGCAGCCCCATTGAAGTGCGCAGGGGAACGCGCCAATCCCCGGCCTCGGGGCACCCTCTGCCGATCACCGTCGGCAGCCCCATTGAAGTTTTCTGGCGACGACGACGATCTCGGCTTCTCGTTCGACCCTCTGCCGATCACCGTCGGCAGCCCCATTGAAGTGTTTCAATCTAGCGATCTAGAAATAATCAGACGCCCAAACCCTCTGCCGATCACCGTCGGCAGCCCCATTGAAGTGCTCGCGGGGCCAGTCGCAAGTGTCAGTCGCTTTCGGTACCCTCTGCCGATCACCGTCGGCAGCCCCATTGAAGTCCAGCGTCTTTCTCTCGGCGTTCGTCGTCGCGTCCGTCACCCTCTGCCGATCACCGTCGGCAGCCCCATTGAAGTGACCTGCTGGGCAACACCTGCCCGGCCTGCCACCGATCACCCTCTGCCGATCACCGTCGGCAGCCCCATTGAAGTGGCTGCCTCGGCCCGCACGCGCCGTACGATATCCTCACCCTCTGCCGATCACCGTCGGCAGCCCCATTGAAGTCGCACTCGATACACGGCCGACGCCAGGCGCGCCAGCACCCTCTGCCGATCACCGTCGGCAGCCCCATTGAAGTATGGCACGGGCTGAGCCCTTGGGCGCGGCGATGCCGGGACCCTCTGCCGATCACCGTCGGCAGCCCCATTGAAGTGGGCGCTGGGGATCCTGCGCGCCTACTCGGAGAAATCTACCCTCTGCCGATCACCGTCGGCAGCCCCATTGAAGTAACCTCAGCGGCCAGTCGATGCGCCTCAACGAGATCAACCCTCTGCCGATCACCGTCGGCAGCCCCATTGAAGTCCGGCTTGCCGACCAGGTGCCCAATCCAATGATCGCGCACCCTCTGCCGATCACCGTCGGCAGCCCCATTGAAGTACACCATACAAGATATCAATGCAAACCAATTAAGAATACCCTCTGCCGATCACCGTCGGCAGCCCCATTGAAGTAAGCCGGGCGCATCGAGGTTGAGCGGGGTAGCCATACCCTCTGCCGATCACCGTCGGCAGCCCCATTGAAGTCTGCCGCGAGGCGCGGCGGGGTTGAGGTGCGCGGCGAAACCCTCTGCCGATCACCGTCGGCAGCCCCATTGAAGTTCTCGTCGATCGAGGGTGACGGGAAGGGCCGCGCGGCGTACCCTCTGCCGATCACCGTCGGCAGCCCCATTGAAGTGACTCGAGAGCGGCGACCACGTCCAGCAGCGCGACCGCCTCACCCTCTGCCGATCACCGTCGGCAGCCCCATTGAAGTCTCGTCGAGGACGACGTGATCGCTGCGTACCTCGCCGAACCCTCTGCCGATCACCGTCGGCAGCCCCATTGAAGTAACAGCAAGGACAAGTCATGAGCGATCAAGGATTCCAGACCCTCTGCCGATCACCGTCGGCAGCCCCATTGAAGTGAGTTTTGAAAACTCGGCGTCATTCGTCGTAAAAAGACCCTCTGCCGATCACCGTCGGCAGCCCCATTGAAGTCTACGGGGTGAGCGCTGACCAGGTCGCCATCTACGGCACCCTCTGCCGATCACCGTCGGCAGCCCCATTGAAGTAGGCGAGGAGAACGACGAGTTGCGTGAGGCCGGCGCGGACCCTCTGCCGATCACCGTCGGCAGCCCCATTGAAGTCTCCCCATATGCGCGCAGGATCCCCAGCGCCCGAATCCACCCT
>Ga0209181_10003023_pt1 | contig 26684 bp, 18 predicted proteins | sample MAT05_FD_187208 | JGI IMG/M metagenome (GOLD analysis project Ga0209181, IMG submission 187208) | Freshwater microbial communities from Lake Fryxell liftoff mats and glacier meltwater in Antarctica - MAT-05 (SPAdes) (version 2) | ecosystem: Environmental > Aquatic > Freshwater > Ice > Liftoff...
TTGGTCAGGCGCAGGGTATTGGTGCCGGCCTGCGTGGGGTTGCACGTCGTTCGGCTCAACCGCACCGTATCGCGCGGCGATAAAGTAGTGGTGGTAATGACTAAGGAATCGCAACCAAAGCGATTGGTCAGGCGCAGGGTATTGGTGCCGGCCTGCGTGGGGTTGCACGTCGTTCGGCTCAACCGCACCGTATCGCGTGGCGATAAAGTGGTGGTGGTAATCACTAAGGAATCGCACCCGTCACTCCCCTTCAGGAGTCGCTGTGTAGTACCCGCCACTAAAGGATTGCAGGTTCTGGCAGTCAGTTGGGTGGTATCCCTACCAGCCGCATCAAAAGTGGTCGTTACAATGACCAATGAATCACAGCCATTCGTTTGGGTCAGGCGTTGAGTGGCGGTTCCTGCATTGAGCGGGTTGCAAGTGATCCGACTGATGCGCGTAGTATCGGATAGCAGGAGTCTTGTTGTCGTAATAATCAAAGAATCACAACCAAAACGATTGGTGAGCCGCTGCGAAACGATGCCGGCCTGCACGGGATTACACGTCGTTTTCGACAGGCGCATGGTATCCGTCGGTGATAAGGTGGTGGTGGTGATAATCAGCGAATCACAGCCAAAACGATTGGTCAGGCGGAGGGTATTCACACCTGCCTGGGCTGGGTTGCACGTTTTTCGGCTGAAGCGTATGGTATCAGTAGGCGACAAATTCGTCAGGGTAGTCACCACACTGTCGCATCCAAATTGGTTTTGAAAGGTTTCGGTTTTAATGCCTACCTGAACCGGATTACAGGTGGTGCGCAGCAGCGTTACTCCGTTGGTTGGGTTTACCCGCACTAAGGCAGTGGCTGATGCTGTACAACCGGTTGCATCCGTAGCCGTTACCACAAAATTGGTGTTTGATGTGGGAGATATGGTCACTGATTGGGTTGTTTGCCCCCCATTCCACAAAAATGTATTGCCCGTCGTGGCCGTCAGCGTAGTGCTGTTTCCCGAGCAAACTGACCGAATACCCGTGATGGCCGTGGCAATGCCGGGTCTTACGGTGATATTAAAGGTGGTTGGGGTGCCGGAGCAGGTGCCTGCTATGGGCGTGACGGTGATAGTCGCCGTTTGAAGCGTTCCGGGCGTAGTGCCCACAAAATTTAGATTGCCGGTGCCAGTCAGGCCCAGACCGATGGTCGTATTACTATTGCTCCATTGATACGTTGCGCCGGGAGTACCCGAAAAAGTGACCCGAACCGTGTCCCCGCCACAACGGTTGATGTTTGCAACGGGGTTCATGGTTAAGGCATTGGTTATCGAAATAACAAATGTTTGGGACGGGCCGGTACAGCCCGAACCTGCGGGTGTTACGATGAGGGTTGACGTTCCATTTGTGGCCGAATTGAAATTAATATTTCCGGTGCCACTGGCGGCCAAACCGATGGCAGTATTGGAATTCAGCCAATTGTAACTACCAGCCGTTCCGGTAAAATTTACTACCACTGCTGCTCCACTGCAAACTGCTACATCTGCAGGGTCGTCTACCGTTGCAATGGGTGTCACTATAATGGTAAAGGTGCGTGGCGTACCTGGGCAGGTGCCTGCAATCGGCGTAACCGTAATTGTGGCAGTTTGCGGCATCGTTCCGGCATTAGTGCCGGTAAAAGTCAGATTGCCACTGCCGGATGCGCCCAAACCAATCGCGGTGTTACTGTTTATCCAGTTAAATACCGTACCCGTGCTGCCGGCAAAAACAACACCGATATTTTGCCCTGCACAAACGGTAGAATTGGCCGGTTGCGATACAAATGGTGGAGGTAATACGGTAATATTAAAGTTTTTAGGTGTTCCGGTACAACCATTTTCAACGGGTGTAACCGTGATGATACCCGTTTGGATGGTTGCCATCGCAGTAGCAGTACCCGCAATGTTGCCGGAGCCGGATGCGCCGATGCCGATGGCTGTATTGTTGTTGTTCCAGGTGTAAGTAGTGGTAGGGGAGGAGCCGCTAAAGGTCACCGTGATCGGATTATTGTCGCAAAAGCTAAGGTTTGCAGGTTGCACCAGTGTCGGTGAAGGGTTGATGACCACGGTAAAGGTAACGGCGGTACCGGAGCAGGAACCCGCCACTGGCGTGGCCGTAATGGAAGCTGTTTGCGGGGTATTTCCGGTATTGGTGCCGGTGAAATTCAGGTTGCCACTGCCGGATGTACTTAAACCAATATTGGTATTGCTGTTGGCCCAATTGAAGGTGGCACCCGTGCTGCCGCTCCATGCGACGTTTACATTTTGGCCTGCACAAACGGTTACATTGACTGGTTGGAGTATGGAAGGTGGTGGCGCTACCGTAATATTGAAATTTTGAGGGGTTCCCGGGCAACTATTTTCCGTAGGCGTTATCGTTATCACGCCTGTTTGGGCGGTTGTCACGGTAGCAGCAGTACCCGCAATATTGCCGGAGCCGGATGCGCCGATGCCGATGGCTGTATTGTTGTTGATCCAGGTGTAGGTAGCGGTGGGGGAGGAGCCGCTAAAGGTTATATTGACGGGGTTATTTTGGCACAAAGTGAGGTCAACTGGCTTGACTACTGACGGCACGGGGTTGACAATAATGGTAAAGGTACGCGGAGTGCCGGAACAGGTACCCGCTGCGGGTATTACGGTAACGGTAGCGGTTTGCGGGGTAATTCCGGTATTGGTGCCGACGAAATTTAGGTTGCCGGTGCCGGAAGCGACCAATCCAACGGTCGTATTGTTATTTGTCCAATTAAAAACAGCACCGCTACTACCGGCGAATGCCACTCCGATGGTTTGGCCCGAACAGGCGGTAGCATTAGCGGGTTGCGACACGGAAGGTGGAGGCGCTACGGTAATATTGAAATTTTGAGGCGCTCCGGTACAGCCGTTTTCCGATGCCCTTACGGTAAAGGTGCCCGTTTGGGCTGCTACCACTACCGCCGCTGTATCTTTAATGTTTCCGGTGCCGGATACACCAATCCCAATGGCGGTATTGCTGTTGTTCCAGGTGTAGGTGGCCGTTGGTGAAGCACCGCTAAAGGCTACCCGGATCGAATCATTGGCACAAAAAGTACGGTCGGGAGGTTTTGCCATCGAAGGGCCGGGGGTAATGGTAATGGTGAAGTTTTGGGGCGTGCCGGGGCAACTGCCCAATTTGGGTGTGACGGTAATATTGGCTACCTGCGGCGTAGCGACATTAGCGGCGGTAAAATTGATGTTTCCGGTGCCGGTTGCTGCTGAAAGGCCGGTGTTGGTATTGCTGTTGGCCCATTCAAAGGTAGCGCCCGCAGTGCCGCCAAAACTGATGGTCACGCTTTGCCCGGGGCAGCGTGTTACATTGGATATGGTGCTGACTACCGGAGCAGGAGTTACTACAACGCTAAAATTTTGAGGAAGCCCGATACAGGTATTTTCAACAGCCCTGACGGTAAATACGCCAATAATGGGGTTGACACCACCCGTTGCGATGGCCATGATATTGCCCGACCCGGAGGTCGGTACCCCAATTGCTGCATTGGTATTCGTCCAGGTATACGTGGAATTTGCCGAAGAACCACTAAACATGACATCAATGGCATTACCGGGACAAACGGTAATGTCTGGCGGATCCATGACGGTCGGCGGGGCATTAACGGTTACGGTAAACGTTTGCGGAGTACCTACACAGGTGCCATTGCGAGGTGTTACGGTGATGTTTGCTACCTGTTGCGTACCACTTGGAGCAGCGGTAGTAAAGTTGATGTTTCCGGTGCCATTACCGGCTAAACCCACTGCGGGGTTGTCGTTGGTCCATTCATAAACCGGGGTGCCGGTACCGGTAAAGTTGATGGTGGCATTTTGCCCGGCGCAGCGAACTAAGCTGGCTGGTTGATTCGCTGTCGGCAGTGGTCTGACCGTCACTTGTACACTTCGGGGCGGGCCTATACAACCACTTTCATTGGCTCTAACGCTGATGATGGAAGTTTGATTAGCGGCAACAATATTGGCCGGGACATCAATATTGCCACTGCCATTGGCGGGAATACCGGTATTGACATTGTTATTGGTCCAATTGTAAACGGCGGTAGTGGAGGTGCTGGAAAATCCGACCTGAATCTGGCTGCCGCTGCAAACGGTAAAAGGCCCAACCGGGTCTACGGGTGGGCCAGGCACCACGGTAACCATAAATGTTTGAGGCATCCCGATACAAGCGCCGATCCTCGGTGTTACGGTGATGGTAGATGTTTGGGTGCTGGTAATGGAACTGCTGGAGGGTATATTGATATTTCCTGTACTGGAGACCGGCAGCCCAATCAGGGTGTTGCTATTGGTCCAGCTATAGGTTACGCCGCCGCCTGGCGGTGTAAAATTAGCCACAATGGGTTGTCCCGCGCAAACGGTAAGGTCTGCCACCGGGTTCATCACCGGAGCCACGGTACCCAATACCTGCACGTTATCAAACCAATAGGTTTCCGCAACAGATTTATTGGCAGCATTGATCCGTATTTCGACCGTCATTCCGGCGCCAATTGGGCCGGAGTTGAAGGTGCCCATTCCATTGCCGCAGACATAGCCAAACTGTATCCACGGGCCTCCGTCTTTCCGGTATTCAAAAAGCATTTGATCGTGACCATCGGTGATGCAAGTGGGCGGGCTGGGTGCATTGCAGGTAATACACCCAAAATAAGGGCCGCCAGCCACACATTCCAATACACCTATACTACCATAACTTGCCTGTACAGATACATTGCAAGACATGGAAATGTCAATGGGATTGGTCGTCCAATACCCATCGTTGTCACCTCCGCCAATCGCGCAGCAATTGCCTTCCATATCCTGCACCTCAAAACGCCCGTTTCGGACACCGGCAAAGGAAGCAGCGGTGCCGTCACAGTCAATAAACGCCTGATTCCAGCCGGGGGCTGGCGGTGCGCCGGAAAAATTTTCTAACCATACCTGAGCAAATACAAGACAATGCCCGCTCAAGAGCAGCAAAAAAAGTAAAAATATGCGTGAAAAGTGGCTTTTTTTTGCAACGGTTGGGATACAGATTTGCAGCCGATTAAAACTCCCGATCATAAATGTATGGTCTTTGTTTAAGTATCTTTCGGGAAGGCGGAATAAAGATTAATAAAAGGTTTTGAAGGTGTACGCTTCAAAAGAGCTGGCAAAGGTAATGCCTTAACGCGTAAAGACGCGGAAGGAATCTGTTAATTAATCTTTTATTTACAAAACTTTGGTATTAAGAACGGGAAAATAAGAACTTGATCGTTTTAGGCAGGTTAGTTTTTGTTTACCCGTTCCTTAATTATGGTTACTGATTACGCAGGTTATTGGAGGATGTACGGGTCTTGCATCAATTTATAACCCTATTTCACACCGCTCAACCGCTTTGATTGACAATTTTAAATTTTAGACTACTCCTCAACCTGTCTACCCTCAACCTGTCTACTCTCAACGTCTCAATCCTCAACCCCTTCATTCCTTGTCAGCACATCAATCAGGGTTTTGAGCGCTAAAAAGACAGGTTCCCGGCCGGCGGGTGTCACCACGTCGGGGTCTTCTTCTTCCTCTTCCAGCACCGCTTCCTCTGCAAAAGCCAACAGGTCTTCCTGGGTGCTATTTTCAAAGAAGGGGTTTAATCGGTCACGGAAATTTTTAGCGTGGCTCAATTCAAGGACTTCGTAGTTTTTCTCCTCGGCATCGCCTATTTGATCTTCCGATACGGGTTCAATTGGTCCATTTAGGCGTTCATTGGCACTCCAGGTGATGAGCGACAAATATTGAAGATAGCCCTTTTCATCTTCAGTCAGCAGGTCAAATTGCTCACCAAACAGCCAGGCAAATATCACTGGTTGGGCCTCTGAAAAGGCTTCCATTTGTTTTTCATATTGAGTATCGGAATATTTTTCTAATTCCTCAATTACTTTATCAATTAAATCTTCTGGTACGAATTTCATTTTTTATGTGTGGTGTTACTGATCAAAAAATGCGGCAATGGATGTCGCTTTATGCCTTTTTTACGACACGCCTACACGCATTTTCTAATTATTGAAAATTTGCAAGCATGGGTTTGAAGATACATGGTGTTTCGTCGCTCAATTGACCTTGGGAACGAATAAGTAATTGAGAAAAGATTGCAAAATTATGAATATTCTGTAACTTTGCAAAAAAATATTCAATCTAAGTCTATTAGGCAAAGATAATTTTGGCTAAAACTCACATAATCAAACAGTTTGTGCAACTTAGGAACGAGTAAATAATAACTTTATAACTCCATAAACAATAACTACTTAACATGAACGCCACCATAAAATACCTCGTTTATTGCATTTGTTTCGGTGCCATTGCTTTCCAAAGCACGGGTTGCGCATCCCTAAAACAAAAAAAATGGCTGACCAACCACCGACAAAATTTGCAACAATTAGCCGGCAGCAATCTTTCTGCTGAGCAGAAATTGGACGGATTAGTGCAAAACTATGTTCAGCTCATGAACGAAGGGCTTGGTTTTGTCAATCCGGTAAAAGGCGCTAAATACATCGAAAAGTATCAGGAGCAAAACAAAGATTCCATCGAAAAAATTTTGAAAAACACAGAAAAATGGCAATCTGGGTTAAACGCTTTGGAGGTAGTGTCATTGGCGGCCAGAACCGCTAAAAAGCCCTATATAGGCGATGTGATTAAATTGGTGCCAAAATTTAAAAAGAAATACAACCAATATGCGTTTATCGTAAAAATGACGGGTGGTATTACGGGCGGACTCACGAAATTTGCCGGACGGGCATTGGGAATTTAGTACAGGCTACTTTATAATCTCAATGACAAAATATAAACCATTGATTATCAACTAATTTTTTTCAACCCGCTATGCGCCCCACATTATTTCTCATCGCCCTTTTACTCCCCATGCTCACCGACGCACAATACAGCACCAGAACCTCCGTCCGGCAAAATGTAGCAGCCACTTGGCGTTTTAAACAGGCCGGAACCCCGGATGAGGCTTATAAGCCCGTGCAGGTACCCGTCAGCGTACACACCGCCCTGCTGCAAAACAAGATGATTGAAGACCCGTTTTACCGCGACAATGAAGAGAAATTGCAATGGATTGAAAAGGAAGACTGGGAATTTGAAGGCGAATTCATCGCCGATGAGGCCCTTTTGAAGCGCACCCACGTAGAAATGACCTTTCGCGGCATTGATACTTACGCACATATCTACTTAAACGACAGCCTGATTGCTGAAACCGACAATATGTTTAGAACTTGGACGGTGGAGGTGAAAAAACACCTGAAAATCGGCAAAAACATCCTACATTTTTATTTCGACAGTCCAATTAAACGCACGGAATCGGATTGGAAAAACCTTGGGTACGAATTGCCTGGCGGCATCCGCACCATGACCCGTAAAGCACAGTTTCATTACGGGTGGGACTGGGGCCCGCGATTCGTAGGTTGCGGTATCCTCAAAACACCTGAAATATTAGCCTGGGATGATGTTTTGATCGAAAATATCTACATTGCTACCCAGAGTTACACCCCGGAAAAGGCCCGTATTGTAGCCCGAATCCGCTACCGGTCTGATGTTTCGGGGCCGGTTTCCTTCGTATTCAGGGCCGAAAAAATAAAAAGTATTGATTCCCGTAAACTGTTGCCGGGCGTACACGAAGATTCCGTCATTTTTGATATTAAAAATCCGAAACTATGGTGGTGCGTTGGCCTTGGGGAGCCACACTTGTATGATTTTAGATTTCAAATACAGCGTAATGGCAGCATAGCGGATCAGGCAGACGTGCGCACGGGGCTTCGTACCATCGAACTCATCACGGAAAAAGACAAAGACGGCAAGGGGGAAAGTTTTTATTTTAAACTCAACGGCGTGCCCGTATTTGCCAAAGGTGCCAATTACATCCCGCAGGATATTTTTCAGGATCGGGTCACCGGGGAGCAATATCGTCGAATAATAGACGACGTGGTGGCCGCCAATATGAATATGCTTCGGGTGTGGGGGGGCGGTATTTACGAAGACGATCTGTTTTATCAACTTTGTGATGCCAAAGGTATTTTGGTCTGGCAGGATTTTATGTATGCCTGTGCAATGTACCCCGGCAACGGCAAATTTCTGAAATCGGCAGCCAAAGAAGCGTTAGAGCAGGTAGAGCGGCTGCGCACCCATCCGTGCATGGCGCTGTGGTGCGGCAACAACGAAAACAACGAAGCTTGGAACCATTGGGGTTGGCAAATGCAGTTCAACGAAGGGCAGCGTACCCAGCTTTGGCGGGATTACCAGATCCTGTTCAACGACTTACTGCGTACTTATGTCAATAATTTTGCTAATGGGGTGCCTTATTGGGAGAGCTCGCCCCGCTACGGACGCGGCAATCCAAAATCTCTGACGGAAGGCGACTCGCATTATTGGGGTGTTTGGCACGATGAAGAGCCGTTTGAAGTATTCAATAAAAAAGTACCGCGTTTTATGAGTGAATACGGTTTCCAATCTTTCCCGGAATGGAGGGCCATCCAGTCATTTACCTTGCCGGCAGACCAAAAATTGGACAGCAAAGTGATGTTGGCGCATCAAAAACACCCGCGCGGCAACGCATTGATTGCCGAATACATGAAACGCGACTACCGTACCCCCAAGACTTTCGAAGATTTTGTGTACGTTAGCCAGGTCTTGCAGGCGGAGGGTATGCGTACGGGTATAGAAGCCCATCGGCGCAATAAGCCCTATTGCATGGGTACGCTCTATTGGCAGCTCAACGATATATGGCCGGTGGCATCCTGGGCCGGGCGCGATCATGAAGGCCATTGGAAAGCCTTACATTATTACGTGCGGGAAGTTTTTAGCCCTCTGGCGGCTTTGCCCATTGTGGAAGATAATATTTTGAAAATTTATGGCGTGTCCGATTTGTTGCACGATACCACTGCTACTTTACGGGTACGTGCCATGACCTTGTCCGGTAAAAACCTGAGCGATGCCAGCGTGCAAAATGCAAAAATGCGGACAGATTCCAGCCACCTGATTTGGCAGGGAACCCTAAAGTCTGTCCTGAATGGTGCGAAACCAGAAGATGCAGTAGTGGAGATTACTTTGACGGATGCAAGAGGCCATATAGCCGCCCGGCGTTTGTTTTATGCCGTTCCGCCCCGCAAACTCAATTTAACTGACCGCCCGCGCCTTACCCTGCGTGCCGAGCAGGTCAATGAAGGTTATCAACTCATGATAGAAACCGATGCTTTAGCCAAAAATGTGCTAATTGGTACCGATATTTCCGGCTTTTTCTCCGATAATTATTTTGATTTATTACCCGGAGAGCGTAAAAAAGTCTTGTTTAAAACAGAGCATATCTTGGAAAATCCGCAAACTGCCTTCCGGTTGAAACATTTGGCGAGTGGCACGGGAGTGAATTAGTTGATTTACCGAAGATTTCAGACATGACGCATAACTACTATGAGTACCAAAACAAACGAAAAGCAGAGAAAAAAGACTATTTTTGGGCTATGCAGCCTCCCGCCGCAACAAGTCTAATGTAAATCCTGTTTTTGTTGACAAGATTTAATAAATCAATGGATCAGCAAATCAGTAAATCAGCAAAAACATGCAACGTACAGATGTAAATACCTTCGGTGAATTCGGGCTTATAGAGCACCTCACCCGCGATTTCCCCATTCGGCAACCTTCCACCCTGAAAGGTATCGGCGACGATGCGGCAGTGATTGACAACGGCGCCTTTTGTACGGTTGTCAGTACCGACCTGCTGGTAGAAGGCATCCATTTTGATTTGGCGTATGTACCCCTCAAACACCTCGGTTATAAAGCGGTAGTGGTCAACTTGTCGGATATTTACGCGATGAATGCCATCCCCAAACAGATCACCGTCTCTATTGCTTTGAGCAACCGGTTTTCTGTAGAGGCATTGGATGAATTGTATGAAGGCATTCGGGCGGCCTGTAATGCTTACTCGGTAGATTTAATCGGTGGCGATACCACTTCTGCCCCGAAAGGACTGACCATCAGTATTACTGCCATTGGCCAAGGCGAAAAAAATCGCTTAGTGTATCGCAATGGTGCCAAACCCGGCGACCTGATCTGTATCACGGGCGATCTCGGAGCGGCGTATCTCGGTTTGCAAATTTTGGAAAGGGAAAAACGACTTTATTTGGAGCACCCCGGCGTGCAGCCCGACTTAGAAGACCAAAAATATGCCATTAGCCGACAATTGAAACCGGAAGCACGGCGCGATATGATCGAAATTTTCCAAAAAATTGACCTGAAACCTACCGCCATGATTGATATTTCGGATGGTTTGGCCTCCGAAATTTTCCATATTTGCCGACAAAGCGGGGTAGGAGCCTTGGTGGAAGAAAGCGGAATTCCCATGCATCCGGATGCTGAATTGCTGGCCCTGAAATTCAAACTCGACCCCGCAACCTGCGCCCTCAACGGCGGAGAAGACTATGAACTCCTCTTTACGATCAACCCTGCGGATATTGAAAAAGTGCGTTTCCTGCCGGAAATATACATTGCCGGTGAAATTTTAGAAGCCAAAGATGGCATTCGCCTTCAGACAAAAGGCGGAAACCTGCACCCCCTTAAAGCGCAGGGATGGAATCATTTTAACGAAACCGCAGCGGAATGAATTAATGAATTTACGGAAAAAAACGTATAACGAGATTTAAAAACAATACCTTTGCCCCCAAGAAGTATTTATTTAATTATGACAGAACAACTTATTTTGCGGGAACTCCAACAAATGCCCGATCACCTCAAACGTGAGGTGTTGGATTTCATTATTATGAATTCTTTACTTATGATTTTTTGATCGCTGGTATTGCCAGCCCTTATGATGGACTTTTGGGGTTAGATTTTTTCAAGGATACCGTTTTAACCATTGATTTCCAGCGACAGGAACTTTGGGTTGTGTAAATACCTATCGCCCTCCCTCATAAAAGAAAAGCCCTTTTATCATGCCAACCCGTTATTCCCTCTTCCGAATTTCTGCCGTTGCGTTCTGTGGCGTATGCTATTTTGCCTGGTTTGGCGGCGTAGTCGGTTTGCGTGCCGAGCATATTGTACTGTTCGCCCTGATGGCAGTATTGTACCTGGTTAATACTTCCACGCGACATTTTTTGGCTTGCTTTGCCGCATTTATAGTCTTTTGGGTGGTCTATGATTCTCTGCGGGTATGGCCCAATCACAGCATCAATCCGGTACACATTGCCGAACCCTATCTGTTTGATAAACAATGGTTTGGTATCAATACTCCGCAGGGGCGGCAAACCTTAAACGAGTACTTTGCAACGCGTACTTCGACGAGCCTCGATATTATCACGGCGCTTTTTTACCTCACGTGGGTACCCGTTCCTATGGCTTTTGCCGGTTGGCTTTGGTACTACCAAAAGCCTTTGTTTATCCGCTTTTCTTACGGCTATTTGATGACCAACCTCATCGGGTTCAGTTTGTATTATTTGTATCCCGCCGCCCCGCCTTGGTATGTGGAACTCAATGGATTTGTGTTTAATGCCAACACCCTGCGGAGTTCGGCGGGTTTAGGAAAATTTGACCAGCTGATTAGTTTTCCGCTGTTTGAAAGAATTTATCAGCGTAATTCCAATGTCTTTGCGGCAATTCCTTCCCTACACTCTGCTTATCCGCTGCTCACGTTGTTTTATGCCCGGCAGATAAAGCAGCGATGGCCTGCCGTATTATTTATCATCCTCACCTTGGGCATTTGGTTTTCGGCTATTTACCTGCGCCACCATTATATTATTGATGTCATTTTGGGTGCCCTGACCGCTGTATTGGGGTATTATTCCTTTGAAGCGCTGTATCGGTATACAAAGGTAGGGAAGTGGTTAGACAGATTGGGTACGGAATAGTTATCAAACGTTTGCTAAACTTTAAAAGTTTAGTAAACGTCACCACCACTAAGAGCCTTTTATTTTAAGGAACGGTAAAGGAATAAAGTAAGTAGTTATGAGTTATTCATTATGAGTTCCACAACTGTTTGATTGTGTTAGTTTTGCATAAATTTATAACCGCGTTTATTTCAATACACCGGCATAACATTAAGGTTGATTTGTAAATTTCGGCAAATATAAGGCATAAATTGTCCGAATGGGACAAACATAAATATTTTTTTGTCCCATTGGGACAATTTAAAGTTTAAAGTACCCATTTTTTGTCCTTTTGGGACAATTTCATCGGGTGCATTGTCCCAAACAGACAAACTTTCCACTTGCGCAACCGTACCGGAATGCCCCATCTTTGTGCATTGTTTATTTCAAACTTTTTTCCGCTGTTGTATGCATTATCTACCCTTTTTTATCCTGCTTTGCGTAAACCCTTTTCTTTACGGCCAACCAGACACCATGCTTGTGCTGCTGCTGGCGGCACTTGTCTGGGTGGTTACACCATGCCAGACCCAAACGCTCGACGGTTTTTTTCAAAAACAATACGAGCAACTCGATAAAAACGCCCTCGAAACGGGTATCCTCATCCACCAATCTCCGGTGTTCATTTGGCCGGGCCGGTACGACGGCCGCAATACGGCGGATTCCATGCGGGTGATGCTTGACCAATTTGGCATCCTCTACGGGAAATTCCTCGGAGCCGCCAATCAGCCGGAGGCGCTGCACTATCACTAACCTTTTGCTTCCATCGCCACCAATGCGGCTTACCTGACAGCGGCCATTGAGTGGATCAATGCCCGCAAACACGCCGAAGGCATCGCCGCACCCAATGTAATGGTTGGAGCCAGCATGGGATGTTTTCCAATTTTCCTTAATTCATTCCCTTGCTATTAGTGGACTGCGCATCAATTGATGCACCCTCTTCTGATCATTTGGAATATCAAAAAAATATTTTTGTAACAAAAATTTGTTATGTATTTTTACTTGTAAATGAATTAGTTGATAGTATTTATGTAGATTTTTTTACAAAAAGAATTTACACAAATACCATCAACGAATTCATCCCCGTGCTATTAGTTAAATAACTTTTTGAAACGCTTGGCGCTGCCACCCAACTGTACTTTTACGGCTTCTAAGGTGGTGAACATAATGTCCTGTTGTTTTGCCGCCAATTTCAAGCCGTTTTTTACGGCTTTTTCGGTGACAGCCTGCCATTTCTCACCATTTACGGCGATGCCATCTACCAATAGTTCGGCAGTTTCCAGGGCATAAGCGTTGGTGTTCGCTGCCACTTTTTTGATGGTGCTGAGGCGCTCCGTCAATTTTACGTTTTCTACTGCTTCTTTTGCGAGTTTATTAGCCGCCGAACGCAATTCTTTGCCGTTCTCTTTCACGTCTTCCATGATTTCGGTAGCCGTTTCTTTGAGTTGGCTGTTGACGCTTTTTGTGGTGGATTTTATTTTGGCCATGCTATCGGAGAAGTCAATTTTCTTGGCAATTTCTTTAGCGCTCTTAGTAGCCACTGTGCGTACATTTTTGGTGCTGGTAAGCATATCTTCTACCAATTCCTCGGCGGTGGCAGTTACCTCGGCATTGATGCTTTTGGCGGTCGCAGCGATTTTATTTAAATTTTTTGCCGCGATAGTTTCAACCTTCTTGGTTGTTTTTTTTGCGGGTGCTTTTGTTATCTTTTCCATTTTAATATGTATTTAAAAAGTGAATTACTTTGTTTGATGCTGCAAAGGTGCAAATGGCAAGTTACAGATGAGTTACAAATGGATGTACACAAAAAGTAAATCTGAACTAATTCATCAAATATCAATTCCTACTATGATGAATATCATACACGGCTAAAAGAAAAGTGGTTATCTTTGTTGACCTAAGTAACCGTCTCAAAACCTCTGCTGAATGGGAAAGTGTTGAATTTTGGGGATAAATAAAATTTAAAAATAAGTGGAGACGAAAATCAGGTGTTTATAAAAATTAGTATCATGAACCCACAACTAAAATATTGGTTGCATGCACCGTTTGTAATACCCGTTTACCCGATCATGTATGTGCAGGCCATGCGGATCAAAAAAACAATGCCCGATTTACCCGATGCACCAGGGCCGACCACCGGAGATATTTCTGGCAGAATGCCGCCGCTGTCTGTGGTGGCCTTGGGGGAAAGCACGATCGCCGGGGTTGGCTGCGAACACCATGGCGAGACTATCACCGGGCAAATTGCGCATTTTCTGGGTCAAAAAACCGGGCGTTCCGTCCATTTCGAGGCCATCGGTAAGACTGGTATTCAGGTGGAGGCAGCCATTCATGAGCTCGTGCCGAAACTGCCTGCGGAACCCATTGACCTGCTGTTCGTCGCCTTAGGCGGCAACGACACCTTCAACTTCAACCAGCCTGCCCGCTGGCGCAATAGTTTTGCCCGTCTACTGGTGGCTATCCGGGAAAAACAGCCCCACTGCGCCATTGTCATCGCCAATTTGCCTACCGTCTGGCAGTTTGTGGCGTTTACTCCTCTACTCCAGTTGGTCATGGGGCGTCTCGTGCGCCTACACGCCAGAGCCATCGAAGATTTGCCCAAACACTTCCCCCGTGTCTGGTACATGAACTACCCCATTGACCTGCGAAAATGGGAAAGACACCTGCCGCCGGGCAAGAACTTCACAGATTTTTTTGCAGATGGTGTACATCCTTCGCCGTTGACGTGCCAGTTTTGGGGGGAGGAAATTGCGGAGTTTGTCTATTCAAATGAAGTATTAAAAAATTCACCTCATGAACAAAATAAGTGCCAAACCGATATTAAGTAGTCCACAGTCCACAGTCTCACAAACCATTGATAATAAGGTAATTAATGAAATTAAAAACTACGATTATTTCTATTTACCTACTTAGTTGATAGTATGATCCTGAGATATTATTTTTATAATCAAACTACCTGATTACTAATAATCTATAAAATTATTTACAATCAATTGTTCACTCTGCATTCTTTATATCCAATATCTGTTGTAGATTTGCCGTGCATTAAAAGAAGCATCATGATCCTATACCGCACCCTCCTGTTACTTGCCCTTTTTACCCCCAACATACTGCCGGCTCAATCGGCCTTCGATGCGCTGCAATGGCGGATGATCGGCCCACACCGTGGTGGCCGCACCGTCGGAGCCGTCGGTGTGCCGCAACAACCCGGCACTTTCTATATAGGCGTCAATAATGGCGGTGTTTGGAAAACGACCGATTTTGGGCGAACGTGGATACCCATTTTCGACGACCAGCCAACGGGCAGTGTCGGTGATGTGGCCGTTGCTCCGAGCGATCCCAATGTGTTGTACGTCGCTTCCGGAGAGGGCATACAACGCCCCGATCTTTCGGTGGGCGACGGCGTATATAAAAGTACGGACGCGGGGAAGACTTGGGTCAATACGGGCCTACGCGGAGGACTGCAAATTGGCGGGTTGGCCATTGACCCCAAAAACCCCAACCGTGTATTTGCGGCAGTATTGGGCCATCCTTACGGGCCGAATACCGAGCGCGGGGTCTATCGCTCCATTGACGGCGGTAAAAACTGGGAACAAGTACTGTACAAAGACGAAAACACGGGTGCCATTCAGGTGACGATTGATCCCGTGAATTCACAGGTTGTTTATGCAGACTTGTTTGCCACCCGCCTCGCACCCTGGGAAAACGGGCGCTGGTATGGCCCCGAAAGCGGTCTCCACAAAAGTACCGACGGGGGTAAAACCTGGAAAAAAATCGGACAGGGTCTGCCCACGCCGGCACAGGGCCTGGGCCGCATCGGATTTTGCATCTGCCCCAGTCAGCCCAGTCGGCTCTATGCCACCGTTGACGTGAAAGAGGGCGATGAAGGCGGTATTTACCGTTCCGACGATGCTGGCGAATCGTGGCGCCGCCTCAGCAAAGACGAACGCCTGTGGGGGCGCGGCGACGATTTTGCTGAGATAAAAGCCGATCCGAAAAACGCCGACATCGTCTATTCCGCCAACGTGGTCACGTGGAAAAGCACGGACGGCGGCCAATCCTGGCAGGCGCTCCGGGGTGCGCCGGGCGGCGACGATTACCACCGCATCTGGATTCACCCCGATAATTCCGACATCATCCTCATTGCCTCCGATCAGGGAGCCATTATCACCGTCAACGGCGGAAAGACGTTTAGTTCCTGGTACAACCAGCCCACCGCACAGTTTTACCACGTCAGCACCGACAACGTTTTTCCGTATAACGTGTATGGCGGCCAGCAGGAAAGCGGCTCGGTGGGCATTGCCAGCCGGGGCAACGACGGCGGCATCACTTTCCGCGAATGGCATCCAGTTGGCGTGGAAGAATACGGCTATGTCGCCGTTGATCCGCTCGATCCCAATATTATTTATGGCGGAAAAATCTCGAAATACGACAAACGAACGGGCCAAACCCAAAATATTAGCCCCGAAGTGGCCCGTACCGGAAAATACCGATTTATCCGAACCGCCCCGGTGCTGTTTTCACCCATTGACCCTAAAACCTTATATTTTGCCGGAAATGTATTGTTTAAAACCACTACTGGCGGCCAATCCTGGGACGTGATCAGCCCTGACCTGACGCGGGAAACCTGGGATATACCCGCCTGTGTCGGCGTTTTTAAAGATGAGGCCCAACGCAAAGATTACCGCCGTCGGGGCGTGATTTACGCCATTGCGCCTTCGCCGGTGGATATCAATACAATTTGGGCCGGCACGGATGACGGGCTGCTCCACGTTACCCGCGACGGTGGCCAGAACTGGACCAATGCAACGCCGCCTGCTCTGCCTGCGTGGAGCAAAATATCGCAATTGGATGCCAGCCACACCGACGTAAACACCTGTTATGCGGCGGTCAACAGCATCCGCCTCGACGACTTGCGCCCGCACATCCTGCGCACCCGCGACGGGGGTAAAACCTGGCAGGAGATCACTGCCGGATTGCCCAATGACCCCATTAATGCCGTTCGGGAAGACCCCGTGCGCAAAGGGCTGCTGTTTGCGGGTTCCGAACGTGCGGTACACGTCTCCTTCGACGACGGCGAACACTGGCAATCCCTCCGCCTCAATATGCCCGCCACGAGTATCCGCGATTTAGTCATCAAAGACGACGATGTGGTGGTGGGTACCCACGGCCGCTCTTTCTGGATATTAGACAACATCACGCCGCTGCGGGAATTGGCTGCACTCGGCAGCGCCGACGCCTTGCCGGAGGTAATGCTGTTTAAACCCCAATTAGCCACCCGTGTCCGATGGAATATGAACCCGGATACTCCGTTGCCCCAGGAAGAACCCGCCGGCCAAAACCCGCCCGATGGTGCCATGATTGATTATTACCTGAAGGCACCTGCAAAAACACCCGTTGTCCTCGAAATAACCGATGCCAACGGTCGCTTGGTGCGCCGCTATGCCAGCAATGACCCCAAAGCAGACCAACCTGTCGACAATACACCACCTTATTGGCTGCGCCCACAACAAACGCTTTCGGATAAGGCGGGTGCCCACCGTTTCTGTTGGGATTTGCACGAACAGCCGTTAAATGGGCGTTATGAACGCTCAGCCTTCCCCATTTCCGCTACTTTTCAGAACACCGCCTCGGAACCCACCGCTGCCTGGATAATGCCCGGTAACTACACCGTCAAATTGACCGTCAACGGCAAAATCTATCCGCAACTCCTGACCGTGCGCGTGGATCCCCGGGTGAAAACACCCGTGGAAGCCTTGCAACAACAGTATAACCACTCACGTACCTGTTATGAGGGCCGACAACAAACCCTTGCCGCCTTGCAGGAGATAACGGGCCTGCAAAACCAAATTGCCGAACGACTGCCGCAGGCAAAGGGCAAAACAGCGGAAACCCTGCAAGGAATGAAGCAGCAGTCAGCCGGATTCGTTAACGGGGAAGCCGGGCAGCTGTCATTGGGTTTAGAGGCGCTGAACCGCCGTTTTTCCGGCATTTTCAACGCTTTGCAGGACTCAGATTTTCCGCCCACTGCGACGATGATGGCGCAGGCGACTGCTGCTGCTGCCGATTTTAAAACAGTATGGGAAAAATGGCTGACCTTGAAAAGCAAAAACCTGCCCCTGCTCAATGCAGATTTACAGAAAAGTAAAATTGCCCCGATCACTTTTTTAGCCGATCACCCGCAATACACGCGCCATCCGGCAAATACAACCGAGAAAGGTTGGGAAGACCTGTTTGCCAACAACCTTTCCAATGCGCAATATCCGGCAGGAATCTGGAAAATGACCAATGGCGAACTCACGGCTACCGAAGATCAATGTATTTGGACCCAAAAGCAGTACACTGATTTTACGCTGGACTTAGAATTTAAAACCGCTGAAGGCACCAATTCCGGCGTGATCGTTCATTGCTCCAATACAACGAATTGGATACCCAACTCGATGGAAGTGCAAATTGCCGACGACTACGCCCCGGAATGGGCCAATGCTCCTGCCACGTGGCAATGTGGGGCCGTGTTTGGTCACCTGCCCGCCACGCAACACGCGGTAAAACACCCGGGTGAATGGAACCGCTATACGATTACCTGTCGTGATCGAAAAATTTGGGTGGTGCTCAATGGTATATTGGTCAATGAAATGGACATGGCGCTGTGGACATCGGGCAGTACCAATCCGAATGGCACGGCCATCCCGTCGTGGTTGCCCACGCCATTGGCCACGCTGGCACTCCGGGGCAGTATCGGGTTGCAAGGCAAACACGCCGGTAAGGAGGTGTGGTTTAGGAATATGCGGATTAATGGGAAATAAGAATGCGAGCGAAATAGGCGATTTTACGCAACTATCCAACTGGTACGAAAAACGACTTGAGCATCAAATGTGGGATGTGGTCTGGGCTGATATCCTGCCAATTGCCCCGTGTTACGACAGGCATGATGGATGGCACCTGGATAAATCAACTCAAAATTTTGCTCACCAGCCTCTGGGGGTTTAATCTTCCATGATCCGTTTCAACAATTTTTTTGTTTCCGGCAGCGGTGCTATACCCATTTCTTCGTCCAATACCTTTTCGCATTGCCGGTAGGTTTTGATGGCCATTGGGCGGTTCCCTTTTATCAACCAGGCTTCCATTTGGATGCGGTAAGCGTCTTCCCAGGCGGCATCCATCAGGAGGGCCAGTTGGGTGAGGCGGATGCTTTCCATCGGGTTTTCCGGGAGAAGTAGTTCGCTCAGGGTGGTCATGGCACCTAAGACCAGCACCTGGAGGCGTTCGCGTTCGTCGCTCGACCAGTCTTCATAAATACGATTGGGTAAATAGGTGCCTTTATACAGATCAATGGCTTCGCGGTAGGCATTTTGGGCCAAAATCGGCTCCTCGCTTAGGTATTGGTTGCCGAGCGCGATACAGGCTTCCATGGCATCGGCATCTATCCAGATTTGTTCCGAAAGGAGTTGGTAGGTGAGTCCCTGCCGCACGATATACCGCGCTTCCGAGTGGCTTTTCCGATAGGGTTCTAATACTTTATGGATGCCGTGCAGGGCGACTTTGAAATTTTGGTCGCCGCTATCTCCGTCTTCTTCCCAAAGCCGATCCATGATCTGCTCTTTGTGTTGTGCTTTCCGGCGGCGCGCCGTCACGAAATATTGGAATAATTGCAAGGTTTTGTCGCGCCCCCATTCTTTCGAGGCGACTGCTGTGCCTTCCCGCCATACCTGAAATCCACCCAGGGTTTGCACCTGAATGGCAGCAGCAGCGTGCTTCGCCTTTATAGAATCGAGCCGGGTGTCGTCCATTGTTGAGTAGTTGTCGGGATTTGAAATTAGTTTCACAACTGTTTGATTGTGAGATTTTTGCATAAGGAATGAGTAAATAATAAGTTGATTATTTACTCGTTCCTAAACTGATAATCGCCATTATTCTTTCTTTAAAGCATCTATTTTTTGGTTGAGTGTGCTGATTTCTTCCGACATTTTTTCCAATAAGTACATCATGGATTTATAATCCGACTTGGAGGCACCCCGCCATTCGTCCATTTCCAGTTTTTGACCAAGGGTGTCTTCTATCCGTTGCCCGATGGCATCGCCCACCTGATGCATTTGTTCCTGCAAATTGGCCACCTGTTTACGTGGGTCTTTGATGGATTCTATGACCAACCGCGGTGCATCGGCAGCTACTTTTTTCCAAAGATCAAAGCTTTTGGCTAAAATGCCTTTTTGTTCTTCGGGCGATTTGTCCACCACCGCCTGTAAGGTCAGGTCGGCCAATTTTTCCTGTACAAACCGGATCACTTCATCGAAGTCTTTAAAGTACTGCTCCGCATCGCCCTGTACGTGGCGGATATGGCCCCGCCACTGAACCTGCGATTCATCCGTTTCATTTTTGTAAATTTTTTGGGTAAACCGTAGCACAAAAGAGGCGGTTTCTTCTTTTTTAGCAGCCATTTTTTTGTTTTAGTGTTTTAGTGTTTTAGTGTTTTAGTGTTTTAGCGTTTTAGCGCAAATCAACGATTCAGCCACACGCTTAGCACCAGCAAAGTTAGTGTTTTTTTTGAAGTTTAAATTTTTCGTTTTCGGTGCTACAATTTCTGCGCAGTAGTCGCTCCTACTTAAATGTTACGTTGAAATAATCGCGGTGCTGAATTTCATTCATTGCTTTATTTTTTGCCTCCCTGCCTCAATTGGGAAACTGTGGACGATTGACGGCGGACTATTGGGTGCGCATCAATTGATGCACTCTATTCAGATCATCCGGAACATCAAAAAAATTTGTTTCATAATAAAAATTTGTTATGCGTTTTTTCTGTGAATGCATTCCCGTGCCACTGCCCTTCAATTTTTTCAAAAAAGCTATGGTTTAATAAAAAATGCTTCATCTTTACGCCGATTTAATTAATAAAAAATGAAAAATTTTCAATACCTTTTCATCCTGCTTTCCGCCTGCTCCCTGCAAGCGCAAAACGACTATCCTATTCAGCTAATTCCCTTTCACCAGGTACAGTTGGAAGACAAATTTTGGGCACCTCGCATCGAAACCGTCCGAAAAGCCACTGTTCCGACCACTTTTCGGAAAAACGAGGAGACTTTTCGTATCAAAAATTTTGAGGTAGCAGCCGGAAAGATACCGGGTAGCGTGTGTACGCGGTTTCCGTTTGACGACTCCGATGTGTATAAAAGTATTGAAGGTGCGGCGAATGCGCTGCGAACACATCCCGACCCAACATTGGAAGCCGAAGTAGACGTTTTGATTGAAAAAATTCGTGCCGCACAAGAGCCGGACGGTTACCTCTACACCTGGAGGACCATCGTAGAACGGCAAAAAAACGCACAAAATACGGAAAAACCAGCGATAAAAGGCGCATTTTTGGATTGGCTCGACGGCCCGCGCTGGCAAAACGAGGACAAAATTAGCCACGAACTCTACTGCGCCGGGCATTTGTACGAGGCTGCAGTGGCTTATTTTGAAGCTACCGGTAAACGCAGCCTGTTGGGTATTGCTTTGAAAAATGCGGAACTCGTAGCCCGCGATTTTGGCCCCGGCAAATTGGCAAAAGCCCCCGGCCATCAGGAAATAGAACTCGGTTTGGTCAAACTCTTCAAAACCACCCGTGATCGGCGCTGGCTTGATTTGGCCAAGTTTTTTATAGATGTACGCGGCTATGGCGAACCTTATTCCCAAAACCACCAAAAAGTCAAAGACCAACGCGTAGCGGTCGGCCATGCCGTTCGATTGGGATATATGTTTGCCGCCGCCGCCGATGTGGCGGCATACACGGGTACCCACGAGTACGACGAGGCAATGAAAGCGGTTTGGGAGGATATTGTGGGTAGCCAGATGTACCTCACGGGTGGTGTGGGCGCTACAGGCAGCAATGAGGGTTTTGGCGGCTCCTTCGACCTCCCCAATTACTCGGCCTACAACGAAACCTGTTCTTCCATCGCTTTTGTGATGTGGTCACGGCGGATGTTCCAACTCACGGGCGACAGCCGCTATTTGGATGTGGTGGAATTGACCCTTTACAATGCCCTGAATGCCGGGCTTTCGCGCTCGGGCGATCACTTTTTTTACCCCAACCCACTCGAAAGCCGCAAAAATGTGGAGCGTACAGACTGGTTTAGTTGCGCTTGCTGTCCGCCCAACCTGACACGTTTTTTTGGCGCACTGCCCGAACTGATGTATGCCAAAAAGGGAAATGACCTGTATGTGAACCTGTTTGCCGCCAGTAAGACACAGATAGAAAACACAAATAGCAAGGGCCAAAAAGTAAAAATAAACATCCGACAGGAAACTAATTTTCCTTGGGATGGATGGATCAACCTCAAAATTGATCCGGCAAAACCCAACACCTTTGCCCTGAAAATCCGCATCCCCGGTTGGGCAAAAGGCGATGCCGTGCCACTTAATTTGTACCGTTTTCACGCGTTTTCCAGCGGCCCTGTGACGATAAGACTGAATGGAAAAGTTTTTCCGGCTGTTTTTGAAAACGGTTTTGCCGTCATCAACAGGAAATGGAACAAAGGAGATGTGGTCACACTGAATTTGCCCATGCAGCCGCAACGCGTGCAGGCAAACACTAAAGTGGAAGCCGATGCCAACCGCTTTGCTTTCAAACGCGGCCCGATAATCTATTGCTTAGAAGGACGTGACCAACCCGACGACCGGGTGTTGAATGTGATGGTGCCGGATTCGGCGGCTATTTCCACCCAATTTGACGGGGCGTTGTTGGGCGGCGTACAGACGCTGCATTTCAACGGTTTTTTGGTAAAAAAGAAGACAGGGCCTCATGCCGCCGACCTTCAAAAAATTGCGCTGAAAGCCATTCCCTATTTTATGTGGGCCAATCGCGGTCGCGACAATATGCTCGTGTGGCTGCCGCACGATCTGAACTCCGTGCGGGAAATAGCGCAGCCAACCTTAGCCGCCACTGCTAAGGCCACCGCTTCGGAGGGCTGTAAAGGCGACCTGAAAAACGTTGCAGACCAATATCCGGTAAAAAACGCCGCCGATGATGAAAGCCCCTTTGTGCATTGGTGGCCGCTTTTTGGCACCACCGAATGGCTGCAATACGATTTTAGCCAGCCGGAGCAGGTCGGCACGGCGCGGGTCTATTTTTTTGACGACGAAGTGATACAGGGCGGTTGCCGGATACCAAAATCGTGGCGCATACTCTATTTGGAAAATGGCACTTGGAAGCCCGTGTACACGCCAGACGGCTTTAAAATTACAAAAAATGCCTGGAATGAAGTGCAGTTTGAACCCGTAAAAACCGCCGCCCTTAGGGTAGAAATGACGTTTCAAGACGGCGTTTCCGGTGGGGTGCATGAGTGGGAGGTGCGGTAGGAAGTGCCACGGGAATGAATTCATGTAGGAATAAAACGAATAATAAATTTTTATGAAAAACATTATCCTTTCTGCCCTGTTGTTGGGCATTTTCCATCCTGCTTTTTCCCAAAAACAGGGTGTTTTAAACGCCGATCTCGGCCGCGACACCATCAGTCACACCATCTATGGCCACTTTGCCGAACACTTGGGACGCTGTATTTACGGTGGTTTTTACGCGGGAGAAAACTCCAAAATACCCAATCGGGATGGTGTCAGGACAGATATTATTGAGGCTTTGAAAAAACTAAAAGTCGGCAATCTGCGCTGGCCGGGTGGCTGTTTTGCCGACACTTGTCACTGGAAACACGGTATTGGCCCTAAAAAACAGCGCCCTGCCATGACCAACGTCTGGTGGGGCGGTGTGACGGGAGACAACTCTTTTGACACCCACGACTTTTTGAATCTCTGTGAAGCCATTAGCCAAAACACATGCAATACCAATCATTAAAAGAAGCGGCGTGGGAAGCCAACATGGAAATACCGCGCCAACGATTAGCCATCTACACCTTCGGCAACGTATCGGCCATTGACCGGGCGGCAGGTGTGGTGGCCATCAAACCAAGCGGTGTCCCGTACGTGGATTTAAAACCCGAAGACATGGTATTGGTGGATTTGGATAATAAGGTGCTGGAAGGCACGAAACGCCCGTCATCGGACACCAAAACACACACCCTGCTTTATCGCTATTTTGAAACAATAGGCGGAATTTGTCACACCCACTCGACCTATGCGGTAGCGTGGGCGCAAGCCATTCAACCCATCCCGAACGTAGGTACTACCCACGCTGACCACCTGACTGTTGCCGTGCCAGTGACGGAAGTGATGACCGATGAAATGATTTTGGGCGACTATGAACACGAGACGGGAAACCAGATTTTAAATGTTTTCCGTAAAGAAAACTTGTCGCCAGAGGAAGTGGAAATGATATTGGTGGCCTGCCATGGACCGTTTACCTGGGGTAAAAACGCGGCAAAGGCAGTGTACAATGCGGCTGTTTTGGAGGAATTGGCTAAAATGGCCTATCTTTCACTCCAAATAAACCCGCTCACTCAACCGATCAAAAAAAAACTGGTAGACAAGCATTATTTCAGAAAACACGGCACAAATGCCTACTACGGGCAAGAATATTGAGTAGTTATTAATTATGAGTTCCACAACTATTTGATTGTGTGAATTTTACATAAATTTATAACCGTGTTTATTTCAGTATACCCACTTAGGAACAAGTTTTACCGGATAAATTAAGCAAAATAATGGCATTCATTTTCGATATGGACGGCACGATGGTGGACAATATGATGATCCACCATCGGGGCTGGCAAAAAACATTGGCCGCGTATGGCCTTCACCTGACATTAGAAGAGGTCATGGCCACTTGTCACGGAAAAAACGTAGAAATCATCGAACGGCTTTTTCCCGGCAAGTTCAGCGTGGCCGAGCGCGAGCGCATCTCTTTTGAAAAAGAAAGCGAATACCGGGCATTCTTTTTGCCGCAATTAAAACTAATACCCGGTTTGGCCGATTTGCTCGAAACGGCCAAAAATGCCAGTATCCCGATGGGTATCGGCACAGCGGCACCAAAGGCCAACGTAGATTTTGTATTGGACAACCTGAACATCCGGCATTATTTCAGCGCAGTCGTACACGCTGATGATGTAGATAAAGGCAAGCCCGAACCGGAGGTATTTTTCAAGGTCGCCAATCGACTGGGCATTCCCTATTCCGAATGTTTGGTTTTTGAAGATTCTCCTACGGGCGCAAAAACAGCCCTAAATGCGGGTATGAGGGCCATTATCCTGACCACGACGCATACCAACCAAGAGTTTTTTCACATTTCAAGTGTCATCCGCTGCGTGCCGGATTACAAGGGGATCAATATGGACAATTTGCCTGTTTTGTAATTTTTGTGTTTCAAAAACCGCCCTACAAACTTTTGTGTACTTTTGTTACTTTTGTGTTTCAAAAAACCGCTCTACGGGCTTTTGCGTACTTTTGTCACTTTTGTGTTTCAAAAAACCGCTCTACGGGCTTTTGTGTACGTTTGTTACTTTTGTGTTTCAAAAAACCGCTCTACGGGTTTTTGTGTACTTTTGTTACTTTTGTGTTTCAAAAAACCGCTCTACGGGCTTTTGTGTACTTTTGTCACTTTTGTGTTTCAAAAAACCGCTCTACAATCTTTTGTGTACTTTTGTCACTTTTGTGTTTCAAAAAAACCGCTTTACGGGCTTCTGTGATGCGTTCCGCGGTATCGTCGGGGGTGGACGACCCGACATATGGTACGCTCTACAAACTTTTGTGTACTTTTGTCACTTTTGTGTTTCAAAAAAACCGCTCTACGGGCTTCTGTGATGCGTTCCGCGGTATCGTCGGGCGAGAACGGCCCGACGTACGGTACGCTCTACAAACTTTTGTGTACTTTTGTCACTTTTGTGTTTCAAAAAAACCGCTCTACAATCTTTTGTTATGCGTTCCGCGATATCGTCGGGCGAGAACGACCCGACGTACGGTGCTTTTGTCTCGGGTCTTGTGTCTAAAGTCTTGTGTCTTGTTGTGATGCGTTCCGCGGTATCGTCGGGGGTGGACGACCCGACATATGGTACGCTCTACAAACTTTTGTGTACTTTTGTCACTTTTGTGTTTCAAAAAAACCGCTCTACAACCTTTTGTGATGCGTTCCGCGGTATCGTCGGGCGAGGACGACCCGACGTACGGTACGCTCTACAAACTTTTGTGTACTTTTGTCACTTTTGTGTTTCAAAAAAACCGCTTTACGGGCTTCTGTGATGCGTTCCGCGATATAGTCGGGCGAGAACGGCCCGACGTACGGTACGCTCTACAAACTTTTGTGTACTTTTGTCACTTTTGTGTTTCAAAAAAACCGCTCTACGGGCTTCTGTGATGCGTTCCGCGGTATCGTCGGTGGTGGACGACCCGACATATGGTACGCTCTACAAACTTTTGTGTACTTTTGTCACTTTTGTGTTTCAAAAAAACCGCTCTACGGGCTTTTGTGATGCGTTCCGCGATATAGTCGGGCGAGAACGGCCCGACGTACGGTGCTTTTGTCTCGGGTCTTGTGTCTGATTCTTGTGTCTAAAGTCTTGTGTCTGAAGTCTTGTGTCTGAAGTCTTGTGTCTGAATTCTTGTGTCTGAATTCTTGTGTCTGAAGTCTTGTGTCTGAAGTCTTGTGTCTGAAATCTTGTGTCTGAAATCTTGTGTCTGAAATCTTGTGTCTGAATTCTTGTGTCTGAAGTCTTGTGTCTGAAGTCTTGTGTCTGAATTCTTGTGTCTGAAGTCTTGTGTCTGAAATCTTGTGTCTGAAATCTTGTGTCTGAAGTCTTGTGTCTGAAGTCTTGTGTCTGAAATCTTGTGTCTGAAATCTTGTGTCTGAAATCTTGTGTCTGAAATCTTGTGTCTGAAATCTTGTGTCTAAAGT
>Ga0209181_10003024_pt1 | contig 26672 bp, 15 predicted proteins | sample MAT05_FD_187208 | JGI IMG/M metagenome (GOLD analysis project Ga0209181, IMG submission 187208) | Freshwater microbial communities from Lake Fryxell liftoff mats and glacier meltwater in Antarctica - MAT-05 (SPAdes) (version 2) | ecosystem: Environmental > Aquatic > Freshwater > Ice > Liftoff...
CGGTCTTTCGCATCAGGGACGCAAATATCTTCTGGGATGGGCCAATTGAACGGAAAACACCCCCACCCATAACGTCCTATAATGTATGTTATGTATAGTGACTTCCTCCGGGCCTGACGCAGACAGCGGAACAGTCGGGGCCTCCCGCAAGAATACCGTCCTTTACCGGGGCCGTTTGGCTCGGTCGTGAAGGGTTATGGCGAGGGTGAAGAACTGTTCAGCGAAACTTGCTCCGTCACAGTGAGGGGTGCCTTCTCATCGTGGGCATCTGGAGATGGACGGCCAGGTACTCTGTCAGAGGTTCTTCGCAAACCACAGCGTGTCCTCCATTGGATCGTCGTTGTACCGTGGGCATTCCACAAACCCGTGCGCTTTGTAGAGCGCGATCGCCGGGGCGAAGGTGCAATCAGTGTCCAGCTTCATGACCGTGTACCCCGCGTTTCGCGACCACGCAATCACTTCCTCGCAGAGCAATCGCCCGGCGCCAAGCCCGCGGTGCGTGGGCTTGACGTACATCCGCTTGAGTTCGCAAACGGTGGGCCCGACATCGGGCAGCGGTCGAATCGCGATGCACCCAAAGGGCTTGTGCCCCCCACCACGTTCCCCCATCGGTTTCGGGTCCGCCTCGAGCTCAGCGTATGCCAAGACAATACAGCCGCGCGGGGCCGCGTATTTGCCCGGGAGCGAGGCCAGCTCTCCGTCGAAGCCCTGATGCTGCAGGCTGCACCCGGCGGCCGTCGTGATCGATGCCCCGTACTCGGCAAAGATCTCGCGCGCAAGTGCCAAGTCGACTGGGCTTACCGCATATCGGAGCGAGATTGCCATGGGGTTCTCCGCAGGCAACAAGGCGATTCTTATTTGCCCATTCCGGCCGCTTCCACGCATCGGGTGACGACCGTTTCCTTCGCGATCACCTCGCCCTTGTCCGTCGCCGTGCGGAGCTTGAACTCCACCGCGCCCATCGCAAACGCCTTCTCGGCGATCGTGAGACGGATCGGAACGCCGATCAGGTCTGCATCCTTAAACTTCACTCCCGGCCGCTCGTCGCGGTCGTCGATGAGCACATCGATTCCCCGGGCGGAAAGCTCCGCCGCGAGCTGGTCGGCCTGCGCCACATGCTCGGCTGCATCAAACTTCATGATCGTGATCAGCACGTGGTACGGCGCAATCGCCATCGGCCACACGATGCCGTTCACGTCGTTGTTCTGCTCAACTGCCGCCGCCATCGTGCGGCTGACGCCGATGCCGTAGCATCCCATGATCACCGGCCGCTTCACCTGCTTGTCGTCGAGTATCGCGAACCCCATGGCTTCGGAATACTTCGTGCCCAGTTTGAAGATGTGCCCGACCTCGATACCCCGCGCGGTTTCAAGCTTGTTGTCCTTGTTCCGCGGCGAAGGATCGCCGGCGAGAGCGTTGCGAACGTCCCCCACCATCACGCGAGCCTTATCGTCAAGCACAGCCCCCACTTCGCGCCGCCAGTTGAAGTGCTTCACGTGATAATCGGGCTTGTCAGAGCCGCTGGCCCAGAAACCACCTTGAGCAACGTCGGCATCAATAACGACCATGGTGCCCGCGACCGCCGCGGCCATCTTGGGCGACACGTACCCGATCACAAAGCCAGCCGCCTTTGCGACCTTCTCGTCCGCGAGCGCGACCGACGCACCAGAATCGCCGGTGAGCGCTCGCACCGCTATCTTGACCTTGCCTTCGTTCACATCGTGATCGCCGCGAACCACAGCAATCGCCCATCCCGTAGCGCCGGCCGCTGCGCCACTTCGTGTCACGCTGAAAACGATGCTCTTGAGCATCCGCTCGGGCTTGACCTTCATGAACTTGCCGACCTCGGTGATGCCCGGCAGTCCGGGAGTGTGCACTTCGGCCAGTTCGCCCGAGGGCGCCGCATCCAGCGTCCAAGGGCCACGATCACCGATCTCGCATTTCTCCACGTTCGCGGCATACCCGCTGGCGGCGCACTTGAGAATCGTGTCTTCGCCGCTCTGGGCGTTCACCATGAACTCATGGCTTGCCGAGCCGCCGATCGGCCCGCTCTCGGCCTCAACGGCCGTGAACGAAAGACCGCACCGCCTAAACACGTTCGAGTACGCCGTGAACATACGGTCGTATGTCTCGTTCAGTCCGCCCGCGCCTTCCACATGCATGTGGAACGAGTATGCGTCCTTCATCAAAAACTCGCGGCAGCGCAGCAGGCCAGACCGGGGGCGTGCTTCGTCACGGAACTTGGTCTGAATCTGATAGAGCGAGAGGGGCAACTGTTTGTACGACGCCACCGAGCCCATCATGAGTTCCGTGATCGGCTCCTCGTGAGTGGGGCCGAGCGCAGCCACCGCGCCCTTGCGGTCGGTGAGCTTGAAGAGCAGGTCACCGTAGTCCTTGTCGCGGCCCGTGCCGCCGCCGGGACCAGTTGAGTACATCTCGATCGGTACCAGCACCGGCAGATGACACTCAACGGCCGCGGGGCCGCCTTGGGCGGTGCCGCGGTCCATCTCTTCGCGAACGATCTGCGAGACCTTCTTCAGGACTCGATAACCCAGCGGCAGATAGTCGTAAATGCCCGACCCGAGCTTGCGGATGAAGCCAGCGCGCGTGAGCAGAATGTGCGACGGGCTCTCGGCATCCGTGGGTGCCTCGCGGGCGGTGGGAATGAGCGTGTTGGACCAGCGGGTAATCGTTCCAGACATAGGGGCGAAGCGTAGGTGGAGGGCAGTCAACGAGTCTCGAAACACAGCGGTTGTCGTGACGAGAAGATCGCCCGCCCAGCTCAGCCCGTTCGGTTTGGACCGCCCAGTTTGGCTCGGGAAGTGTGGCTCGCCCAGGCCCCCCACTGCCGCTTCGCACCCGCACGCCGCAAAATAAAAAGGGCCGTGCGGATCTCCGCACGGCCCTTGGAACTCAAATCAAACCCGCAATCCACCGTCCTTAGTTGCTCGACGCCGCAGCATCGCCGATGCCCGGAACCTGCACCTGCGGCATGCCCAGCGGATCGCCACGACCAGCACCAAGCGCCTCGGCCTCGGCCGACGCTTCGGCCATCATGGCCGCCTCGTCAATCTCGTCGCTCGGAGGCTCGCCCACGGCAAGGGCCTTGAGCGCCTGGTACGGGCGGAAGCCCGTGCCGGCCGGAATGAGGTGACCGAGGAGAACGTTCTCCTTGAGGCCGACGAGGTCGTCAACGGCACCGCGGAGCGACGCCTCGGTGAGCACCTTGGTGCTCTCTTGGAACGACGCACCGGAGAGGAACGACTCGCTCGAGAGAGCGGCCTTCGTGATGCCAAGGAGCAGCGTACGACCACGGGCCGGGCGGGCCTTTTTGGTCTTGGCGCCTTCCTTGCCCGCCGCTTCAGCACGGGCGTTGGCTTCCTTCACGTCGCTCTTGTAGACGATCGAGTTCATCGCCAGGTCCGTGGCGCCGACATCGGTGACGATCACCCTCTCGGCGGCCTCGGCGTTCCTGCGCTTGTACTCAACCTTGTCCACCACATCGAACGGCAGGAGATCGGTATCACCCGGGTCCTCGATGCGAACCTTGCGGAGCATCTGGGCGAGCATGACTTCGATGTGCTTGTCGTTGATCGTCACGCCCTGAGCGCGGTAAACGTTCTGCACCTCGTCAAGCATGTAGGAATAAAGCGCTTCCTCGCCCTTGATCCGCAGGATGTCGTGCGGAACGAGCGGCCCGTCGATGAGGGGCTGGCCGGCCTCGACGAAGTCGTCCTTGTGAACAAGCAGGTGCTTGTCCTGGGGAACGTGGTGGTCCTTCTCGACGCCCGACTCGCTGATGATGCGAATCGTCATCTTGCCCTTACGCTTGTCGGAGTGAATCTCGATCTTGCCCGAGAGCTCAGCCATGATGGCCGGGTCCTTGGGCTTGCGGGCTTCGAAGATCTCGGTGACGCGGGGGAGACCACCGACGATGTCGTTGGAGCCCTGCGACTGACGGGGCTGACGCGCGAGCATCTGGCCAGCCTCGATCTTCTGGCCTTCCTTCACTTCGATACGAGCCTTCGCCGGCAGGTAGTGGAAGTCGAGGATGTTGTCCTTCTCGTCGACGATCGTGACTTGGGGGTGCTTCTCACCCTTGTGCTCAACCACCACGAGCGCCTTGAGGCCCTTGCCGGCGTCTTCCTCGCGGACGGTTTCGCCGATCTCGATATCGATGTAGCGAACAATGCCGGCCTTCTCGGCCAGGATCGGCACACGGTGCGGGTCCCAGCGGACAACCCGGTCGCCCTTCTTGGCGTCCTCGCCGTCCTTGATCAGGATGTACGCACCGTACGGCACCTTGTGCTTCTCAAGCTCGCGACCCTTGCTGTCCATGATCGCGATCTCGCCGGCACGCTTGAGCGTGACGAGGCACTTGTGGCCTTCATCGTCAACCGTCGGTACGGCGTTGCAGTCACGAAGCTGGACCGTACCGGTCTGCCCCGCACGAATCTCGGTCTCGCTCACAGTGAGCGAACCGATACCGCCGGTGTGGAACGTACGCATCGTGAGCTGCGTGCCCGGCTCGCCGATCGATTGCGCGGCAATGATGCCCACGGCCATGCCCGACTCGACAAACTTGCCCGTGCTCATGTCCATGCCGTAATCGAGCACCGAGCAACCGGTCTTGCTCTCGCTGGTGAGCGGGGAGCGAACCGTCACGGTGTCGATGCCAAGGTCTTCGATCTTCTTGGCCGCTTCCATCGTGATCATCTGGTTGGCCAGCACGATGGTCTCGTCGGTCTTGGGGTTGATGATGTTCTCGGCGCTCACGCGGCCAAAGATCTGGTCGCGAAGAGGCACGTCGATCTGGTCGCCCTTGTAGATGGCGCGCTTCTTTACGCCGCGCTTGCTGCCGCAATCCCACTCAGTCACGATGACCGACTGAGCAACGTCGCACAGTTTGCGAGTGAGGTAACCCGAGTCGGCGGTCTTGAGAGCCGTGTCGGCCAGACCCTTGCGGGCGCCGTGGGTGGACGAGAAGTACTCGAGGATGTGCAGGCCTTCGCGGAAGTTGGCGCGAATCGGCGTTTCGATAATCGTGCCGTCGGGCTTGGCCATCAGACCACGCATACCGGCAAGCTGCTGCAGCTGGCTGATATTACCGCGAGCGCCCGAGTCGGACATGAGATAGACGGGGTTGAGGTAGGGCTTGCCCTTCTTCTCGTCGATCGAGACCTCGTTGCCGTCCGGGTCACGCCGGTCGTTCTTGAGCGTTTCCTTGAGGGTCTCGGTGACCTTCTCGCGGCAGTGGGCCCAGATGTCGAGCAACTGGTTGTAGCGTTCGCGCTCGGTGATAATGCCGCGCTCGAAGTTCTTCTCAACGCGGTCGGCCTTCTTCTGTCCCTCGGCGAGCAGGTCCTGCTTTTCCTTGGGAATACGAAGGTCGGTGATGCCGAACGACAGACCGGCGAGCGTCGACTGCTTGAAACCGATCTCCTTCAGCCGGTCGAGCAGATCGATCGTGGCCGAGCGGCCGCGGAACGCGTACGCGTCGTCGATGACGCGGCTGGCCCCCTTCTTGCCCAGCGTGCAGTTGTAGAACGGCATGCCCTGAGCGAGGATCTCGCTGAACAGGACGCGACCGGCCGAAGTGAGCACGCGCCGGTTCTCGGGCAGCTTCTTGGCAACGCCGGTCTGCGACTCGACCACTTGGTCGAAGCCGTCGAGCCGGACATAGATCGGCTCGTGAATATCGATACTGCGATGCTCGAGCGCGAGGAGCGCTTCCTTGCGGTCCTTGAACGAGCGGTACTTGTTACGCTTCTCTTCCTCAACCGGTGTCAGGATGGTGATGTAGTACACACCCATGACGATGTCTTGCGAGGGCGAGATGATCGGCTTGCCCGAGGCGGGCGAGAAGATGTTGTGCGTGCTCATCATGAGCACGTGGGCCTCGGCCTGCGCCTCGACCGACAGCGGCAGGTGCACGGCCATCTGGTCGCCGTCGAAGTCGGCGTTGAAGCCGGTACACACAAGCGGGTGCAGACGGATAGCGTTGCCTTCAACGAGCGTCGGCTCGAACGCCTGGATACCCATTCGGTGCAGCGTCGGGGCGCGGTTGAGCAGCACGGGGTGCTGGTAGATGACCTCGTCGAGCACGTCCCAGACCTCGGGGTCGCGACGCTCAAGCATGCGCTTGGCCGACTTGATCGTGTCCGCCAGGCCGTGTTCTTTGAGCTTGCGGATGATGAACGGCTGGTAGAGCTCAAGGGCGATCTTCTTGGGAAGGCCGCACTGGTTGAGCTTGAGCTCAGGACCGACAACAATGACCGAGCGGGCCGAATAATCGACGCGCTTGCCGAGCAGATTCTCGCGGAACCGGCCTTGCTTGCCCTTGATCATGTCGGTGATCGACTTGAGCGGGCGGTTGCTGCTGCCCAGCACCGGGCGGCGGCAGCGGTTGTTGTCGTAAAGAGCATCCACGGCCTGCTGGAGCATCCGCTTCTCGTTGCGGATGATGACCTCGGGGGCGTTGAGGTCCATCAGCTTCTTGAGCCGGTTGTTGCGGTTGATGATGCGGCGATACAGATCGTTCAGGTCGCTGGTCGCAAAGTTACCGCTCTCCAGGAGCACGAGCGGACGCAGGTCGGGTGGGATGACCGGGATGACATCCTGCACCAGCCACGTTGCGTTGTTCTCGCTGCCGCGTAGCTGCTCCACGATCTTGAGCCGCTTGGCAAGGTCTTTCTGCTTCTGCTTGCTCTTGGTAAGGCGCAGGTCTTCGCGGGTGGTCCGAGCCACGGCCGCAAGGTCGAGCCGCTCGATCAACTCGCGGGCCGCATCGGCGCCCATGAGCGCGCGGAACGCGTTGCCGTACTTCTCAACGGCCTGGCGATACTCATCTTCCGTGAGCATCTGCTGGAACTTGAGCTCGGTATCACCCGGATCAACGACCACGTAGTCCTGGAAGTAGATCACCTTCTCAAGGTCGCTCGTCTTCATCTTCAGGAGGTTGCCCAGGCGGCTGGGAACGGCCTTGAAGAACCAGATGTGCACGATCGGCGCAGCCAGGTTGATGTGGCCAAACCGCTTGCGGCGCACGCGACTATGCGTGACCTTCACGCCGCAACGCTCGCAGATAATGCCCTTGTACTTCGTGCCGCGGTACTTGCCGCACGCGCACTCATAGTCGCGCTCGGGGCCGAAGATTCGCTCGCAGAACAGGCCATCCTTCTCAGGCCGGTACGTGCGGTAGTTGATCGTCTCGGGTTTCTTCACTTCGCCGTAAGACCACGAGCGAATGTCGTTGGGCGACGCGAGCGTCACCTTCACCGAGGAGTAGTCATTAATCCGGTCGTACACCGTGTCCGTGTTGGCTGCCATCGGATTCGGCTCCTTCGAACTCCGCCCGGCCGGGCTTGGGCCCGCACCGGGTCAGAGAAATCAATCAAGAAAAAACACCGTCACGCACCATCAACAAGTTTCGATCCTGCCGCCCCGCAACCCGACGGGGTCACAAGGCGGCCGCACACCACCACCTTAGAGCAGGCCGACACTCTCGGAGCGCCGCTTACCGAAGGTGATGTTCAAGCCAAGGCCCTTGAGCTCTGAGCAAAGCACGTCGAACGCGACGGGCATACCCGCCTCGAGCGTGTTCGTGCCCTTGACCATGCTCTCGTAAATCTTGGTCCGGCCCTCAACGTCGTCGCTCTTGACGGTGAGCAACTCTTGAAGAATGTACGCAGCACCGTACGCCTCGAGCGCCCAGACCTCCATCTCACCAAACCGCTGACCACCCGTGCGGGCTTTGCCGCCCAGGGGCTGCTGCGTGATGAGGGAGTAGGGACCCGTCGCGCGAGCGTGAATCTTGTCGTCCACCAGGTGGTGGAGCTTCAGGATGTACATCACGCCCACCGTCGTCTTCTGACGGAACGACTCGCCCGTGCGGCCGTCGTAGAGCTGGATCTTCCCTCCGCGCGGCATCTTCACCATGATGTCGCGAGGGCCGTACGTCTTACCTTCGGTTTCAAGCCGCTTGACCTTTTCATCAACGAAGACGTTGGCCTCTGCAATTGCCGCGTGCACCTCTTCTTCGCGTGCACCGTCGAACACTGGCGAGATGGCCTGCGCCCCGAGGATGTTCATGGCCCATCCAAGGTGCGTCTCGAGAATCTGACCGACGTTCATGCGGCTGGGCACACCCAGCGGGTTGAGCAGCACATCGACGGGCGTCCCGTCGGCCATGAACGGCATTTCCTCTTCAGGAACGATGCGGGCGATAACACCCTTGTTACCGTGCCGACCGGCCATCTTGTCACCAACGCTCAGGGTGCGCTTGGTGGCCAGATACACCTTCACCATCTCAAGCACACCGCTCGGCAGTTCATCGCCACGCTTCATGTGCCCGATCTTGCGGTCCTTCTCGGTCTTGATCGACTGGATTCGCGGCCAGAACTGACCGTAGATCTTCTCGGCCTGCTCCTTGGCTTCCTTGCTGCCCTTGAGCCACTTCTCGTTGAAGTTGCTGATCTGCTCGAGCAGAACGTCGGGAAGGTCGCTGGCGCCAACCTTTTGACGAGTCAGCGGGTCAACCATGGGCGTGCCCAGCACCTCGTTGATCTGACCAACCATTTCCTTGAACAGCCCGATGGACTTGCTGTCCATAAGCGTCGAGTAGCCGGTGATCTGCTCTTCGAGCTGCTTCTTCTGGTCCGCCGACATGTGCATGCGGCGGCTGAAGCGAGAAGCACCAATCACGACGCCCTCAACACCCGCAGGCACTTCCAGCGAGTCGTTCTTCACGTCCTCGCCGGCGCGACCGAAGATGGCGTGCAGAAGTTTCTCTTCCGGAGTCAGTTCGCTCTTGCTCTTGGGCGAAACCTTGCCGACGAGGATGTCGCCCGGGCCGACGCGAGCGCCGATCCGGATAACGCCGTTCTCGTCAAGGTTCTTGAGCATCTTCTCGCTGACGTTGGGAATATCGCGGGTGAACTCCTCGCGACCAAGCTTGGTCTCGCGGATTTCAACCTCGTACGCGTCGATATGGATCGACGTGAACACGTCGTCCTTCACGAGCCGCTCGTTGATGACGATGGCGTCCTCGAAGTTGTAACCGTCGAAGGTGTTGAACGCCACGAGCACGTTCTTACCGATCGCCAGCTCGCCCATCTTCGTGCTGGCTCCGTCGGCGATGATCTCGCCTTTCTTGACCTTCTGGCCGGGCTTCACGACCGGCTTCTGGTTCTGGCACGTCCGCTCGTTGAGGCCGCGGAACTTGCGAAGCTCGTACTCGTCGGCGTTATCGATGACGATGCGCAGCGCGTCGACGTAGGTGACCACGCCGCCGTTCTTGGCCTTCACCACCATCCCCGAGTTGCGGCCGATTTCCTTCTCAAGACCCGTGCCGACGATCGGCGGGGAGATCTTGATCAGCGGCACCGCCTGACGCTGCATGTTCGAGCCCATGAGCGCCCGGTTGGCGTCGTCATGCTCGAGGAACGGGATGAGCGCCGCAGAGATACCCACGATCTGTTTGGGAGCGATATCAAGATAGTCCACCACGTCGCCGGTGACTTCCTTCAGTTCGCCACGCTCGCGGGCCATGACAAGCCCGTCCTTGATGCGGCCGTTTTCGGCGACGGCGTCCGTCGGGGCGAGCACAGCCTTCATCTCTTCGTCGGCACGCAGGTGAACGATCTTGTCGGTCACCTTGCCGTCTTTCACCACGCGATAGGGCGTGCGAAGGAAGCCGTACTGATCGATATTGGCGTAAATGCCCAGCGACGCGATGAGACCGATGTTTGTGCCTTCGGGCGTTTCGATCGGACAGATACGCCCGTAGTGACTGATGTGAACGTCGCGAACCTCGAAGCCCGCCCGCTTGCGGTTGAGGCCACCTGGTCCAAGGGCCGAAAGCCGGCGCTCGTGAACCAGCGACGAGAGCGGGTTCGTCTGGTCAACGACCTGCGACAGCTCGCTGCGGCCGAAGAAGAAGTCGATCGCGCTCGAAATGCTCTTGGAGTTCACCAGGTCGGCGATCTTGGCGATCTCGCCCGGGTCCTTGGCGCTCATGCGCTCCTGAACGGTGCGCTTGAGCTTAAGGAATCCTTTACGAAGTTCGTCAACGGCGAGCTCGTCGAGAGTGCGCAGGCGACGATTGCCCAAGTGGTCGATATCGTCAACCGCCGCCGCCGTCACGCCCGTCTTGGGGTCGAGCCGCTTGGAGCGAAGGTCGAGCAGATACTGGATCACGCGCAGGAAGTCCGGCGCGCTGATGAACATGAGGTCTTCACTCGCGCTCAGATCAAACTTGCGGTTGATGCGGAAGCGACCGACCTTGCCGAGGCGATAACGACTTTCGTCAAGGAACTTCTCAATGAAAAGCTGCTTGGCCTTGTCAACCTGAGGCGGATTGCCGGGGCGGAGCTTGCTGTAGATCTTCAGCAGAGCCTGCTCGTACTCGTTCTCGGCCTGCTCAGAGAACTGCTCAAGCTTCTCCTCCGCAACCGTGTTGAGGATCAGCGTGTCGGCCGGGTTCTGGATAACCTTGACCTTCTTGAGGTTGCTCTTGACGATCGCGGCCACGCCCTCTTCGCCAAACCGGCGACCGACGTGCACGAGCTCTTCGCCGCTCTCGGTGTCGATGATGCTCGCCGCGGCGAAGTAGTCTTCCTTCACCGTGTCGGCGGCGACCTCGGTGATCTCGTAGAACAGCGACAGAACGGCCTCGGTCGTGCTGACCGATTCGTCCAGACAGCGGATGAACGTCGTCGCGGCCATCTTCGTGCTCTGGTCGATCTTCATCGCCAGGACGTCTTTCTTGGTCACCTCAAGCTCAATCCACGAGCCGCGCTCGGGAATGATGCGTGCCGAGTGCAGCGGACGATCCGCCTCGGCCGATGCGATCGAGAAGTCCACACCCGGGGAGCGATGCAGTTGGCTCACGATCACGCGCTCGGCACCGTTCACGATGAACTCGCCGCCGCCCATCATGATCGGGAACTCGCCCAGGAAAATCTCCTCCTCGGCGACCTCCTGCTGGCCTTCGCGGCGCAGGCGCACCCCCACCTTGAACGGCGCGCCATAGGTCAGGCGCAGCTCGCGGCACTCGTCGCTGGTATAGCGCGGTGCCTCAAGGGTGTAGTACATGTACTCAAGCGCCATCGTTCCGTCGTACGACTCGATCGGGAAGACCTCGCGCATGAGCGCCTCGAGGCCGATCGACGTGTCACGATCCTGCGGTCCCTTGCGGGTCTGCAGGAAGCGTTCGTACGCCTCGGTCTGAATCTTCGTCAGGTCAGGCACCGCAATGCCATCGCCGCGCTTGGAAAAATCGCGCACTTTGATATCAGCCATCGTTCAAACACCTTCCGATGGATGCACCGACCGCCCTCGCCTCCGCCTTCGTACGGAATGGTGGGAGCGGCCGCTTGCTTCGCGTGTCACAGTTGATAGTTCATGAACCGGTTCGCGCCGAACTGCCAAGTATAACCCTGCCAACACCCTTGTGCAAGTAAATCTTGCGCAAGAATATTCGCCGAAAAACAGGAACTCGTTCACACGAGTTCCTGTATGGTTTTTAATAGGTCGAACTTTTGAGACCCTCTCGGGCACCACTTGGTTCGAGCATCGTCAAACAAATCCGCTTCGAAAGTCGGTCGCCTATCAGGTGAGTTCGACCGTCGCGCCAGCCTCTTCGAGCTGCTTCTTGAGCTTGTCGGCATCCGCCTTCGAGATGCCCTGCTTCACAGCCTTGCCCGGAACATCACAGAAGGCCTTCGCCTCGGCCAGACCCAGGCCTGAGACTTCGCGAACCACTTTGATGACCGCGATCTTCTTGGCCGCATCAACAGCCTTAAGAACCACGTCGAACGTGGTCTTCTCTTCGACGGGGGCCGCAGCCGCCGCCGGAGCAGCCATCATACCGCCGCCGCCCGCGGCAGCTTCGATGCCGTAAGTGTCCTTCATGTACTTGCCAAGTTCGACGGCGTCCTTGAGCGAAAGAGCTGCGAGTTTGTCACCGATTTCTGCGATTGCTGACATGGAAAGACCTTTCTCAAACAGGGGCTGGAGGCGTGCCGCCAGCCGCTTTGCAACGCACCGAAGAGGGGCCAGGACATTCCCAGCTCTTTACCCCGCACAAGGACGGGCCTGTCCGATGACGTATTCACACTGAAAACCGGCCGCACCAGGTGCCGCCGATCGAAAACACTTACACCTTGGCGATCGCCTCGCCCTTTTCCAGCTTGGTCTCGATGGCCTTGATGATGCCACCAACGGTCGAGCCGGGACCCTTGATCGAGGCCAGGAGCTTGCGGCCGGGGCTGACGATGAGCGTCACCACCTGAGCCTGGGCTTCGGCCTTGGTCGGGAACTTGCTCAGTTCCTTCACGCCAGCATCACCCTTGAAGAGGTTGCCGTCGAGCACCGCGCCCTTGAGCTCGATACCCGGGAAGTCCTTGAGCATGGCCACGATTTCGCGGGCCGTCTCAACCACCGACGCTCCGTAGGCCAGAGCGCTCGGCCCCTCGAGAAGGGTGCCGAGATTCTCAAGACCGGTACCCTTAAACGCGCTCTTGGCGAGCGAGTTGCGGATCACTGTGACCTTGATATTCTTCTTCCGCAGCCCCACGCGGAGCTTGGTCGTGTCCTTGCCCTTCAGACCGCGAATGCTGATCAGCATCGCGTCCGACGAGTCGCCGATCTTGGCGGCGTATTCCTTGAGCATCACACCTTTGATTGTCTTTGACATGGATCGTTCTCATCGGCGGGCCACCAGCCCCGCTCTGTTGTACTTGCAAAGCACCCCGTGGGCGGGCACAACGTGGCGCCGTTGGCGCCTGATCAGGCCTTGGTCTCAACCGTCGCGACGTACTTCACCTGCACGCTCGGCGTCATCGCACCGGCGATGATGACCTTGCGGATGAAGGTGCCCTTGGTCGAAGCCGGACGCAGACGCTCGATGTGGCGCACGAAGGCTTCAAGATTGGAGACGAGGTCTCCGTCTTTGAACGACATCTTGCCCAGTACGGCGTGGATGTTGCCACCCTTGTCGTTGCGGAACTCAACCTTGCCGGCCGAGAACTCCTTCACCGCTTCGATGAGCTTGGGAGTCACAGCGCCGGTCTTGGGCGACGGCATCAGACCCTTGGGGCCCAGCACCTTGCCAAGGCGGGACACCACCTTCATCATGTCCGGCGTGGCCACGGCCACGTCGAAGTCCATGAAGCCCTTTTCGATCTCGGCGACGAGATCGTCAGCGCCGGCCTTGATCGCGCCGGCTTCAAGGCAGCCCTTGACCAGGTCTTCGCGGCAGAACGCCACGACACGCTTCTTAGAGCCGATGCCGGCCGGAAGCGAGACCGAGCCACGGATGCCCTGCTCGGCATGAGCGGGGTCAATATTGAGGAAGAGCGCGATGTTGACCGTCTGGTCAAACTTCGGAGCCTTGTACTTCCGGAGAGCGGCGATCGCATCGGCCGCGGCAACCGGTTCGGTCGGTTGGAGCGTGAGGTTCGCCTTTTGACGCTTGTTGATTCTTGACATGGTTTAGCCCTCCACTACCACGCCCATCGAGCGGCATTGGCCTTCCATGATGCGGACCGCCGCATCCATGGAGCTGGAGTTGAGATCGGACATCTTTTCCTTGGCAATGGCTTCGAGATCGGCCCGATTGACCTTGCCGACCTTCTTCTTGTTGGGTTCGCCCGAACCCTTCTCGATCTTGGCCTTTTCCTTGATCAAAACGCTGGCGGGCGAGGACTTTACCTCGAACGCAAACGACTTGTCGGTATAGACCGTGATCACGCAACCGACGATCTTGCCCTTAAGGGCCGCCGTCTTCGCGTTGAACTGCTGGATGAACTGGCCGGGGTTGACGCCGTTGGCGCCAAGCACGGGGCCGAGCGGTGGGGCCGGCGTAGCCGTCCCACCGGGAGCCATGATCTTGAACTGAGTTTTAATTTCTTTCTTGGCCATTGCTTGTCACCTCCGACCCTGCCCCCCACTGTGAATCGTGGGATTGACGCAGCCTCTGGCGGGGCTTGCATCGAGCGGGTCGTACCATCGGGGCCGGGATCACGCCTCCCGGCGGGCCTCGAGTTGGGTCAAGATGTTAGACCCCACACCTTCCAAAGGCAACCACGCAACTCTTGGCCCGCTCGGATTGGCTGTTTGAGAGCCGCGGCCGCCATCGCTTTCGATGTGTCCCGATCACATCGGTTTGCCCGGCCTTGACTCGCCCCATATAGCCTCCTTCACTCGTTGCGTGACATCACCTAAACGAACGCCGGCAAAGAACTCAATGCGCGAGCGAATCGGGACCTACGCGCTTGGCGTGGCCCTCGGCTGCGTGATCGCCGGATTTATTTTTGTTAATCGTTCCAGAGAAAAATCCGCCCGCGCTACTTCAAATCCCCCGACCCAAGAGACTGGCTCGTCCGATCTCCCACAGAATAAACAGTAGAGGGCAGGGTGTTATTGGACATTTTTTTCGCTGCTTCTGCCTCGAACCGGGAACTCTTTGTCCCCGCAGTGGCGTACAGATAACGTCCGAATTACGGGCCCGGCGTTCGCCGGGCGGCGTCGGGGTGGCAACTATTGCAAGGTTCCCTGTTTATCCCAAGTTCCCCCGTCCACGGGGCTTGTGAGGAGTGTTCTATGAAGCGCATCAGCGATGCTCGTGCTATCGGCCGTTCTGCTACCTCCATGCTTTTCCGTAAATCGGGACGAGCGCTTCGGGCTGTCCACCAGCACGAGTCCGAGCCCCTCGTTGACTCGCTCGAGCAGCGGCAAATGCTCGCCATCGTCACCAACCCGGGCATGGAGCTTCCCAACCAGACCTTCTCGCAGAACGGCGGCGCCATCGTGCTCGACCTCGCAGGTCGCTACAACGACAACGGCATTACCGGCACGCTGGTTCGTTTCAACACCAGTTCCGGCTTCATTGACGTCGAACTCTTCGACTTGGCTGGCAGCGGCCGCACCCGCACAACTCCGCTCACTGTTGCCAACTTCCTCAGCTACGCCAACGCCAACCGCTACGACAACACGGTCATGCACCGCGCGGTTCCGGGCTTCATCGTCCAGGGTGGCGGCTTCGCGCTCCCCACGACCAACAACTCGGCCCCCACCGCCACGCCCACTGATCCGGCCGTCCTTAACGAGCCCGGCAATACCAACGCCCGCGGCACCATCGCCATGGCCAAGCTCGGCGGTGACCCCAACAGCGCCACCAACCAGTGGTTCTTCAACCTCGTCAACAACGCCGACACGCTCGACAACCAGAACGGCGGCTTCACCGCCTTCGGCCGCATCATCAATGGCATTTCTGTTCCCGACACCGTCGCCGCGCTGCGTCGCTTTGACTTCGGCAGCCCCTTCAACGAGCTCCCTGTTCGCGCCAGCTATGACGGCCAAACTGTCCGCCCGGCGGACTTTGTCAACGTCAGCGACATTTCAGTCAACGGCGATCGCACCACCGTTGTCAATCAGTCGCTCACCTACACCATCACCAGCGCCAACCCCGCGCTCGCTACGGCCCGGCTTTATGACGGTCGCCTCGTCGTGGCCCCAGGCGCCGGAATGAACGGTTCCACCACCATCACGGTTCGCGTGACCGGTGTCGATGGTCAGTTCACCGAAGACACGTTCGACGTGAACGTGAGCGCAACCGCGGCGGCCGAGCAGCTTGGCGTTTCGCCGGTGCCCATCAACGGCGTTGGCGGGGCCTACACGCTGACTTCGGGCGGAACCACGTTCACCGATCCCGGCGTTTCGTCCGTGAGCTACTTCCTTGATTCCAATCGCAACGGCGCCTTTGACAGCGCGACCGACACGCTGCTCGGTACCGATGGGTCGTCCGAAGGTGGCTTCACACTCGCCGGCACCGCCACGGGGTTCCTGAGCGGCACCAACCTTGTATTCGCCCGCGGCACCCTGACCGCTGGCGGCAACACCGCCGTTGTCAGCCAGATCGCCCTCGTCAACGCGGCCCCCACTATCGCCAGCGTCAGTTCCAACCCCGCCGTTATCTCCACGGCTGGCGCGACGATCACCCTCACCGCCAACACCGTGGCCGATGCCGACAGCGGCGGCGTCACGGGCGTGAAGTTCTACTTTGACGTTGACGGAAACGGCATGCTTGACACCGCCGTTGACACCCTCCTTGGTGAAGACCTGAGCTCCGCAGGCGGCTACTCGCTCCTCAACGTTTCCACAGCCGCATTCAGCTCCAGCATGCTGAACCGGATCTTCGCCATTGCCACCGATGCCGAAGGTGCGACCAGCGTCCCCGTCAGCACCACGATTCGCCTCAACGCCGTTCCGGTGATCACGGTGTTCGGCCCCACCTTTGCCGCCGTTCGCCCCACATCAGCCACGATCTCCGCAACCGTCACCGACGACGGCAACAACATCACCAGCGTCCAGTTCTTCCGCGATACAAACGGCAACGGTGTCTTTGATATCGAGGCCGATGGCCTTCTCGGCACCGACACCACCGCCGCCGCCGGCGGGGTGTACTCCATCAACTTCGTGACGAGCGGCCAAGCCCTCGGGTCGTTTACGATCTTCGCTCGCGCGATCGATGCCGACGGCGGCACCAGCGCGGCTTCGTCCGCCACGCTCAACATCACATCTACGCCGCCCCGCGTCACCGCCATCACGCGAACGCCTGACCCTGTCTCGATGGTCGGCGCCAACCTCACCGTCACCGCCACCGGCGTTACCGATGTCGACAGCACCATCGCCAACGTTCGGTTCTACTTCGGGCCTTCGTCGCTCATGGTCTTTGACATCGCGCAGGTCACCCTGTTTGGTGAAGATACCTCCTCCGTCGGCGGCTTCAACTTCACAGGCGCACTCACCGAAGCCCTCGGCTTCGCGCCCGGCACCTACCGCTTCTTCGCCGTCGCGACCGACACCGACGGAACCCCCACGGCCAACGGCAACGTCCCGTCGGTTCTGGTGCGCATCAACGCCGTGCCAACCATCGCCTCTGTGACGTCGAACTTGGAGACTGTCGCCCGCCTCGCACCGGTGATCTTCACCGCCAACACCGTCGCCGACGATGCCACCGTCACCCGCGTCAACTTCTACCGCGACGTTGACGGCGACGGCCTCCTCAACACCACCATCGATCGTCTGCTCGGCTCCGACACCTCGGCTACCGGCGGATACACCCTCTCAACGACCACAACGGGCTATGCGGCCGGCATCAATACGATCTTCGCCACCGCCGTTGACAACAACGGCGGTGTGAGCGCACCAGTCTCAACCACCATCACCGTCGTCAACGCGACGCCCGTGATCACCAGCGTTTCGGCCTCGCCACAACCCGTCTCGCAACTGGGTAACGATGTCACGCTCACCGCGACCGGTCAGCGCGATACCGACGGCACGATTGCCCAAGTTCGGTTCTATCTTGAGACCAACGGCATGGAAGGTCTGCAGGACACTGATTTCCTCCTCGCCACCGATTCCCTCCCCGCCGGCGGATACGCGCGCACGGTCTCCACAAACTCCGACGACGGCTGGGTCGAAGGTGCCAATCTGGTCTATGCCCAAGTCGTCGACAACGACGGCGCCACTGCCAACACGCCGGCCGCAACTGTCAACGTCAACGCCCGGCCTTCGGTCGCGTCGGTGACTTCGAACCTGAACACAGTCGAACGGCTTGCGTCGGTCATCTTCACCGCCAACACCGTTGCCGACAACGGCACCATCGCCCGCGTCAACTTCTACCGCGATGTGAACGGCGACGGCGTCCTCAACACCTCGGTTGATCGCCTCCTCGGTAGCGACTCGTCCGCCGTACTTGGCTACGCCATCTCTACCACCACCGCCGGCTTCTCGTCGGGCGTGAACACGATCTTCGCCACCGCCGTTGACAACAACGGCGGCGTGAGCGCCCCCGTCTCGACCACGATCATGGTCATTAACGCCCTGCCCATCATCACCAACGTGACGTCCTTGCCGCGTCCGGTCGTCCAGCTCGGCAGCAACGTCACGCTCACTGCCGTTGGTCAGCGCGATACCGACGGCACCGTCTCCGAGGTTCGCTTCTTCCTTGAAACCAACGGAATCGTCGGTCGCCAGGACGATGACTTCCTCCTCGGCATCGATAACTCCGCCGCCGGTGGGTTCAGGATCATCGCCGCGGCCAACGCCAGCGACGGCTGGGTTGAAGGGAACAATCTGATCTACGGCCAAGCCGTAGATAACGACACCGGCACCGCCAGCACCGCCGCCATTACCGTAACGGTCAATCCCCGCCCGACCATCACCTCGCTCACCACCAGCGACGCTGACAACTCAGTGGTCCGTACCGATATAGTCACCTACACCGCCAACGGCGTGGCCGACTCGGCCCCCGGCACCGTCCGCAGGGTCGAGTTCTACCGCGACGTGAACGGTAACGGCTTGATTGATGTCGGCACCGATCGTCTCCTCGGTTCCGACGCATCGGCGACCGGCGGCTACACCTTCACGATTAGCACCGCCGGCTTTACCACCGGTAACAACACCATCATGGCCCGCGCCATCGACAACAGCACGGCCGCAAGTGCCGCCGCCACCGTGGTGCTCGCTGTCGCCAACCGCGCCCCCACCATCACCAGCGGCACGGTCCGTGCCTCTCCAGTCCCGTTCCTCGGCCAAGCCATCACTATCACCGCCAACGGCGCGGCCGACCCGGACGGCGGCATCAGCAGCGTGCTCTTCTTCCTCGAAACCAACAACACGCCGGGACTCCAGACCGCAGCCGCTCCCGGCATCCCTGCTGACCAACTGATCGGCGAGGACGCACTTGTTGCTGGCGGCTACACCCTGAACGTTGCAACCACTTCGCTTCGCGGCTTCCAGGTCGGTGCCAACACCGTCTACTCGTGCGTGGTTGACGGCGAGGGTGCCAACTCCGCCGTCCCCACCACGTTCACCATCACCGCGACCAACAGCCTCCCCAATGTCTTCAGCCTCACCGAGCTTCCCGGCCCGGTTGATCGCGGCACCCGCGTGACCCTCAGCGCTGGCGACATCGAAGACGCCGATGTCGGCGCCACCGTCCGCGGAGTTGATTTCTACCGTGACCGCAACGGCAATGGACAGATCGATGTCGGTATCGACCAGCTCCTCGGCCGCTCGACCCGCGCCGTGAACGGCCTCTTTACTCTCGCCAACATCGATACGCGTTCTTTCACCACCTTCGGCAACATCATCATGGTGCGTGCTCAGGACAACCGGAACGCCTATGGCGAAACCTTCACCGGTACGGTCGGCATCACCAACGTCGCCCCGGTCGCTCCGACCCTCGGCGTGACACCGGCGGTTGTCGGCACGCTGGGCGCCAACATCACGCTCACGGCCACCAACGTGCGTGATACCGAAGGCACTGTCGGCTCTGTTCAGTTTTACCGCGACAACGGTGACAATATCTTCGACGCGGCGACCGATGCCCTGCTCGGGAGCGACGCCCTCGCCGCCGGCGGCTACACCCTCACCATCGCCAGCTCGGCGATGAACGGCTTCAGCGTCGGCACCGTCCGCTACTTCGCCCGAACCATCGACAACGAGGGCACCGCCGGCAACGCCTCGGCCAGCGTCACCCACCGCATCAACGCTGCCCCGACCATCGGCGGTCTGATTTCATCGCCCGAAACCCTGTCCCGCACCGCGGGCTACACCCTCACCGCCCAGACCGTGACCGACTCCGACAGCCCCGGCACCAACAACATCCGCTCCGTGAAGTTCTACTTCGACACCAACAACAACGGCATCCTCGATGCCGCCGACCGCCTGCTCGGCAGCGGAACCCGCACCACCGGCACGTTCAACTGGTCGATCTCCCGCGCTGGCAGCACCCTGCCGACGACCGGGGCCACCGTCCGGGTCTTCGCCCAGGCGACCGACACCGACAACGCCACCAACGTCACCAGCGTGGTCTTCAACATCGCCTGATTTACGAACCCCATCACGTCTTCTCGCGGGCCGGACACACGTCCGGCCCGCTTTGTTTTTTGTGTGCGGCGGCTGATCTTCCTGCTTATTCTCCGCCATCATGCGATCCCTCCGGTCCACCCTGCTCAGCCTTGCTCTCGTCACGTTCCACCTTCCCGCCGCCTTTGCTGAGCCCCCGGCCGCTCCAAATCTCCTCACCGTCGCCGAGCGCTCTGGGTTCAAAGCCACCGCGCTCCACGCCGACGTGGTCGCACTGCTCGACGCGCTCGCTTCCTCCTCTCCGCTTGCGCGGCGTGCCTCCCTCGGCACCAGCGGCGAAGGGCGCGATTTGCCCATGATCATCATGGCCGATCCGCCCGTCGCCACCGCCGCCCAGGCCCGCGAGCAGATTGACTCCCATGGCAAACTCCTCGTGCTCGCCATCGGTAACATCCACGCTGGCGAGGTCGAAGGCAAAGAAGCCCTTCCCATGCTCGCTCGCGAGATCCTTGCGGGCGACCCGAAGAACCCGGGCCAACCTCACCCGCTGCTCAAGCACCTCATCATCGCGTTTGCACCCATCTACAACGCCGACGGAAATGAGCGCGTCAGCAAAACCAATCGCCCCGGCCAGATCGGCCCCGAGGATGGCATGGGCATCCGCGAGAACGCCAAAGGCCTCGACCTCAACCGCGATTTCGTCAAGGTTGAAGCGTCTGAAACCGCCGGGCTTGTGAAGTTTTTCGTCGAGTGGGATCCGCATGTGTTTGTCGATTGCCACACCACCAACGGGTCTTACCACCGCCACATCATCACCTACGCCGGCCCCAAACTCCCCGCCGGCGATGCCGCGCTGAACCGTTACGCCTTCGAAACCTGGTTCCCCGCCCTCAAAGCGAGCTTCGACGCGAGCACCGGCCAGAGCGCCAACTGGTACGGTTCATACGACGGCGTGTTCGGTCAGGCCGAGCGCAGCCACAACCACTGGCAGACCTTCCCCGCCGAGGCCCGCTTCGGCACCAACTACGTCGGCCTCCGAAACCGCCTGAGTATTCTCAGCGAGGCGTACTCCTACTCGCCCTACAAAGACCGCGTTCTCGCGACTCGCGACTTCGTCCGCTGCATCCTCACTCTCGCAGCCGAAAACCGCGACGTCATCATCAAGCTCGCAAAAGACGCCGACAACCGCGCCATCGCCGCGGGTAATGACGTCGCCGACGCCAATGACACCGTCGCGATCCGTACCAAGGCCGTAGCCCACGCGCAGAAGATCACCATCCGCGGCTTCGAGGAAGAGACCAAAGACGGCCGCTCCCACTCCACCGGCAAACACGCCGACTATCAGTGCGATCTCATCGACAAGTGGGAGCCCACGCTCAGTGTCGTTCGCCCGTGGGCCTATGTGCTCGCGCACGCCGATGGCATCGAGCCCGTCGTAAGCAAACTCCGCCAGCACGGCATTCGCGTCGATGAAATCCCCGGCGGCGCCAACCTGATCGTCACGGAACTGACCGTCGCCGAGATCACCCAGGCAAGCCGCCCGTTCCAAGGCCACGTCTTGGCCATGGTTGATGTGAACGAACGTCCCGAGGCCAGCGTCGCCTTCGGCAACCGGTCATACCTCGTCCGCACCGGCCAGCCCCTCGGCTCGCTCGCCTGCTACCTGCTTGAGCCATCCTGCCAGGACGGCCTCTGCGCATGGAACTACTTCGACAAGTGGCTCAAGCCCGGCGAGGTGCTGCCCGTCTATCGCCTCATGAAGCCGCTCGATGGCTTCCCCGCAGCGGTCCCGGCAAAGTAATCAATCCAGCCCGCCTGCTCAAAACTCCGACTGCTTCGGCGCCCGCGGGAACGGAATCACATCACGAATGTTCTGCATACCCGAAACGAACTGAACCAGCCGCTCAAAGCCCAGACCAAAGCCCGCGTGCGGAACAGTCCCGTACCGGCGCAGGTCGCGGTACCACCAATATTCCTTGGCCGGCAGGTTCATCTCCGCAATCCGCGCATCGAGCTTGTCCAGCCGTTCCTCACGCTGGCTGCCACCGATGATCTCACCGATCCCCGGCACCAGCACGTCCATCGCACGGACCGTCTCTCGACCCTTCTCGCAGCCGTCATCAAGCCGCATGTAGAATGCCTTGATGCCCTTGGGATAGTTGGTCAAAATCACCGGCTGCTTGAAATGCTCCTCGGTCAGAAACCGCTCATGCTCAGACTGCAAATCCTTGCCCCACGCCACAGGGTACTCGAACTTCTTGGTGCCCGACTTGATGGCCTCCTCCAGCACCTTCACACCCTCGGTATACGTCACGCGAAGGAACGACTTCTCCACGATGTGCTGAAGATTGGCAATCGTCCCCTTGGCGATCCGCTCCTCAAAGAAGGCCATGTCATCGGCCCGCTCAGCCAGCACGGTCTTAAAGAGGTACTTGAGCAGATCCTCAGCAAGCGCGGCATCGTCGTTCAGATCGGCAAACGCGATCTCGGGCTCGATCATCCAGAACTCGGCCAGGTGGCGTGAGGTGTTGCTGTTCTCGGCCCGAAAGGTCGGCCCAAAGGTATAAACCCGGCTCAGCGCCATGCAGTACGTCTCAACGTTGAGCTGCCCCGACACCGTCAGGTGGCTTTCCTTGCCGAAGAAATCCTGCGCGTAGTCAATCTGCCCATCGGGTGTTTTCGGCAGGTTCATTGTGTCCAGCGTGCTCACGCGGAACATCTGCCCGGCACCCTCGCAATCGCTCCCTGTCACGATGGGCGTGTGAACGTAGTAGAACCCGTGCTCATGGAAATACCGGTGAATCGCCATGGCCAGGCAGTGCCGCACCCGGGCGATCGCCCCGAACGTGTTGGTGCGCACCCGCAAGTGGGCTTGCTCGCGAAGGTACTCAAACGTGTGCCGCTTGTTGCTGACCGGGTACGTATCGGGGTTCTCCACCCAGCCCACGATCCGCACCTCAGTGGCCAGCACTTCAACGGTCTGGCCCTTGCCCTGGCTCGCCACCAGCGTGCCGTCAACCTCGACCGAGCACCCCGTGTTGAGTCGCTTCACATCCTCAAAGCCCGCCAGCGTCGCCTTCACGACGCACTGGATCGGGTCAAATGACGACCCGTCACTCACGGCCACAAAGCACAGCCCGCCGTCGGCCTTGCTCTCGCGATTGGTGCGCACCCACCCCTTGATCGTGACCGACTCGCCAACCGTCGTTTTGAACGCATCCGCCACGCGCAACCATGCCATAAGACGAACTCCGTAAAGGGGCCCGATGGTAGGGAAGACCTCGCGAATAACCGGTCCCGCGGTTTACGCAAGTTGATCGATCGCGTCCGCCACGCTCCGCACCTCAATCACCTGCAGCCCCCCGCGATTGGTCGCCGCGGGCTTGGTTTTGCCGCTCTTGGCGGCCGGGATGAGCGCCGTGGTGAATCCCAACCGCTTCGCCTCCGCCAACCGATGCTCAATCTGGGGAATCGGCCGAATCTCACCCCCAAGCCCAACCTCCCCCATCGCCACCCCTCCGGCCGGCAGCGAGCGTTTGTAGTGCGCGCCCGCAATCGCCAGCAGCAATGCCAGGTCCGCCGCGGGCTCAGCGATCTTCACCCCGCCCACCGCCGATGCGAAGATGTCCCGGTCGGCCAGCCGAAGCCCCGCGTGCTGCTCGAGCACGGCGATCAGCATGGCCAGCCGGTTGGTATCAAGCCCCGAACTCTTCCGCTTGGCCGCCCCCAGAAACCCAGTCGCCGTCAAGGCCTGAATTTCCACCAGCAGGCACCGCGTGCCCGTCATCACCGGGCAGCACACCGTCCCCGGCCGCGGGCCTGCCCCGCCCGTCAGCGCCGCGAACGTCAGCCCCTCGGGTGCCTGCGTCAAGCCCGTCCCGGTCATCTCAAACAATCCAAGTTCGAGCGTGCTGCCAAACCGGTTCTTCACCGCCCGCACCACCCGGTGTGCGTGATAGCGATCACCCTCAAAGTACAGAACCGTGTCAACCAAATGCTCCAGCAGCCGCGGCCCCGCAAGCTGCCCGTCTTTCGTCACATGCCCAACCAGCACCACCGTCACCCCGCTCGCCTTTGCCATATACACGAGTTCGGCGCAGCACCGCCGAAGCTGCGTGATCGAGCCCGGAAACGCCTCCAGATCCGCCTTGTAGATCATCTGGATTGAATCGATGATCAGCACCGGGTGGTCGCCATCGGGACCGCGCCCAAGCACCTTCGAGGCCTGCTCGGTAATCCGCGACAAACTTGTATCGGCAAGCAAAAACAGGTTCGCGGCCGTCTCGGCTCCGCGCGCGGTGTTCTTCTCCCCCTCGCTCCCTTGCATAAGTCGCGACGCCCGCAGCTTGACCTGCTCGGCAGATTCCTCGCTCGACACATACAACACCCGCGTGCCATTCGCCGCCAACGTCCCGGCCGCCTGAAGCAGCAGCGTGCTCTTGCCGATTCCCGGGTCCCCGCCAAGCAGCACTGCCGAGCCGGGCACCAACCCGCCCCCCAGCACCCGATCAAGCTCGCTGATCCCCGTCGGAATGCGGCGAATGAGAATTGACGAGTCCACCTCCCCAATCGGCCGCGCGCGGCTCCCCCCCACCCCGCCCCCCATCCCACCCATTTGACCGCCACGATCCGCCACCGCTTCATTCTCGTTCGCCATGAACTCAAGGGAATGCCCCGGCGGTGGAATCTCATCTTCGGCCGGACCAAACGCCTTGAGCGCCGACCCGCGCGGATCAAACTTCTCCTTGGGCTCCACCCGCTGCGCCTCCAGCGAGTCCCACGTCCCGCAATCCGGGCACTTCCCCAACCACTTGGTCTGAACAGCCCCGCACGAGCGACAAGCGAATATTTGCCGAACCTTGGACATGATGAACAGGTTAGACCCAGATCGCCCCTCAAGAAGGCCGCTGAGCCGCTCCGGGCCCCTCCACAGCGCCGAGTTCGCCCCACCAGCCCCTCCCGCTGCCCTACCGCTGTTTCGCCCCCAGAAACGCTCCCACCGCCTTTCCGAATAATCAGCCATGGAGACTCTGACTGCGATCTGCCTTGGACTCGGCTTGGCCGCCGCCTGCGGCCTGCGGGTGTTCCTGCCGCTCGCCATCATGTCCATCGGTGCCAAAGCGGGGTTGTTCACGCCCGCGACCGGATTTGAATGGGTGGCCACCTGGCCCGCCGTCTTCGCGCTCTCCACCGCCTGCGCCCTCGAAGTCATCGCCTACTCCGTCCACTGGATCGACCACGCCCTCGACACCATTGCTACGCCCGCCGCGATTGTCGCGGGTGCCCTCGCGGTTGCAACACAGTTGTGCGCAACCGATTCTGCCGGGCTCTCCCCCCTCATTACCTGGGCAACCTCAATCATCGTTGGTGGCGGCGCGGCCGCCTTCGTTCAGACCGCCACCGTGGGCGTGCGCTCGGCCTCCACGATCACCACCGCGGGCATCGCGAACCCGATCATCTCGTGGATCCAGACCGCCATCGCCGCCGTGCTCAGCATCGTCGCCGTGGTCCTCCCGATCCTCGCCGCCATATGCATCCTCGGTGTCGCCATCCTCGCGGTGCAGTTGGTCCTTCGCTGGCGCCGCTCGCGCTCCGCCTTGGCCGTTCCCGCCTGACGCCTCAGATCACGCCGCGTTCCTGCATGTTGAGGATCCAGGGCGCAGTCGTGGCCCGGTGCCGATCGATCATCGGCCCGCGCCGGCGGTAGTACATCGCAGTCAACCCCTGCACCAGCGCCACCAACCCCGCCACGATGGCGTAAAACGGCACAATGAACGAACGAGTCATTCCCTCGATGTCGGCCACCATTGCTTCCATCTCCGCCGACCCGGCCGAGCCGAGCTGCGACATAAGCGTCGGTGCCCTCAGCGCAATCACGGCGCTTGCGACGCAGTACAGGCAAACCGCAGCCGTAATAAACGCTTGATTGAGCGCAAGCGTCGCAACCGCTCGCCGGTCAAGCAAGCCAAGCCGCGCACCCGCCTTCTTCTCTCTCATCGCGCACCACACCAGCACGCTGCCGACCAGCGTAGCCGGAAGGCTCGTCCAATCACCCTGCATCACGCCGAAGGCAAGGAAGATCGCCGATGGCACCGCCGCCGTACCTCCGATGATGCCCGCCGTCCACGCGTTGAACGTCGCCACCTTTGCGGCCCGGAGAATCGGCTTGGCGCTCACCTTCGCCCGGTGCATCTCGTCGAGTTGCTCCCCCGAAATCGGCGCGTCGACACCCGCGACGCTGAGCCGGAGCGAGGGCATGCTGGGCGGAAGGAAGTTGCCTGAACTGGCGGGCATAGACATCGCCAGTTTATCGACCATGCGCGCCCACAGGTGGATCGCCCGCCTCCAGCCCCGCCAGATTCAACGAATACACCGTCTGGGTGAGCGTACCGTGGGTTATGCGTCGCCGTGTCCTGATCGTTTTGCCATCTTTCATTCACGACCCTGTGAGCGAGGCCTCTCGGTCCATGCGGGCAATCGGCGCGCTCCTCGCCTCTCAGGTCGACCAGTTTGAGGTTCGCGCCCTCTCCCCGTCGCTCGGCAGCGAGATGCCCATGACCAACCCGCGTGTCCTTCTCGCCGCCCTCGGGGCCAAAGTCGAGACCGACGCGCGCGGCGCGGTCGGCCGCGGAAGGCCGGTCCTTCGCTACACCGCCGGCGGCATCCGCTGTTCGGTCCTCGACACCCCCGCGACGGCCGACGAGTACTGGGAGTTTCGACACGGCGAGCAGTTCAATCGTCTCTACGAGCGCCTGCTCGAGGACTACCAGCCCGACATCGTCTTCTGCACCGGG
>Ga0209181_10003025_pt1 | contig 26671 bp, 19 predicted proteins | sample MAT05_FD_187208 | JGI IMG/M metagenome (GOLD analysis project Ga0209181, IMG submission 187208) | Freshwater microbial communities from Lake Fryxell liftoff mats and glacier meltwater in Antarctica - MAT-05 (SPAdes) (version 2) | ecosystem: Environmental > Aquatic > Freshwater > Ice > Liftoff...
CAGGATTTTTCCAAGGGGTTGATCGATTCGCGCCCCATCGTCTGGTATCTTTCCATGACCGCGCTGGTGACTTATCTCACGCTACAGGTGGTGCAGTATCGGAAGTGGAAAGCTTAACGGAGTTCCCGCTTTATCTTCATGGCTTCGTCTCCCGACCCCACGCCCAAAGTCTTTAAGATTCAACGCCTTCAGATCGGCCTCAATGTGCTGATCCAGGTGCTCGTCTTCATCGGCATCATCGCCATGCTGAATTACCTCAGTTTCCGCCACTTCAAGCGCTGGGACTTATCGCGCGACCAGAAGTATGCGCTGAGTACGCAGACCAAGAGCCTGCTCGCCAATCTGCAGAAGCCGGTCAATGCCGTGATCTTTTTCTCCTCCGCGGCGGACATTGCACCGGATGTGACCACCTTGGTGCGCGAGTATGAATTTGCTTCCAAGGGTAAGTTCAACACGGAGATCGTCGATCCTTACAAAAACATCACCCGCGCGACGGAACTCGCGGCGAAATACAAGATCCGGGAGAACGATAACATCCTCATTCTCGACTACGATGGCCGGAACAAGTTTGTGAATGCGGTGGACATGGGGGATTACGAGCAACCCGATCAGATGGAAGTGATGATGGGTCGCGCGCAGCCGCGGCTGAAAGGTTTCAAGGGCGAGCAGGCGGTGACGAGCGCGCTGCTGGAACTGACGGAGGGCAAGCCGAACAAAATCTATTACGTCACGGGCCACGCGGAGATCGACCTCAAGGCAGAGGAACTCAAGGGCTTCATCGAACTGGCGAAGCGGCAGAACATCGAGATCGCGCCGCTCAATCTGCTCAATGCCGATAGCGTGCCCGAGGACGCTCGCACCGTGATTCTCAACGGCCCGAAGTCCGATCTCTCCGAACTCGAACTCAAGCTGCTGACTGACTTCTGGGACACGCGGAAAGGCCGTTTGTTCGTCCTGCTTAATCCTTACGCGAAGACGCAGCGCCTTTCGGACTGGCTCGTTTATCAAGGCGTGATGCCGCAGGACGACCGCGTGATTCGCACCGGCACCTTCCTCGTGCGCGATGAAGCGGGCGCGCCTCAGGTGCGCAGTGGCACGATCGGCGAGGCGGTGTTTGTGGTGCAGGACAGCGGCACCAGCATCACGCCGAAGGATCTCGTGAACGTGAGCAAGAAGCTGCTCGGCGTGACGCAGTCGCTGGCCATCGATCGGACGAAGGAGCAGATCGCCAAGACGCGGTTCATCCCGCTGCTCGTTTCCGCGGAAGGTTTCTGGGGCGAGACCGAACCGGTCGCCGAAGAGCAGGAGCGCCCGGCTTATTTCGATCCGAAGAAGGATCACCTCGGCCCGCTCAGCATCGCGGTGGCGGCCGAAAAGGGCGGCCTCGCCGATCAACGAGTTAAGGTGGAAACGTCGCGCCTGATCGTGGTGGGAAATGCGGAACTGCTGACGAACAACGCGTATCGGGCGAGTGAGTCGGTGAGCCTCGACTTTGCGGTCAACGCGCTGAACTGGCTGCTCGACCGCGAGCAACTCCTTGGCATTCCGCCGAAGGACAAACGCAACGTCGCGCTCGCGCTCAACGAGGCGCAACTTCGCAGCCTCGCCCTCGCGGTCATCTCGGTACCGCTCTTCGTCGCGCTGCTCGGTGTGGCCAATTGGTGGCAACGCCGTTCTTGATGCCACCGGCGCCGGGGCCAAACCTCCACGCCAACCCGTCCATCCGATGAAACTCAAGCACACGATCCTCCTCCTCCTCCTCGCACTGGGCTTGTTCGCCTTCATCCGCGTCTACGAAAGCAAACAACTCAGCAGCAGCGAACGGCGGGAGCGGGCGGCGCGAGTGCTCGACTTCGATCGCGATGCGATCACGTCCATTCTGATCAAAAATACCGAGGGCAAAATCGAGCTGCGCAAGGACGAGGCAGGCAACTGGCGCGTGGAAGATCCGGTGAAGGATCGCGCGGATACCATGGCCGTGAGCCAGCTCTTCACCACCGCCGAAGCGCTGCGACATGACGCGGTGATCGGCGATGAAAAGAAGGGCGTCGATAAAGACCAGCTCAAGGATTACGGCCTCTCGAACAGCGAAACCAAGTTGAAGCTCAGCGGGAAGGACAAGCCAATCGAACTGTTCTTCGGCAAAGACGCGGCGGTCGAGGGGCGCGTTTATGTGAAGGTGGAAGGCAACCCGGCGGTCTATGTCATCGGCAAGGATCTCAAGGAGCAGATCGCCAAGAAGGTGGATGACTTTCGCGACCACAAGCTGACCGACGTGAACACGACGCAGGTCATCAAAGCGGTGATCAGAACCGCGGCGGGCGAGATCGAGATGGAGAAAAAGGATCAGCACTGGGCGCTCGTCAAACCGCTCAAGGCGCGCGGCGACGATGCGAAGATCGGCGACCTCGTGGCGCAGGCGGCGACGACGCGGATCGAGAGCTTTGTGAAAGATGCGGCGGCCGCGAGCGGTGCGGGTCTGCAAGAGCCGCGCGCGACCATTTCGCTGTGGAGTGAGGGCGATGCGAAACCGACGGTACTCGAACTCGGAGCGAACCCGAAGGACGACAAGGAAAAGGTCTTCGCCAAATCGTCGAGTCGCGACGGTGTGCTGCTCCTACCGAAGGCGATCGAGGCTCTGATCGACGCGAAGCCGAACGATTTACGCGACCGGAACCTCATCCGCGTCGAGGCGGATATCGTCGACCGCATCACCATCGAGGGGGCGGGTAAGGAGAAGATCGTGCTCGCGCGCAAAGGAGAGTCCTGGGTGCGCAAAGCGGGCGCGCAAGACGAGGCGATCAACCTCGCGGCCGCGCGGCGTTTGCTCGAAGTTCTGCGGACGCAGCCGGCGCGATCGTTCGTCTCCGATGTGGCCACGGAGCTGCCGAAGTACGGCCTCGACCAGCCGCAGGTGAAGGTGACGCTGAGCAGCTACGCTTCGGAAAATACGGCTGAGACAAAAGCCGGGGAGAAGCCGATCGCCTCGCTGCACTTCGGAGCGCTGGAGACGAATCTCGTCTACGTGCAGGTGGTGGAAGAACCCTTCATTGTCTCCGTGTCGGAGAGTGTGCTGGAAGTGCTGATGACGGACCCGCTCCAGTGGCAGCCGCTGGAAATCAACCGGGCAAAGGCGGAGGACATCACGACCTTGGAAGTGACGAAAGCGGGTCAACCGCCGGTGTCGCTGGCGCGCGACAAGGACAAAAACTGGAAGCTCGCGAAAGGCGACGGCGCGGTGAATCAGATCAACGTGACTTCGCTGGTCAACACGCTGGCCGGGTTGCGTGCGGTGCGTTGGGTCGGGGCGGTGAAGCCGGAAAGCGGATTCGACAAACCGTCGCTGGTCGTCGCGTTCAAGGGCGCCTCGGCGGGCAAGCTGTCCGTCGGCGCGGATGCCAAAGCGGAGTTTGTGCTGGCGACCGCAGAGGGGTTGAACGGCGCTTTCGAGATCAGCAAACCCGATCTTTCGGCGTTGCAGCTTTCCTTGCTCGAAAAGCCCGCGACCTCCGTCCCACCTTCCGCGTCCGATGCGGGAGCCGCTCCACCATCGGCCGTCGTGCCCGCCGCGCCCGCGCCCGCAGCTTCCAGCGAAGCGCCGACCCAGCCGACGCCTCCGCAGCTCTAGCCAGCCACGGGCTCGCGGCGCGCGGAGTAGAGCGTGACGATCCCGCCCGTCAGTGGGGTCGCGTGGCTCGCGGTGAATCCCGCGGTCTCGATCAGGCGGCACATCGCCGGGCCGTGCGGGAAGGCTTCGATGGATTCGCCGAGGTAGTCGTAGGCCGCCTTTTCTCCCGTGAGCAGGCCGGCGAACCGGGGCAGGACGTGGTGCAGGTAGGGGCGGTAGAACCAGCGCAGGGGCGGCGGGGGCAGGGAAAAATCGAGGATGAAGAGGTGGCCGCCGGTCCGCAGCACCCGGCCCATTTCGGCGAGCGTGCCGGGCCACGAGGCCATGTTGCGGAGGCCGAAAGCGACCGTTACGACATCGAACGTGCCGTCGGAAAAGGGCAGCCGTGTTCCATCCCCGGCGACCAGATCGCGCAGGCCCTTGCGTTGCGCTTCGGCAAGCATCGGCGGGCAAAAATCTGCGCCGACGATCAAACTGCCCGGGCACGCGGCACGCAAGGTGAGGGCGAGATCGCCGCTGCCCGTCGCAAGGTCGAGAATCCGCGCGGGCCGCAATTCCCGGACGGCGCGAGCGGTGCGCCGGCGCCAAAAAAAATCGAGCCCGCCGCTGAGCAGATGATTGGCGAGGTCGTAACGCCGGGCAATCGAGGTAAACAGATCGCGAACGGCGGCACCCTTGTCGGGATCATGCTGATTCACGGGAAGTGATGAAGCGTGGGCCGCATGGCAGAGGCATAGCATGTGCTTTTCGGGGGATGTCGAACGTTTCCTGTCCCGCCCATCCTCACATGTCGCAATCCGTCATTAACAAAGCGAAGATCCTCATCATCGACGATGAGCCGTCGAACGTCCGTTTGCTGGAGCGCATTCTCGAACTCTACGGCGTGGGCGAGGTCCGCAGCACCACCGACTCGCGCCAGGCGCTGAGCTGTCTTTTCGAGTTCGAGCCCGACCTGGTCATGCTCGATCTGAACATGCCCTACCTCGACGGGTTCGCCGTGATGGCGCAGATCAAGGAAGCCGTCCCTGCCGACAGCTACCTCCCGATCGTGGTGCTCACGGCCGACGTCACCGCCGAGACCAAACGCCGCGCGCTTTCCGCCGGCGCGCAGGAATTTCTCACCAAGCCGCTCGACAACTCCGAGGTGGTGCTGCGGATCAAGAACCTGCTCGAAAACCGCTTCCTGAATCTGGAGATGCAGAACCGCGTCCGCGAACGCACCGCGCAGCTCGAGGAGACGCTGGAGCAGCTCGGCTCGACGCAGCAGCAGGTGGTGAAGCAGGAGCGGCTCCGCGCGCTGGGCATGATGGCGGGAGGAATTGCGCACGACTTCAATAACGCGCTGACTATGATGCTCGGATACGCCGAGTTGCTGCTCCCCTGGTTGCAGAGCCATGCGACCCCGCGGGAGATGACCTATTTGAACAACATCATCGGCGCCGCGCAGGATGCGGCGCATGTGGTGAGCCGATTGCGCGAATTCTACCGCCCGGCGGAGAACAACGAAATCCGCGTGGCCGTGAACCTCAGCGAAATGGCCGAGGCCGCGGTGGCGCTGACCGCTCCGAAGTGGAAAGGCCGCAGCCGCGCCGACGGGGTGCAGATCGAAGTGGTCACCGAACTCGTCGAGGTGCCGCCCGTGGCGGGCAACGGCGCCGAGCTGCGCGAAGTGATGACCAACCTCATTTTCAACGCCGTGGACGCGATGCCAGATGGCGGCGTGATCACCGTGAGCACCTCCACCGATGAAGGCGGCGTGACCGTCTCGGTGAGCGACACCGGCATCGGCATGACCGAAGCGGAAATCGGTCGCTGCCTCGAGCCGTTCTTTACCACAAAAGGCGAGCGCGGCACCGGGCTCGGCCTCGCCGTGGTCTACGGCATCATCCAGCGGCACGAGGGCACGATCGACATTCGCAGCGCGAAAGGCGTCGGCACGACCTTCGACATCCGGATGCCGAGCATCGCGGTGCAGGCGCCCGTGCTCGTGGTCGCGGCCCGGCGGGTGGAGAAAAGGCTGAGTATCCTCGTGGTCGACGATCAGGAAATCATCTGCGAGCTGATCACCGAATATTTGAAAGCCGACGGCCATCACGCGGTCGCGGCCGTGGAAGGCAGCGAGGCGCTCGCCCTCATCGAGCGCGAGCATTTCGACCTCGTCATCACCGATCAATCCATGCCCGGCATGAACGGCGTGCAGCTCGCCAAGGCGGTGCGGGAACGCGCGCCGGATACCAAGGTCATCCTGCTCACCGGCTTCGGCGACGAAATGTCCGGTCGCGGCGAACGCCCGCTTGAAATCGATCTCGTGCTCGGCAAGCCGGTCAGTGCGGCGGATTTGCGGCAGGCGGTTTTTACCACGCTCGCGGAAGCCGGGATGGTCCCGGTCGGCTGAGGGCCGTGGCTACGGCGCGGCGTTGAACATTCGCTGCACGATCTCCAGCACGGCGCGGGAGGTGTAGGGTTTCGGGAGGAAATTCACGCCCGGCGTGAGCACCAGATCGCCGCCGGTGAAGTCCGGGCTGTAGCCGCTGGTGTAAATGACGCGCAGCCGCGGGTCCTCCGCCTGCAGCTTTTCGCCGAGCACGCGGCCGCTGATGCCGCCGGGCATCACCATGTCGGTGAGCAGCAGGTCGATGCCATCGCCGCGTTCCGCCCAGACCTTGAGCGCGGTGGGTCCATCCGGCGCCGTGAGCACTTCGTAGCCGCAGCTCGTGAGGATTCCTTGGAGCAGCAGCACCAGCATTTCCTCGTCTTCCGCTACGAGGATCGTGCGGGTGCGATCGCTCGGCGTGATGAAGGCGGCGGGCGTCTCCTCGAGCCGCGTGGTGGCGATGATCGGGAAGTGAACGCGGAACGTCGCGCCGCCTCCCGCGGGGCTCTCCACCTCGATCCGCGCCTCCAGCTTCTCCGTGATCGCGAAGACCACCGCGAGGCCGAGGCCCGTGCTGAGGCCGGGCATTTTGGTGGTGAAAAATGGGTCGAAGACGAGCGCGAGATTTTCCGGGGCGATCCCCGCGCCGGTGTCGGTGACGCTGAGCCGCGCGGTTTCGCCGAGGATTTCCAGCCGCAGCGAAAGGGTGCCGCCGCCGGGCATCGCGTCGCGGGCGTTGAGCGCGAGGTTGAGTACGATCTGTTCGATCGCGCCCGCTTCGGCGGCGATCGTGGGACGTTCGGACGGCAGCTCCCAGCGTTGCACGATCTGCTCGCCGAGCGTGCGGTCGAGCAGCGCGCGAGTGTTCGTCAACGCCGCCACGAGATCGAGCGGTTCGCGGGCGATGACTTGCTGCCGCGTGGAGATCAGCAGCCGCCGGATCAGCGCCGCCGCGCGTTCGCTCGCCGCGAAGGCCGTCTCGATCGACGCCCGCGCGTCGTCGGCGAATGCGCCGCGCGTGAGCTGCAGGCTGAGGTGGCCCTGGATCACGGTGAGCACATTGTTGAACTCGTGCGCGACCCCCGCCGCGAGCGCGCCCACCACCTCCATCTTCTGCGCGCGGCGGAGCGCCTCCAGGGCGGAAATGCGCTCGGCCATCTCGACCCGGAGTTGCGTGTTGGCGCGCTCGAGTTCGCCGGTGCGGATGGCGACGCGCGTGGTCAGGCGTTCGAGTTGCGAACGGACCTCCGCGGCGAGCTGCCACTTGCGCGCCAGCGAATGCGCGAGCTGGAGCACTTCGATTTCCTCAAAGGGTTTGTGCAAAATCAGCAGCCGATCCGACACCCCGAGCTGCCGCACCATCTCGCGCCACGAATAGTCGACCGACTCGATGCACAGCACCACCTGCAGGTCCGGGCTTTCCTGCCAGAACTGCCGCGTCGTCTCCACGCCGCCCCAGCCGGATTGGGTGCGCGCGGCTACGAAGGCGATCGTATACGGCTGCCCCGCCGCATTGCCCGCGCGCAGCAGCTCCAGCCCGTCTTCACCGCGCGCGGCGGTGGCCACTTCAAAGCGCAGCGCTTCCGCGGGCACGATCGGGTCGTCGAAAAGCTCGCCCGCCGCGCGCCGCTCGACAGCGGTCGATTGCGCGCGGGCGAGGATCTCGCGGAAGTCACCGTGGATCGCCGCCTCGGCGTCCACGAGGAGGATGCGCACCACCCGATCAGCGTCACTCATCGTCAGTGAAAGCGATTCGGGGGCTGGGCACACGCGACCTTAACGACTCATCCCCGGAGCGGAAGTTTGCGCTGCGGATTTTTCTGCGACGCCAGCGCCGTTCTCGACGGCGGAAGCCCCGTGGTAGGGAAGCCGCGCCGCGGGTTCCCATGGTTTGGTAGGGAAGCCGCACCGCGGGTTCCCCAAAATCCCACGGCGGGCTGCTTGGTCGCCCACCACTTCAACGTGGGAACCCGCGGCGCGGCTTCCCTACCGCGATTTCCGCAAATTGAGCCACCACGACCCGCGCCGTCGGCGAGCAGCGGTGCAGTGGCTCCGGCGGGGGTTGCAGCGGCCTCCTCTGCCGGTGTCGTGGCTTCTCCTGCCGTTGCAGCTTCTTTTTCCGGGTCTGCAGCGTCTTTTTCGTACGCTGCTGTCAGGTCCGCGCGGTTAAAAAAAAGCGACGTGAAAAAGAAGACCGACACGCACAGTTCGCTGATGCCGTCTGTTCTCACGCCCGGCTTGAAACCGGAGGATTTCTCCGACCGGCTGGCGTATCTCGAGTCTCTCAAGTGACGCCCCGACACTCGCGCGACGGCGGCATGACGTGGGGCGCCGACGCAACCATTTACCAATCGCCCGATGGACATATCTGCGAGTGTTGCGCTCCGAACGTCGCCATTTCCGCGAACGGTGAAAACGTCGTGATGTGGCGGAACTGGATCGGAGGTGCACGTGATCTGTATCTGGCTTCCAGTCGCGACGGGCGAACTTTCGGACCGGCAGTAAAGCTAGGCTCCGGCACGTGGCCGCTCAAAGGCTGCCCGATGGACGGCGGCGGCCTGGCAATCGCGCCCGCTGGGGGATGGTTCGCCGTGTGGCGCCGCGAGCGCTCCGTCTTTGCCAGCACGCCCGCGGTGCCTGAAAAGCGGCTCGCGACCGAGGCGGTGCAACCGGTCGTTGCTTACGCGGGCAGCGTTCCGGTGATCTTGTGGGAGGCAGAGGGTGGGCTCAATTTTCAGCGGGGCGCCGATGCGCCGGCCCGCTTTGCCGAAGGCGGAAACGCCGCCTGTATCGTGAGCGGCCCGAACGCTGTGACCGTGGCTTGGGAAGCGACCGCCGACGGCGTGAAGACCATCCTCTTCGACCAGGTGCGCTAACGAGATCTCTGCCGAAAAAAAGTTTCCGGCTCTGCCGGCGAAGTGTCGGCTCTGCGAGCGGAACGATGCGCTCATCGAGCGCACGCTCTACCGCCGTGAACGAAAACGACTTTTGGCAGTCGCTCCAGAACGTCACGGCGCCGATCAGCCTGGGAAAATCCCATCCCCCTGAAAGGTCAGGGGGAAGTGCTCACGAGAGGACTCGAACCTCCACGGGTTGCCCCATACGGTCCTGAGCCGTACGCGTCTGCCATTCCGCCACGTGAGCTTTGGAAATCCGCACCGCCTTTTGGCGATGTTTGCCGTCACCTCGCGGTGACGGGAGGCGAAAGGTAGGTCGCCGACCGAGATTGGCAAAGAGAAAATTCCCGCCGCCGCGCTAGCTGATGCGCATGGGCATCAGGACGTAGAGAAACGGGCTCTGAATCTTGATCACGCCGGGGCTCATCTCGTCGATGAGGTCGAGGTAGACTTCGTCGTTGGAGAGATTGCGCAGCGGGGCCTGGAGAAACTCGGGGTTGAAGGCGATGGAGAATTCGCGGCCCTTGTAGGCGACGGCGAGCGACTCGTGGGCCTCGCCGATATCGGGGGTATTGGCGGCGATCTCGATGTTGTTTTTGGTGAAGACGAGCTTCACGGAATTCGACTTTTCGCTGGAGAGCAGCGAGACGCGGTGCACGGCGTTGAGGAACTGTTCGCGTTCGAGCGTGATGCGCTCCTTGGCGTCGCCGGGGATGACCTGGCGGTAGTTCGGGTAGTTGCCTTCGATGAGTTTGGAAACGAGCAGCGTGGCGCCGACTTCAAAGGCGACCTGGTTCTCGGAGATGTTCAGCTTCACGTCGCCACTGTCGCCGAGCAGGCGGCCGAGTTCGGTCACGGCTTTGGTCGGGACGATGACTTCCGCTTCGAGGCTGCGGGGAAATTCGAGTTCGAGATCGACGAGCGCGAGGCGGCGGCCATCAGTGGCGACGAGGGTGAGTTTGTTTTCCTTGAAGGAGAAAAGAATGCCGTTGAGCACGTAGCGCGTCTCGTCGGTGGAGATGGCGTAGGCGGTCTTCTTGAGCGCGTCGCGGAGGATTTGCTGGCTGAGGGTGAAGCTCTTCGCTTCCTCGAATTTCGGCAGCGGTGGGAACTCGTCTTCGGGCAGGCCGAGGATTTTGAAGAAGCTCTGGCCGCAGCGGATGGAGGCGACGTTTTTGGAATCGACATCGATGACGACTTCCGCGGCGGGGAGTTCGCGCACGATGTTGACCAACCGCCGCGCGGGCAGCGTGGTGGCTCCTTCGCGCTCGATGGTGGCCTCGATGCTGCCGCTGACGCCGACATCGAGATCGGTGGTCGTGAATCGCACTTCGCCGTTGGACGCCTGAAGCAAAACATTGGAGAGAATCGGCAGCGTCGTGCGCGTGCTGACCACATTTTGCACAGTTTGCAGACCGGCCAGGAGCTTCTCTTTGCTGACGGAAAATTTCATACGGGAAGGAGGACGCGATTAGATGAATGATTGCCAAAGGGGGTGCAACCAATTTCCCTCCTGAGCACGCAGGGAGCTGGCGCAGCCCGCCGCCGAAGTCGCACCGAGAATCCGTTCGGCTTCTCGACCGCCTTCAAAAAATGGGTTGGCCGGCGCGCGGGCGGTTACCGGGTGCGGCGGCGGTGGATCGTGAAAGTTTTGCGCGGGAGGCATGGTTCATCGTCACGATTTCTCCGCGTGACAGAGCTGGAGGGTGTGGCAATGCTCGCGGCATGAAGCATCTCCTTTTCACCCTCCTCGCTGTGCTCGCCGTCACCACTCTCGCCACCGCGGCGGACGACAAGAAGGAGGTCGCCGTGATCAAAACGAACCAGGGCGAAATGGTCGCGGAATTCTGGTCCGACGTGGCCCCGAAGACGGTCGCGAATTTCAAGAAGCTGGCGAACGACAAGTTCTACGACGGCACCGCGTTTCACCGCGTGATCAAGGATTTCATGATCCAGGGCGGCGACCCGCTGACCAAGGATGACAGCAAGCAGGCGCGCTGGGGCACGGGCGATCCCGGCTACAAGATCGACGCGGAATTCAGCAGCAAACAGCACACGCGCGGCGTGCTCTCCATGGCGCGCTCGCAGGACCCGAACTCGGCTGGCTCCCAGTTCTTCATCTGCCACGGCAACCCGAGCTTTCTCGATGGCAAGTACACCGCGTTCGGCAAGCTGATCAAAGGTGACGACGTGCTGGAAAAAATCGCCACGACCCAAACGACGCCGCCCGATCGCCCGGTGGAAAAAGTGCTCGTGGAATCCATTCGCATCGTGCCCGCGGAGTCGGTGAAATAGCGGCTCGCGATTCGCAGTAAAACGGCTCGCCGCGTCACGGTTCGACGTTTCCAATTCCCTCCCCTCATGTCTTCGCCCCGTCATGTCGTTCACCTCGGTCTCGTGCAGATGAGCTGCTCCGCCGACCCGGCGGAAAATCTCGCGAAAGCGCTGCGCCTCGCCGGTCAGGCGGCGGACCGCGGTGCGCAGATCATCTGCCTGCAGGAGTTGTTCACGTCGCTCTATTTCTGCCAGGTCGAAGATCACAAATACTTCGCGCTCGCCGAGGAAATTCCCGGCCCGAGCACGGCGGCGTTTTGCGCTTTCGCGAAGGAGCGCGGTGTGGTGGTGGTGGCGTCGCTTTTCGAGCGGCGCAGCGCGGGGCTGTATCACAACACGGCGGCGGTCATCGACGCGGACGGAACGTTCCTCGGGAAGTATCGCAAGATGCACATCCCGGATGACCCGCTCTTCTACGAGAAGTTCTACTTCACGCCGGGCGATCTCGGCTTCCGCTCGTGGCAGACGCGCTTCGCCCGCATCGGCGTGTGCGTGTGCTGGGATCAGTGGTATCCCGAAGCCGCGCGGCTCACCGCGCTCGCCGGGGCGCAGATTCTTTTTTACCCCACTGCCATCGGCTGGCACCCGAGCGAAAAAGAAGAGTACGGAACGCGCCAGCACAGCGCGTGGGAGACGATTCAGCGTTCGCACGCCATCGCCAATGGCTGCTACGTCGCCGTGCCCAATCGGATCGGCCACGAAGCGCCGGATGGCGGAGACGGGATCGAATTTTGGGGCCGGAGCTTCGTGGTGGATCCGGCCGGGCAGATCGTGGCCAAGGCTTCGGCGGATCGGGAGGAAATCCTCGTCGTGGAGGCGGATCTCGACGCGCTGGATACGCAGCGGACGCACTGGCCGTTTTTCCGCGACCGGCGGATCGATGCGTATGCGGAGATGACGAAACGTTTCATCGATTAGATCCCATGAGTGCCCCCGCTGAAACCAGCCCAACGCCCGCGGTGCTGGGCTATCGCATGCCCGCCGAATGGGAGCCGCACGAGGCCACCTGGCTGTCGTGGCCGCGCCCGGATGGCATCAGCTTTCCGGGTTCCTACGAAAAGGTGGTGCCCACGCTCGCGGCGATGGTTCACGCGCTGGCGGGCTCGGAGAAAGTCTTCATCAACGTGTGCGACGCCGAGCACGAAGCGCTGGTGCGCATGCATCTCGCGAAAGCGCGCGCCCACAGCGAGCACGTCACGTTTTTCCACATCCCGATCAATGAGCCGTGGTGTCGCGACCACGGCCCGATCTTCATCACTCGCCAGGAAGCGCCGCGGGTCGCGATCATCGACTGGGGTTACAATGCGTGGGGCTGGAAATATCCGCCCTTCGATTTCGACGACGCCGTGCCCACGCGGGTCGCCGAGCAACTCGGGCTGCCGCTCTTCGCTCCGACGATGGTGCTCGAAGGCGGGTCGATCGACGTGAACGGCACGGGCACGCTGCTCACCACCAAGAGCTGCCTGCTCAACCCGAATCGCAATCCCGATCTCAAACCAAAGGAGATCGAGCAGCAGCTCCGCGATCACCTCGGCGTGAAAAAAATCCTCTGGCTGGGCGACGGCATCGAGGGCGACGACACCGACGGGCACGTGGACGACATCACGCGATTCGTCGGCCCGAACACCGTGGTCACCGCGATCGAAGAAGACGAGGACGACCCGAACTACGACCCGCTGCAGGCGAACCTCGAACTGCTGCGGACGATGACCACGCACGACGGCGCCGACTTGGAAATCCACACGCTGCCGATGCCGCGCAAGATCGCGCGCGACGGGCAGCGGCTCCCGGCGAGTTACGCCAATTTTTACATCGGCAACCGCGTGGTGCTCCTGCCGATTTTCAAAGACGTGCATGACAAGTGGGCGCTGGCCGTGCTGCAAAAACTTTTTCCCACGCGCAAGGTCGTGCCGATCGACTGCCGCGAGCTCATCTGGGGTCTCGGCGCTTTCCACTGCCTCACGCAGCAGCAGCCCGCAGTAGGCTGAAGCGTTGCACCCGGGGCTGGTTCCGGCGAGGATGCGGCCCATGGTTCGACGTTCGCTTCTGCTGCTCGGCTTGCTCGCCGCCTCGCGTCTCTTCGCTGCGCCGCTTGATCCGTTGGTCACGGATGCCGGTCTGTGGGCGTTAAAGCCGGCGGATTTTGAAACGCGGGCGCGGGCGCTTGGATTTCGGTGGACGTCGCAGGTGCGGGATTCGGCGCGGGCCACGGATCAGCTTTCGGTTTTCGGGCTGCCTGCGGTCGAGGCGATCGTGCGATTCGGCGGCGAGGCGCTGAAGGAGGTGACCGTCGCGATCTACGCGCGCGGCGATGCGGGGACGATCAGCAAGGAGGCCTACACCGCGCTCATTCGCAACGCGGCCGAAACGCTCAATCGCTCGACCGGTGTGAAATCCGCCGAGCGCGGCAAGGATCCGAACAACGCGGTGAAAGCGGACGGCCTGATCTGGTCCACACCCACCGCGCATTACCTGCTGGAGTACAGCTTCACGCGCGAAGTGAAGTCGCGCGACATCCCCTTTCGCGCCGAGTTCGTGCGCCTGGAAATCACGCCGCCGCAAAAGGCCAGTTCGCTGCTCAGCGCGGCGCTGCCCACGGGAGCGCGTCCGCGTTTCGTCGGCACGCAGCATGTGAAGCGTGAGGCGGCTTCGGGCGACGTGATGATCACCGGAGTGCCGATGGTGGACCAGGGCGAAAAAGGCTACTGCGTGGTGGCGAGCGCCGAGCGGGTGATGCGCTACTACGGAGCGCAGGTCGATGCGAACGAACTCGCGCAGATCGCCAATTCCGACGCGGAAGGCGGCACGAGTTTCAGCGGGATGTTTGCGGCGCTGAAAAAGGTGAGCACGCGGTTGAAGGTGCGCGTGCGGTCGATCGAGGAGATGAATGTGAAACAAATTCTCGAACTGGTGAAGGACTACAACCGGGTGGCGAAACGCGCGGGGGCGGCGCTGGTGCCCGATCCCGGTCTGGAGATCGACATCGCGGCGATCTACCAGCGCATGGACCTCGCGATCCTGAAGGAGACGCGCACGAAAAGCCGCTCGGACTTCGGCCGGTTCCAGCGCGAGGTGCAGCAATCCATCGAACAGGGCGTGCCGCTGCTCTGGAGCGTGCAACTCGGCCTGGTGAAGGAGCCCGGCATTCCGCAGAACGCGGGCGGCCACATGCGGCTGATCATCGGCTACAACGCCAAGGCGAATGAGCTGATCTTCACCGATTCGTGGGGCGCCGGCCATGAGCAGAAGCGGATGGCGATCGACGACGGTTGGACGATCACGACCGGCATGGCGGCGATCGAACCGACGTAGCCGCGGATTCTCGCCGAGGGGCGGCGGCGGCGATGGACTCGCGCGTGGTCCTCAGGTAACCGTTGCCTCGCCTGCATGAACCTCCCCAATCGCCTCACCGTTTCGCGCTTTTTCCTCACGGGAGGATTCGTCGCGTCGATGACGCTGGGCTGGCGCGGCGATGCGTCGTGGCTGCCGATGCCGATCGGGTGGGGCTGGGGATTCAGCTTCGGGCTGATCTTCTTTGTGGCCGCGGCGATCACGGATTATTTCGACGGCGAGATCGCGCGGCGGCGGAAACTGGAGACGGATTTCGGCCGACTCATGGACCCGCTCGCCGACAAAATTTTGATGGCCGCGGCGTTCATCTGCCTGGTCCCGGAGCACGCCATCCCGGCCTGGGCGGCGATCGTGATCATCAGCCGCGAATTCCTCATCACCGGGTTGCGCCTGCTCGCTGCGGGCAAGGGCGTGGTGCTGCCGAGCGAGAAGATGGGCAAACACAAGACCGTGTGGCAGATGGTGACGGTGATCTACTTCCTGATCCTGCTCTCGCTTGCGGAGATGCAGCAGGCGGGCTGGTTTTTCATCGGCACACCCTGGGAAAAAGCGTGGCACATCGGCGGGCCGATCCTCATCGCGATCGCGCTGGTGCTCACGCTCTACTCGGGCTGCGGCTACCTCTGGAAGCACCGCCGCCTGATCACTACGGACTGAGCCGTGCCGGCTTACTGCTTGACCACGACCTGATCGCCGGGGAGCAACCGCGGGTCGCTGGCAGGATCGTTCTCGAATTTGCGGCCATCGAAGACTTGCACGCCGCCATTCCTAATGAGCTTCACGCCGCGGAGCGTGCCGAAGTCGCTCAAGCCGCCCGCGAGATCGATCGCGGCGCGCAGCGTGAGATCGGGCGTCCAGATGAGGCGTTGCGGCGCACGCACGCCCCCGCCGATGGTGACGAAACGCGAGTTTGGGGAAGGGTTGATATTCACCGACGGGTGGTTGAAGAGCTTGTCGCTCACGAGCCGCGTCTGGATCAGCTTTTCGACCTGCGGTGGCGTGAGCCCGCCGACACGCATCGGGCCGACATTGGGAACGTTCACCATGCCTTCCTGGCTGACGGTATACTGGATGTTGAACTCGACGGCGAGGTCCACGGGCACGCCTCCGAGGCGGATTTCAAACGTATCGCCGGGGCGCATCGTAGCCATCGCCTGGCCATGGGCGTGGCTGGCGGCGAGGAGAGTGACGAGCAGCAGCGAGAGGAGGAGGCGCATGGCGGTTAGTAGTCTTCGCGTGTGTCGCGATCACGATCGCGCGGTGGTTTGATGGCGGCCACGGCGGGTGGGCGGGCGGGCAAAGGTCGGCTGCCTTCCGAGGGCCGCGGGGCGTAGTAGTCGGCGTAGTTGTTGTAGTAGCCGTAGCCGTCGTCGTGGCGGGTATCGACGTTGTTGATGACGACGCCGATCAGGCGGCCGCCGACGTTGGTGACGGCCTGCTTCACCCGCTGGAGCATGGCGCGCGGGAAGCGGCGGTGCTGCACGACCATGATGGTCATGTCCACCTCGCTGGTCAGCACCGAGCCATCGCTCACGCCGAGGATCGGCGGGGAGTCGAAGAAGACGAGGTCGTACTGGCTCTTCAGCTTGCGCACGAGATCGGTCATCCGCTGCGAGTTGAGGACGCCGATGGATTCCTCGGGCAACTGGCCGGCGGGGATGAACGACAGGTTGTCGATGCGCGTCGTTTTCACCACGTCCTCGAGGTCGGCTTTGCCGGTGAGATAATCGGTCAGCCCGAGGTTGTTTTCCACGTCGAAGAACGTGTGCTGCGTCGGGCGGCGCAAGTCGGCGTCGACCACCAGCACGTTGTAACCGCCCTTGGCACAGGTGTAGGCGAGGTTGTTCAGCGTCGTCGATTTGCCTTCGCCCGGGCCGCCACTGATCAACGTGAAGGTGTTCGCTTCCCGGCTCGGTTTGTTGAATTCCACGTTCGCGCGGAGGATGCGGTAAGCCTCGGCGTCGGCGGTGTCGCCGCGCGTTTTGAGCAGCACGGAAACGTCCTTCGGGATGACGGCGAGCACGGGCGATTGGAGGAAGCGCTCGGCGTCGTCGAGCGTCTTCACGCTGGTGTCGAGGTACTCGATGAAGAAGGCGAGCGCGCAGCCGACGAGGATGCCGACGATGGCGGCGATGAACATGTAGAGCGGCACGTTCGGCTTGGACGGATAGGGCGAAGGCTCGGCCTTCTGCCAGATCTTGGCGGAGTTTTGGACGATGTTGATCTTCATCCGCTCGGAGGCCAGCGTTAGCTCGGCGTTCTCCATCACCTTGCGGGCCTGGATGTATTTGTTCTTGGAGTCGACGTACTCGAGCATCCGCGTTTTTTGGTCGATCTGCGCTTTCTTCGAGCGCTCGAGCTGGGCCTCGATTTGTTCGAGGCGGTCCTGCTCGATCTTCAACTTCGTGGCCTGCGCGCGGCGAATGCTATCGAGCTGGCGGCTGAGAATGTCTTCATGGACGGCGCGCTGGGCGCGGAGCGCTTTCAAGCGTGGATGGTTTTCGCCCACGCCCGAATTGACCAGCCGTGCGTCTTCGGCGAGTTCGGCTTGGAAGAGCGGGAGATTGTTCGTGACCGTGGGGTCGTCGATGTTCAGGGCGCGCAGCGCTTCCATGAGTTCGGAAGGCTGGAGCTTTTCGATGCGCTGGAGCTGCGAAGTGAGCTGGCTCACCATCACGCGCTGCTCGTTCACTTTCGTCACGTCCTGAGCGAGGAACTGCTCGGACACACCGGGGGTCGTCGCGCTGCTATCCGGATCCGAATCGTTGATCCCCTCGCGAGCGCGGATTTTTGCGGCGTTGCCGGCCGCGGCTTCGACTTCGGAGCGCTTCTTCCGCACCTCTTCGTCGAGCTGGGCGAGGCTCTTGTTCACACTCAGCTCGAGTTCGCTCTGGCGCTTCTCGGTGTAGACGCTGGCAATGGTGTTGGCGATGTAGGAGGCGAGCTTGGAATCGGTGTGGTAGACGCCGATTTCGATCAGGCCCGTCCCGCGCACCTCCTGGAGGCGCATCGCGCGGCGGAGCCGGTAGTAGACGTCCAGCTGCGTAGCCGGCGGCGCGCCGGCGGCGGTGAATTCCTTGATCAGCCCGAGCCGCTCGATGACTGGATAGAGGATCTCCGTGGTCTGCAGGATCTGGAATTGCGTCGTGACGAAGTTCGGATTGTAACCGCGCGGACCGCTGCCCGGGACGAGCTGCACGGGTCCGGAATTGTCCTCCTTCACCTCCATCTTCACCGTGGAATAATACTCCCGCGGCAGGAAGTAAGTGGTGACGCCCGCGGTGACCATGACGAGGAAGAACGCGAGCATGATCAAGCCCATGCGCAGCTTGATGACGCGCCAGTAGTCCAGGAAATGAAGTTTGACTTCGCTCGGTTGATTCATGGCGCTTGGGTCGGAAAGGGGGGTGGAAAGTAGCGGGCTTTGCCAAATCCCGCAACCAGACAGCCCGGTTCGGTTTTGGTGGCTGGGAGAGTTAGAAAGAGTAGTCGAATCCGGCGAACATCCGATTGCGGAAATAGTCGCTTTCGCCGGGGTCGACGAACGAAGTGGTGTAGGTGTAGTTAAAATTGAAGGTCCAGGCGCGGGTCAGCGTGTAGAGCAGGCTGAAGTTCGTGTCGAAGGTCGTTTCGTTGATCTCGGTATCCGCCACATCGTCGGTAGTCCGCCGGTAGACGGCATTCGTGCCCAGCGAACCCCGCAACCGCGGGCCGAAAAAATGGGTAACCGAGAGCCCGGTCCGAAAGCTGAGGATCTCCGAGGTGGGGCTGCCCGGTTCCTCGAAGCCGAAGCGAGTACTCCACGAAAGCACGCTCGCCTTGGAGAGCTGATAGTTCGTGGAAGCCTCGAGATACGGCGCGATGGACGATTTTCCCCCCTGCTCAAACTTCCGCGACGCGGCACCGACCCGCACGCTCGCCGAGGCGCGCCGGCTGAGGCTCAGCTCGAACCCGACCAGCGCAAAGTAGCTCGTCGAATCGAGCGCCGGATTGTTACGGTAAGCGGTCTGCGAGTAGCGCCCGTCCAGCACCGCGGTGATCCGCGGCGACCAGAGGTAGCGCAGCTCCCCGCCGAAGGTGAGGATGCCGTAGTCGCCGATTTGCCGCAGCTCGTCTTCGTAGCTGAGCTGATTGTAGGCGAGCGTCGCCACCGAGCTGATCCGCGGCGTCCAGCGGTAGGAGAGATCGGACTTCGCGGAAATCAGGAGATAATTGCCCGCGCCCACCTGCGTCGGTGCGTTGAGCGCCGTGGGGTCGGGCTGCGAGAGGTAGTTCGCATCCACACTCGCGGTGACCTGGAGCCGCGGGGTGAAGCGATGCAGATAGCGCACGGCGAGGCTGCCGTTGTACTCCGCCTTGTCCATCGGGCGGTTCCAGTAGTAATCCGCATTCGCGCTGAAATCCGCGGTAAACACCGTGCGCCGCGAGGAGAGCTGCGCCTCGAAGCTGAACGACTCCCGCGAGATCGCGCTCACCTGCCGCTTTTGCTTCGGCGAACCGGGAATCACGATCTCCTCGAACTGCGCCTCCTGTGCGGGGATGATGATCTGGCGGGTCAGTTGCCGAGGCGTCGGTCGCGCTCCCGTGCCGATCAGGATGGGGCGCGTATCGGGGACCAGCACCGTCACGACCTGGGCGGGCACCTCCGCGGTGGTTTGTACCTCGATCACCGTGTCCGGTATCGCCCGCGCATTCGTCGGCGTTTGGAAAATATTGTCGTCGAACCCGATCGAGCCCGACACCCGCGTGTTGAAACGCGGGCGCGCCAGCCGTCCTTCGCCGGAGACGAACACCTCCGGCGCCCGTCCGTAGCCGGTGGAAATCGAAAAGCTCGTCGGCGACTCCTGCGTTCGCGCAGCGCCTCCGCCCCCTGGAATCTCCGTCCCCGGCGCTTGGCCGGATTGCGTGGCCGTGCCCGTGCCGATGCCCGTTCCGAAACCCGTGGGCGAACTTCCCGTGCCCGGCGGCGGCGTGTAAAGCGCGGGGTTCGACGGCGCCTCGCGCGTGGAGCCGTAGGATGCCGAGGGCGAAGGCGCCGTGCTCGCGGGCGCCGAGCCGAAGGCCGAACTCGCTCCCGAGCCACTACTCGAACCCGAGCCCGAGCCACTGCCCGACCCGGAACCGCTGCTCGAACCCGTGCCTTCCTGCGCCCACGCCAGCGGCGCCGCGGCGCAAACCGTGGCGAGGGCGAAAAACCGGAGGAAAAACATGATGGGATTCACAGGAAACGCTCCCCGCGACGGCTCCCCGATACCGGAACCACCATGCCTCGTGCAATCCCGTTGGATTACTTTCCGCGAAAGCCAAAAGAACGAAAGGAGAGCGGGTAGCGGGAATCGAACCCGCATGGCCAGTTTGGAAGACTGGAACTTTACCACTAAGCTATACCCGCGAAACCGCCGGGAGCATGCCTGCGCCGGAGTCATTGGCAAGCGGGTTTTTGCAACGGGACCATCGGGGCGCGTTTTTACGGGACCGGCAATTCGATCGCCGTGAAGTTCTTCGACGCGTCGTCGATCGGTTTCCCCGCGAGGTCGTTTCCGGCCCCCGGAGCGAGTGGGACCAGGACGCTGGGCGTGCCATACCGGACCAGGCCGATCGCCTGCGCCACGATGCCGTAGGAGTCCGGGTCCGCTTCGACCGTCCCGCGGATGATCACACTCCCGATCTGCGCCACGCGCGCGGCACTGTTCGTCGAACCCGCCGCCTGCGGGATCGTCGTGCTCCCAGTCGCGCCAAAGCGATCTGCCGAGTTCGCCAGTGCGCCGGCCACGATGTTCAGCGCGCGCACGTCGCCGCCGATCTCGATCGTGCCAATCGAGGCGTCGCCATTCACCGCGGTGCCGCGCGGGATTTTCCCGGCCGTATCTTGCGCTGCGGTGCCGGCTTCGTTGTAGCCGGCGAGGATTTCGGCAAAGCGCACGTCGCCGCCGATCTTCACGCTTTGGAACGCGAGCGCATCGGCCGAGCCGGCGGCGGAAATGATCACGGGCACCAAAATGCCCGCGTCGTTCGCGCCCCTGTTGCCGCGCACGTCGCCGCCCACCTCCAGCGTCCCGATCATCCCGGCGCGGATCGACCCGCTGCTGGCGAGCCCGCCGCCACCATCGATGCCGGACGCGATGTCGCCGGTGATTTTCAACGTGGTCAGACTGCCGGCGGAGATGAAGCCGGTCAGGTTGAGAAAGGCGCTGGCCGTTGAGTCGCCGCCCCGGAGGTTGCCGGTGATCGCGATCGTCCCGATCGCCCCCACCGCCGAGATGCCGCCGCTGCCGTTGCCTGTGCCGCCCTGGATCGTGCCCGCCGTGGTCAGCGCCGTGAGATTGTTTCCAAGGTTCAACTGGCCGGAATTCGCGCCCGCGCCGCCGCTGATGGAATTGCCCGCGGTCGCTCCCGGCGTGTCCTTGCCAATGCTGATCGCGCCGACGTTGCCGATGGCCTGGATTTGACCGCTCGCGGCGCCCGCGCCGCCGCCGAGGCTGCCGCCAATCGTCACTGCGCTGAAGTCGCCCGCGGTGCGAATTCCGCCGGAAGATTCCCCATTCCCGCCCAGCACTTTGCCGCCGACCGCCACGCTGGTGCTGCCGCTGGTGCCATTCGAAATAATCGCCCCGGAGTTTTTCCCGCCACCACCCATCACGTCGCCCGTCACCGTCACTTTTCCGAGCCGGGTCCCCGCGACCACGATGCCCGACTCCTCGCCCGCGCCGCCGGTCAGCTTGCCGCCGATCGTCACGCCCGCCAGCGTCGTTCCCGCGCGAATCTCCCCCGAGTTCGCCACGCTGCCGCCCCTCACGTCCCCGCCGACCTTGACCAATCCCAGCGACGTGGTGGCCGAAACGCTGCCCGAGTTGGCCCCCGTGCTTCCGGTCACATTGCCGTCGATCGTCACGTTACCGATCCGCTGCGCGACGATCCCGCCCGAGCTATCGCCCGCGCCGCCCAGCACCGAGCCCTTCACCGTTACGCTGCCGAAGGACGCCCGGCCATCCAGCGCCGACGTGACCAGCAGCCCCGACCCCGCCCCCGCTCCGCCTTCGATGCTCCCGAAGGTCGCCTTGGTGATCTTGCCGCTCACCATCACCCGGCCGGAATTCGCCTCCGTCCCGCCCTTCAGCGCGCCCTCCACCGTGAGCGTGCCGATGGTGCCAAACTGCGCGCCGATCACATGCAGGAAACCGGCGACGTTGGTCTTCACCTGCACCGTGCCGATCGGCCCGAGCACGTCGCTCTGCGTATTTCGAAAGTCCGTCACCAGATCCGTCAGCGTCGTCGCGTTCACCCCCAGCGAATAGACATCGAGCTTCCGGATCGCCGTCGTGGAAAACTGGTCGCCCGCCGCGATTTTCGCGAGATCGCCATCGATCGTCACCACGCCGAGATCCACGCCGATCGCCAGCAGTTCGGAGGGGATAAAACGGGCCGCCTGGATGAAGCCCACATCGACCCGGCCGTTCGACGCGTCTGGGAAACCGAGCTGCGGCGTCGCCGTGACGGTGACGTTGGTTCCGAAGAAAGCGCTCGAGTTCAGGTTCAGCACGAGCAGCTCGCTGCCGCCCACGGTCCCCTTCGGGACCAGGTTCACGACGCTCGTGTCGAGCTGGCCGAACGCATTGAAAAACGACCCCCGGCTCACCGCGAGCGACACCAGATCGCCGTCGATGTCCGTCCAGCGCAGTTGATTCGTCCCGATCGCGCCGATGTCGTCGTCGAGGACGTAAACCCGCGCCGAAACCTGCGCCGTCGGATTCACGACGTTCTGGTTCACCGGCGTTACCGTGTTTGGCAACCCGGAGAGATTAACGTAAAAACTTTCCGCGGTTTCAAAGACCGCATCGCCCCTCACCGCGATGGTGAACGTCGTGGAAGTCTGGCCAGCCGGGATCGTCACCGTCTTCGTTTCCGCCGTGAAATCCGCGCCCGCCGCCGCTGTGCCGCTCTGCGTGGAAACCGTGAAAGTTACCGCCGTGGCCAGCGTTCCGGACAGCGTCGGCGTGAAGGTCACCGTCGAATTGGTCGCACCTTCCACCTTCCGCACGTCGGCCATCGCGATCCCCACCGCCGTGTCGCCGTCGTCCTGGATCGTGCCCGTCGCCGTCGCCGTGGCGATCGTCGCCACCGTCGCATTGCTCAGCGTCACCTGCAGCGTCTCGTCGGCTTCCTGAAACGGATCTCCCACCACCTGCACGCTGATCGTCTTGCTCGTCTCGCCCACGGCGAAGTTCAGCGTCCCCGACTGCGCATCGTAGTCCGGAAAAAGTCCGCTGGAAACGGCCGTTCCATTGCCGGTTCCATTAGCGGTCGCAAAGCTCACCGTCACGGGGTTCGTTTCCGCCTCGGAGAGCGTGACCGTGAACGTGAGCGCCGTCTTGCCGGTGTTGCCCTCGATCACCGAGGCCGGCGCGATGGAGAGAGTCGCCGGAGCGATCCGGGCCTCGAGGGGCTCGATTTGAGAAAATGTCATAGGAGGCGACCGCTGAAACCGGGTGAAACTACCGTCGGCCCCCAGAGCGTCAAGCGGGCGCATAAATAATTTAGCCGGATGCCTTCGTCAGGTTTTTCCGGAGCTTTCCGCCGCGCTCGATCCACCACCATCGGCCGCTCCACCAGACCCAGCCGGAAAACCAGCTGCGCCACCACGCCGCCGTTTCCACCCACCCCGCCACCAGCCCGCAGGCGAACAGCCCCGGAACCGGAAATCCCGCCACCCGCGCCAGCCGCCGCGCTGCCAGCCAGCGCAGCGCCACAGCCGAGAGCGCCCAGCCCACGCACCACGGCCGCCACGCCGCGGGCACCGGGAGCAGCGCCAGCGCCACGGCCGCCGTCGAGCTGTGCGTGAGCAGCATCCCGGCGAAACCCGCGGTCGTCGCCGCGCGGTAGGTCGTCGCCACGCGGCACTGATGCCGCCACCCGTCGCGCCAGCCCAGCGCGTCGCAGTCCAGCGTCGTCACCGTCGCCGCGAGCCGGATCGTGGCCCCGCGAGCCGCCAGCGCCGCGCCGAGTTCGCGGTCTTCCGCCAGGAAATCCCCGAACGCCGCCCACCCGCCCACCTCCGTCAGATCGTGCCGCCGCAACGCCGTGCACGCACCGAGCGTGAAATCCACCCGCCCCCAACGCCGCCTGACCGCCAGCCCCGGCCACAGCGCCAGCAGCGCCGCCGCTGCGTCCAGCCGTTGCGGCCACGTCTTCGCTCCCACGAAGCGATACGGCGTCGTCAGCACCGCGCAATCGTGCTCCAGCCATTCGCGCCGCAGCGTCGTGAGCCACGCCGCGTCGATCACCGCCTCGCTGTCGCTCAGAATCAGCCGCCCGTGCCGGCACTCGCCATCCATCTGCACTAGCTTCGAGATTTTCGGATTCGCCGCCGCGCCCTCCCCGCACGGCACCACCACGATGTCGCGCTCCGGATGCGCCCATTGCAGCGCCATCGCCTGCGCCAGTTCATCGGAACCGTGCGCCGCGCCGAGCACGAGCTGATCGCCCGGCTGGAGCGCCCGCGCGAGTTGGTCGAGTTTGGCGTGAAGATCGGGCACCCCGGTTTTCAGCGGCCGCAGCAGCGTGACCGGCGGCAGCGTCTCGGTGGAAGTGGCGCCCGCTTCCGCCAGCCAGCGTTCCGCCACGAGCGCGCCGAGCCACTGGTAAATCACGCCGCCCGCGCAAATCAGCGCCGCCATTCCCGCCAGCCACGCCGTCATTCCTTGCGCCCGCTCCTTGCACCGGGCGAAATCGGCCACCGCGCATCGTGAAACATCTCCTCCTCACCGGCGACGACTTCGGCCGCAGCCCCGCGGTGAACGAAGCCATCGAGCGCCACCACCGCGCCGGCTTGCTCACCCAGGCGAGCCTCATGGTGAACGAGCCCGCCGTCGACGAAGCCGTGCGCATCGCCCGGCGCAATCCCGGCCTCTGCGTCGGCCTCCACCTCACGCTCTGCGACGGCCGCGCCGCGCAGCCTTCGCCGCTCACCGATGCGTCGGGAAATCTGCCCGCGTCTCCCGCGCTCGCCGGCTTGCGCTACGCCTTCGAGCGAAAACTCGCCGCTCCACTCACCGCCGAGATCGCCGCGCAGTTCGCCCGCTTCCGCGCGCTCGGGTTCGCGCCGAGCTTCGTCGACGGCCACACGCATTTGCATCTGCACCCCGCGATCCTCCGCGCGCTCACGCCGCACCTCGCCGATTTCCACCTCCTCCGCCTTGTCCGCGAACCCGGCCACCACTCGCCCGTCGCCCTCGTCTTTCGCGCCCTCAGCGCCGCCGCCAGCCGACTTCCCATCCGCGCCGCCGATCGCGTCTACGGCCTGCGCGATACCGGTCGCATGACCGGCGAACGGCTCGCCGCCTTGATCCGCGCGCTGCCGCCGGGCTTGAGCGAAATCTATTTCCATCCCGGAGCCGAACCTGCCGAACCCGACTTCGCCGCGCTGCGCGCGCTGCTCGCCGAGAAAAAAATCATTCTCACTTCCGCCGCTACACTCCCGCCACCGCAAAGCGCGGCGTGATCTCCCGCTGCGACGCGCAGAGCACCTCGATCTCCGTCACGCCATCCGTCGCCAGCCGCGCCCGCACCGCGTCGATCGCCAGCTCCGGCCGGTTGCAATCGCGGCTCAGATGTCCCAGCACCGTCCGCCGCAAGCGCCCGCCTTCGAGCAGGTCGCCGATCACATTCGCCGCCGCACCATTCGAGAGATGCCCGTGCTGCGACATGATCCGCTGCTTCACCGACCACGGCCGTTTTGTGCAATTTTGCAGCAGCTTTTCGTCGTGATTCGTTTCGATCAAAAGCGTCTGCGCCTGCCGCACGCGCTCGATCGCCAGTCGCGTCGCTTTGCCCAGATCGGTGAGCACGCCGAGCACACCAGCGCCGGAGTGCAGTGCGAAGCCCACCGGGTCCACCGCATCGTGCGGCACCGGAAAATTTTCCACCGTGATGTCCTTGATGGAAAAGGTGCTCCCGGTCGGGAAGTAGCGCCAGTCCTTGGGTTTCGCGCCATCGTTTTGCAGCGATTCGGCTGTCGTCCGGTTGCAGTAGATCGGCGTTTGCCACTGTTTGCACCACACCTCCAGCGCCCCGGAGTGGTCGCAATGTTCGTGCGTCAGCAGGATGCCGTCGATCTCCAGCGGATTCACCCCGCACAGCGCCAGCCGCTCTTTCAGCGCCCGCGCACTCAGCCCGGCATCGATGAGCAGCCGCGTCTGCGGCGTCTCGACCAGCGCGCAATTTCCCGCGCTACCGCTGCCGAGAACCGTGACGAAAAACATCCGCGCAGTAAACGCCCCGAGACGGGCCTCAGCAACGGCGAAAAACTTTTTCGCCACCGTGCGCGTCTACTTTTGATCGAGCCGGAATTTCACCACCACCTCGAACACACCGTTCGTGCCCAGCCCGGCGGGCAGCGGATCGATCTGCCGCACTTTGGCCGCGCCGGTCAGCACGGATTCATCCATCTGCGGCAGCTCCGAGGATTTTTGAATCTCGTGGCCGATCACATGGCCATCCTTGTCGATGCGCAGGAGCAGCAGCGTGACGATCTCGGCGCCGCCGTGTTCGATGTTCGTCGGCTGCTCCCACTGCGCGAGGAAACGATCCTGGATCATCGAGTAGTACCAGCCGAACTGCGACGTGCCCTCGCCGTCGCCGCTCTTCGCGGTCCCCTTCGCGTTCCCGGTGCCCGCGCCATTGCCGCCGCGCGCTTTGTTGAACGCGAGCTTCGCCGCGGAAGCCGCGTCGCCCGCACCGGGCTTGCCGCCGGGCGTCGCCTTCGCTTTTGCCGTGGGCGACGCTTTCGGTTTCGCGGTTTCCTCGCCGGCTTCCGCGAGCGGTTTGGGCGAAGATTTCGGTTTCGGAGTCGCGGCCGGCGTCGCTTTGGGCGTGGGTTTCGGAGTGGCTTTGGGCGTGGGTTTCGGGGTGGCTTTGGGCGTCGTCGGGGGGGGTGTCGGTTTCGGTGTCGCGGGCTTCGGCGTGGCGGGCTTCGGGGTGGCGGGCTTCGGGGTGGCGGGAACGGGCGTCGTCGGGGCCGGCGTCGCGGTGACGATCTCGCTCGGCAGCGGCTTTTCTTCGGGCGGCGGCGGCGGTTCGGGCAGCGGCTCG
>Ga0209181_10003026_pt1 | contig 26668 bp, 26 predicted proteins | sample MAT05_FD_187208 | JGI IMG/M metagenome (GOLD analysis project Ga0209181, IMG submission 187208) | Freshwater microbial communities from Lake Fryxell liftoff mats and glacier meltwater in Antarctica - MAT-05 (SPAdes) (version 2) | ecosystem: Environmental > Aquatic > Freshwater > Ice > Liftoff...
CATTGCGAAAGCATAGCTGCAGCCCACCGGCCGTGCAGGGGCCTCGTGCGACCTGATGATGTTCAGCCCAGCCTGGGGCGCCCTGCCTCGCCCGCGATCTCGCCCCGGGCTGCCGCACCCCCGATCCCTGAATAAATTCCCCTTGCGAGCTGAGGCGCCAGGCGCTTCGGACGATCCGCAGACGGAGATCGATTCGTGACAAGCGCGACGACCGGCTGCAGATCGCAGACGAGCGTCCGCGCGATCGAACCGCGGCTTTCGAAGCTGACGATCGATATGGCTACAGCCTCGCGCGTGCCTGGGCTGCGCGTTTCGCTGGACGGCTCCAAGCTGCCGAATATCGCGCTGGGTGTGCCCATGTCAGTCGACGTGGGTGATCACAAGGTCGAAGCCACTGCAAGTGTGCGGATCGCGAGCGGATAGCAGGAGCAGGGAAAGAAGGCGACGGGCGCGAAGCCCGGGCGGCTCGACCCGGACCAGGCGGTGCCTGACCCGAAAGCACAGCGTAACTTCACCGATCCCGAGTCGCGATCATGCCTGACGGCGCCCACAAGGGGGCGTTCGTCCAGGCGTATAACGCGCAGATTGCCGTCGACAGCGAGGTCTAGACCTAGCCACAACGGGTTCCGAGGCCGGTGCGCCGACTGCGCCTGGCGGACAACATCGGGCGCCGTAGCAGCGGGTAAGTCGCACCGGGAGGCCCACCCTGGATTCTACCCTCCCCAGCGCGGAGCGCGCGCGCAGCCCATCCGGAGATGGCTGCCCATTCCGCACCGCGACAGCCACCCTCGCTGCCAACACTCCCGCTGGCGGTGCGTTCAACGACCGATCCGACGCTTCCGGCCCACCGCGAGCGATAGTCTACATTTTACCCTGCTCGAGGCAGTGCGCCTTGCGCACCGCGAAGCTCACCATAGCCGTCACGCTCCCCCGCTCGGTGCGGTGCGCGGCTCCGCTGCGAGGCGTCCCCGGCCTGCTCCAGCTGAGTCACACCTTGGCGTAGCTGCCCTCACGCCGCTTCAAGAGCGCCCCTCCATTGGCAACGAAGCCCTCATCCCGAAACGCCCACGCAAGTGGGCTCTTTGGCGCTTCATCACCGTCGATCGCCGCAATCGAAAGCACCCGCCGCCCATCGTTCGTCCACGCAGACAGCGTGCGCGCGACGGCGTTGAGCACCCGGGCCCGATCGGGGTCTTCAGCTGGCAAGAAGGTCGCCAGCTGCTGCTCGCCGCGACCCAGAAACGCAGCCAGCTCGCCATTGACCAGCACGACATGCGCGCCGGTCGCGCGAGCCGGCCGCGCGCCTTTCGCCTCCGGCCAGGGCACACTCGCGCCGTACGGGTTCGCTGGGTCCATCGCGGCCAGGCGAATCGCCTCGACCTCGCGCGGTGGCTCGCGCAGGGCGCGCAGCTGCTCTTCGATGCCAGCGCGGGAGAACTGGGCGGCGCCGAGACCCTCGACGAAGTAGCCACGGCGGGCGCGGCCGCCCTCTTCCATCAGGCGCAGCACCGGGTAAATGGCGGAGAAGCCGCCCTCGATGCCTTCTGCGCTTGCGACCTCGCGCGTCAGCACACCATTGCGATCGAGCAGCAAATTGGTCAGCGCTGCAGCGCGGTCCGCGGGCGAAGCGGCAACGCCGACGGGCAACAGCGACCAGCGCCCTTCGCTGCCCGGGGGCAATGCGCGCCGCGTCCTGAAGCGTGCGGCCCGACCGTGGAGCGGCTCGCCGCTGCCGAGGCCGAAGCGGGAACGCAGCGGCAACGTCGTGTCATTGGTGACCAGCCCCGCGCCGACCAGGTCCCAGATGGCGTCCAGCACGTCACCGGCAAACGCCTGCACTTCAGCGACGATGTTCTGGAAGAACACAGCGCCGCGTGCGCGCAACACCTCCAGCACCTTCTCGGCGAGCGGGTGACCGATCGGGGCAGGCGGCGGGGCCAGCAGCGGCAGCCTGTCCACCAGATGAAACGCGATCTTGCCGTCGCCATCGCCGATGGCGCCCGACCCGCGCCAGACGATCTCTCCCGCGGCGCAGAGCTCATCCAAGAGCAGCGGGCTGAAGTTGCGCACGCGCGCCGGAAAGACATCGCCGAACCAGACGCTGGTCGGCAGCACGAGGCTCTCCAGCTTCTCGACAGCGGTGAGCAGTGCTTCGTGGCCGGCGCGCTTCTGGACGATGCCGTGATGCGAGATCAGAAAGCGCGCCAGTACAGAAGGCGGAACCGGTTCGACTGCCTTACGCAGGCGCGCCAGGCTGCGGCGCTTGATGGTGCGCAAGACGTCGGCGTCGACAAACTCTTCACCCGTGCCGCGGGGAGAGAAGCTGCCCATCACCAGCTTGCCGCTACCCACCAGCGCCAAGAGGGCTGCGCGCGCTACATCAGGGCCCAGACCGAAGCGCTTCTCCACTGACGCTGCTTTGAATGGACCGCGCTGTCGCGCGAAGCGCGCGACCAACGAGACCAATGCATTGGGAGACTTCTCCAGAAATACTGCAGGCACCCCCGATGGAGGGTTCACACCGAGGGCGTCGCGGTAGCGCCCTGCGTCCTCGACGGCAATGATTCTGGCCTCCCCGGCGATGCTGACTTGAAGTGCCCGCCTGGCCCGCACCAATTGATCGATGATCTCGTCGGCGCTGACGCCCGGGCTCACGCGAAGAGCGATCTCTGCTGCAGTCATGTCTCCGAGCCAGGACAGCTGATCATGCAAATGGTCGAGGTGGTCGATCAGGAGGCGCTTGCGAGAGACTTGCGCCTCTGTCTCGGCGATGGCCTCTTCATCCAGCAGCTCACGCAGCTCGATCTCTCCGAGTAACTCGCGCAGGCGCTCGGTGTCGAGCGTCAAAGCCTGCGCGCGCCGCTCGGCCAATGGCGCGTCGCCGTCGTAGATGAAGTTGGCGACGTAAGAGAACAACAGCGAGCTGGCGAAGGGTGATGGCGTCGTCGAATCGACGCGCAACACCCGCGTGGTACGCACTTCGATCTTGCGCAATAGATCGATCAGATTCGGCAGATCGAGCATCTCTTTCAGACACTCTCGATACGTCTCCAGCACGATCGGAAAAGAGCCGAAGCGCGACGCCACTGCCAATAGATCGCTCGCGCGTTTGCGCTGCGACCAGAGCGGCACTCTTTTGGTCGGCGAACGTCGCGGCAACAGCAATGCACGCGCGGCGTTTTCGCGGAAGCGCGTGGCAAACATGGCCGTCTTGTCGAGGCCGCGGGTGACCAGCATCTCGACGTCTTCGTGACTCGGAATGAAGACGTCGAGATCGGGCGCCGATTCGACGTCGGGCAGGCGAAATACGATGCCGTCGTCACTCCAGATGGCGTCGACTTCGATGCCACGCTCGTCGCGCAAAAAGGTGCTGACGGCCATCGCCCAGGGCGCCAACAGCCGCGAGCCGAGCGGGGAGAGGATACAGATTCGCTGGTCCCCCAGCTCGTCGCGGAAGCGCTCGATCACAACGACGTTGTCGCTGGGCACCTCACCTGTCGCTTCGCGCTGCTCGTGCACATAAGAGACGAGGTTCTTTGCGGCGCGCCTATCGAGACCATAGTCACGGTTGAGCTCGACCACGGCGGGCGCCTCTGCCATGCCGCTGATCTTGCGAGCCAAGGCGCCGATCTTGGCGCCGAGCTCTGCCGGTCGACCTGCGCGATCACCTTTCCAGAAGGGCATTTTGCCCGCCTCACCAGGGGCGGGGATGGCGAGCACGCGGTCGTGGCTGATGTCGGTGATGCGCCAAGACGACGCGCCCAGCAAGAACACCTCACCCACGCGCGACTCGAACACCATCTCTTCATCCAGCTCGCCAATGCGCACAGGCTTGCCGGCGCTATCGAGAAAGACACCGAACGTGCCACGATCTGGAATGGTGCCGCCGCTCAAGATGGCAATGCGGCGCGCGCCGTGTCGTGCTGTGAGCACCCCCGTCACGCGGTCCCATACGAGGCGGGCGCGCAGCTCGGCGAACTCGTCGGACGGGTAGCGCCCGCTCACCATATCGAGCACACCCTCGAAAGCAGAGCGCGGCAGATCGCGATACGGCGCAGCGCGTGTGCACAGCTCGTAGAGCTCCCGCTCCGGAATCGGACCCATCGACACGATCGCGACGATTTGTTGCGCCAATACGTCGAGCGGGTTCTCCGGAACGAAGGTGTGCTCCACCTCGCCCTCGGTCATCGCCTTCGCCGTCGCCGCGCAGGCCAACAGATCGGCGCGAAATTTCGGAATAATCACGCCCTTGGACACGGCAGACGCGCGGTGCCCCGAGCGACCGACGCGTTGAAGACCGGCGGCGGCGGTGGGCGGTGCCTCGATCTGGATCACCAGGTCGATGGCGCCCATGTCGATGCCGAGCTCGAGGGAGCTCGTGGCGATGATCGCCGGAATGCTGCCGGCTTTGAGCCGATCTTCGATGATGGTGCGCTGGTCGTGGGCGATCGAGCCATGGTGCGCAAGGGCGATCTCTTCGCCGGCAAGCTCGTTGATGGCGAGCGACAGACGCTCGGCCAGCCTGCGGCTGTTGACGAATACGAGGGTGGTGCCGTGCGAGCGAATCAGCTCGACCAGGCGTGGATAGATGCTCTGCCAGATCGACTTCGTCTCCGGTGAGCTGGGCCCGGTGTCGTCGTCTTTGTTCGTCAAGACGCGCATGTCTTCGACTGGCACCTCGATCGTGATGTCGAGCGCTCGCTTGCTGCCCGCGTCGACGATCTCGACAGGGCGCGGCACGTTTTTGCTGGCATAGCCGCCGAGCACGCGGGCGATCGGCTCGAGCGGACGCACCGTCGCCGACAGACCAATGCGCTGTAGCGGCGGCGCCTCTTTGGGGCGCAGTGCCTCGAGCCGCTCTAGTGTCAGCCACAGATGGCTGCCGCGTTTGCCAGGCGCCAGCGCATGGATCTCGTCGATGATGACCGTCTCGACAGTCGAGAAGTGTTTCGCTGGCAGCGAGGTCAACAAGAGATACAGCGACTCCGGGGTGGTGATCACGATGTCGGCGCCTGCGCGCGTGAAGTAAGCGCGCTCTTTCTGGGGCGTGTCGCCCGAGCGTACGAACAGCGACGGCTCGTGAAACGCAGCGCCCTCGGCGTGGGCGGCATGGCCGATGCCCACCAGCGGCGCTCGCAAGTTGCGCTCGATGTCGACCGCCAGCGCCTTCAGCGGCGACACGTAGACGACTTTGATGCCAGGCGTTTGCGGACCGAACATCACGCGATCGAGCGCCGACAAGAACGCCGCCAACGTCTTGCCAGAGCCTGTCGGCGCCAGCAGCAAGGTCGACTTGCGCGCGGCTATCGAGCCCATGCCCAGACGCTGCGCCCGCGTCAGTGTGCCGAAGGTGGAACGCACCCAAGAGCGCACCGGGCTGTGCATCAGCGCGAGAACTTCGTCGTCGCTCTGTTCGGCCCTGACTTTGGGCAGAGCTGCAGGTTTCGGTGCGCGCGCCACGGGCCTCCTTCAGCGGGCTTTTTCAGCAGGCCCTCAAGCAGAAGAGCCCAGCATGACGCACCCTCAGCGCGTCGCAAAGGCTGCGCTTCCGAGCGCTTACCAGGCTTGGACATTCAATGTCTGTAGGACATTATTTGGCACTTCGCAAACACCTGTTCAGGCCTCATGTTGAGTGCATGTCGAAAACGAACGCAGCCCAGCTAGCGCTCCTCGACCTGCCCGCTCCTGCAGCCCCTCACGGCTCGATTGAGGGGAGCGGGGCGGTCGCCGGTCAGAGCAAGGTCGACCGAGGCCGCCGTCGCATGTCCACGGCGATGACGGCCAAACACTGCAACGCGCTCCTGGCCGAGCTCGAGCGCGTTTCGCTACGCGAGCAAAACAGCGCCGAGCGACTGGCCGAGCTCTATGAAGCGGCCGAGCGCGCGCACCATCTCGGCAGGCAGTAACTGCTAGCCAGCTAGGGCTCGTCGACCGGCGCCGGCCCATCTTTGACGACGGGGCGCGCGCCGTCCCCTGATCGATTCAGCTTCGGCGGGGTCAAGCGACGCTTCGGTTTGGTGAGTGGCGTCTTGGGTCGCTCGGTGCCAGTCGCATCCGCGGCGCTCTTCGGTTTCTTCGGACCGCGGGCTTTGGCGAGCGCGTGCTTGTCGACGCGGTCATGGCAGGCGACTGGCGCGTCCTTGGAGAATGTCTCCTTCGTTGCCTTGGTGATGTCGACAGTCAGCTCCGCGAGATCGGTCTGCACGATCAAGCGCAGCGGCGTGCGAGCCTCGTCAGCGGTGAACCACAGGGTGAACGGCTTCGGCACGGTGCGCGGCAGCGGCTCGAGCGTCTTTTCACTGACGCGCGTGGCTGTACCGTCGATGCGCACCGCGGTGCGATCGCCCATCGCAGTTTGAATGTTCTCTTCGCCGCTGAACCCGACGTCGGCGCGGATCAAATGGCGCCCCACAGTCGAGAGCACGAAGCCGCGAGTGCCGCTCGGCGGGTCCCAGCGGCGCAGGTAACCGAGCAGCGAGTGACCATCGTGGGGGATCTGCTCGGTCGCCAGATCGATGCGACGGTAGGTGTTGCTCGGCTTCTTGTTCGGGTCTTCTTTGCGCTGGTGAATGCGGTAACGCCCCGCCGCAAAGTCGAGCTCGGCGAAGGTGCGCTTGTCGTCCATCTCGATGTCCCACTTGCTCTCGAGCGTATTGCTGGTGTCGAGATCGATCAGCGCCCGCGTCTCTGCCTCGCCGCTGCTCAAGAAAGAGAGCAGCCCGCCCATGCGGCCGGAGCCGTCGATCGGCAGCACCAGCTTGCCGTCTGCCAAGCAGCGTTTGCCGACCTTGAACGACGCTTTGCCCACCGCGACGTTTTCGGCGAACACGTCGGCGTAGAAGGCTTCGCCCTCTTCGAACGGCGCACCGACTGTGCGAACGGCTTGGTTACTCGGCGGGCCTTCGAGCTCTGGCTCGAGCGGCATCGGAAAGAAGAACTGACACCCTGTGATCGACAGAGCGAGTGGAACCAAAGCCCAGGAGATAGTGCTCATACGGTGCGCAGTTTTTTCGGCAGATGCTCGCAGTCGTTGAAGCTTCGCATACTGAAGATGAATCCGCCGCCGAGCGGCACTGCTTTCAGACGAATTACGCCTGTGTGACACAGTGTGAACCGTTCCCACTCCCAGGGCACGCTCGGCAAGCCGAGCAGCACAGTCATGGCGACAGTGTTGGTGCCGCCGTGCCCGAAGATCACGATTCGCCCGATATCGCGCTCATGCGTGAAGATCGGCGCCTCCCCCGAAGGCGCCCAGCGCACCCCGCGGTCGGCCAACAGCCCCCGCATCGCCGTCTGCACCCGCTCGATGAAAGATCTGAAATTTTCGCCCCCCGGCATGCCCTGCCACCAGGCCTCCGGTTCGCGTTCCCGCGCAGATCTGAAGCTTTGAGCCACTTCGATGAGGGAGAGGTGGGACCAATCCGGTAGGCGCAGCTCGGTGAGATCGCCGACCACCGACGGGGCCTTTCCCAGTAGCGCAGCCAGCGGCGCCGCCGTCGCCAACGCTCGGCGCGCAGGCGACGAGATGATCTCGTCCGCGCCACGCTCGGCGATGCGCTTGCCGACAAGCTCAGACTGCTCCTGACCGAGCTCGGTCAGCGCCGGATCCATTTGCGGTGTGCCGCCGTCTGCCCAACTAGGCTGTCCATGCCGGACGAGTAAGATCTCCACGCGCCGAAGCTTAGACGGTTGCTTGCAGCCGGCGGGGTGACTTCACCAGTCCTTGATCCAGCGCTATTCGAGGATTCAATGGACTCTGCACGGTGATCTGGAGCAGCAAGGTTCGACTTCAGGTGAAAGCCGAGGCCGATCTCCCGACGCCGAGACCGATGCCGCTTCCGAGAACGAGATCGAGATCGACATCGGGGCTCGGCATCGGGCATCGGGCATCGGCATCGGGCATCGGCATCGGCATCGACATTTGTGCTCGGCCTCGGTCTCGTCGTCGTGTCGATGAATCATGCCTGTGGCGCACGCTCCGCGCCCGAGCAGTGGCGCGGTGTGGTGCTCGATCTTCTGGTTGGTGATCGGCGCCACCGCTCGTTCACGGATCCTGCGCCGTTTTGGGCATGACCCATCGACACGACGACACGACCTCACTCGCCCGGTTCCCGCATCACGGCCTCGACGCGTACCACTTTGCGCTCGTGGCGCTCACGAAAGCAGATCGCTCGCGAAGAAGCTCCCGCGGGGCTACGGGCCGCCCAGCTGTCAGCTGAGGCGGAAGGGTGTTCTGAGTCGCAGAGCGCCCTCATTGGCACTTCCCCCGCCGTTGCCGCGGCGACTGCGACGCAGCCTACCGATGCGATCTACGCCGCCGCCGCGCCAAGTACAGCAGCGCCGCCACCACAACAAAACCCGGCCAGCCTGAGCCAACCGGTCGGCCCGCGCGGCAATCACAGCCGTTGCCGCCCTCTGCCTCGTCGTCGTCGGAGGAGCCACCGCCGGAAGCACTGCTGCCGCCAACATCGGGGCTCTCGCCGCCCGCGCCTGCGCCACCGGCGCTGCCTGCGCCGCCGCCGCCCGAGCCACTGGGGTCGACCTTGGTCAGTCGAATCGCGTCGAACGCAACATGCCGGCGGAGCTCGTACGCTTCGCCTGTGGCGTCACCCAGAAATACTTCGCGTGCGGGGCCGGCGGTGAGGGTGACCTCGCCGAGCGGGATCCAACCTTTCATTGTCGATTGGTCGACCACCCCGAGCTCGCTCGCATCGGCGCCATTGCTCCACTGATACTTGGCGTTGGTCGTATCCGCGTCGGTCTCTGGAATGAACACCTCGACCGCGTACTGTCCGTCGACGGCCACATCGAAGCGATAGCGGCCGATGGTGTCGTTGGCCTCGGCGTCGGTGCCGAACGTGTAATAGTGATGGCCCGCGTCGCCCTCGGCCACATGCCACCAGAACGAGGTTTCGCGCACGAAACACGCTGACTGCTCGTCGATCACCGTCTGGCCTTCGCCGACAGCGGGGCAGGGCAGGGCAACGGGGCAATTGTTGCTGATCAGCGAAGTGCCATCGATGGGGTCGCCGTAGTCGTCGAAGGCCGACGGAATGCTCTGGCACCACCAAGAGGCGCACGTCTCCTGAATCTGAAAGTGCAAGTGCGCGCCGCACACCCAGCCTGTGAGGCCGACGCGCCCGACCACGTCGCCCTGCGAGACCAAGTCGCCGACAGCCAGGGTCGAGCTCGCAGGAGCTAGGTGGAGAAACAGCGCTTCGGTGCCGTCGCCGAAGTCGAGCACCACATAGTTGGCGCTGTTGCCGTATGCGCTCGAGCAGCCGCCTTCCGTCGAGTCCATGCGCACCAGCCGAACGACACCGTCTGCCGGCGCGGCGACGTCGTTGCCCTCGGGGATGCCGATGTCCCACGCCCAGGACCCTTCATCGACGTGCGAGCCGGTGTTGTGCCCTTGGGTGATCGGGTAGGTCACCTCACACGGCCAGGGCGTCGCCAGCGGGGGTGTTGCCTGCGCGATCGACGCCGTTGTGGCCAGTGCACAGGTGAAAAGCAGGCTTGTACCGAGCTTCATCGCGTGGCCAGCCTAGGCAAAGCGCCCGCGCGCGCCTAGAGTCCGCGGCATGGCGAAGCTAGATTGGATCGAGATCGTGGATCGCGCGCTCGTTCGCGTGGATTTGCTGGCCGATCGCTTTCGGAAGACGCCGCGCAGGCGGCTCGCTTTCGTGCCCGAGGCGCTCACGCCGGTCGACCCGTTCGGCGCTCCGCCGACGCCGCTCGCCGCAGACAAGCCGCCGCCCGCCCCGCCGGTGGTGAAGCCGCTGGGTGACCCCGGCCTGCCTGCCCAGATCTTCGGCAAGCGCACGGACGACGCCAGCGGTCGCGCCGTGATGGTCTTCCGCGAGGCCTCGATCACGGCTCGCATGATCGAGCTCGATGATCCGGATCATCGTGATTACGAGAACCGCCTCATCCGCGAGACCAAGCGCTACGAGATGCCGTGGGTGTTCTTGCGCGGCGAGTACATCGGAGGCTTCAACGAGCTGGCAGCGATGGCCAAAAAGGGCGAGCTCACCAAGCGCGCTGGTGGCGAAAGCTAGCGTCTGTCGGCTCCTCTGCTTCTCGGACTGCGAGCGCTGCCATGACTGGCCAAAACCCCAACCAGCCGCCTCAGAACCCGGGGCAGATTCAGCCGGGTTGGTACCCCGACCCTGGCAGCGGTCACTTGCGCTGGTGGGACGGGCGCTACTGGGGGCCCTTTCACGGGCCGTCGCCGGCCAACCCCCGCAGTACCGCCGCGCTGGCGCATTATCTCGGCATTCTCGGCCTGCTGGGCCCGCTGAACATCATGCTGACGAACAGCTCGAACGACCCCTTCGTGCGAGATTAATCCGTCGAAGCGCTCAACTTTCACCTGACCTTCTTGATCGCGTGGTTCGTGGCGATGTTCGTCGGCTTTCTCACCTGCGGCGTCGGCATGGCGCTCTTTCCGCTGCTATTCATTGGCGAGGTCGTGCTGGCAATCACGGCCGGCCAGGCCGCTTCGCGGGGGGAGTGGTACCGCTACCCCTTCAGTATTCGCATGGTCAGCAGCGGTCTCGAGCGCCGCTAGTCGGCGCTGCGCGAATAGCTCGGCTCGAGCTTACCGGCCTGCATTTCGATGACGACGTTGTCGCAGCCGCCGGGGTTGTTGTCGTTGTCGGGCCCGATCTTGGCTTCGTTGCTGAGACAGGCAGCGTCGTCATGGTCGACCGTCGTCTGAAATACCTCACTGACACCCGCGAGCGCGGCCACGACCTCGGCCTCGGGCAAGGTGATCGCATGGTACTTGGTAGGCCCCGCCGAGATGACGCTGATCTTGGGCGTCACTGCGTCGATGAAGGCCCGGTGCGACGAGGTCGTCGAGCCATGGTGGCCGACGATGAGCACATCAGCGTCGATCTGCGTCCGGTACTTGGCGAGCAGATGGCCCTCGATCGATTTCGGCGTGGGCGCCTTCTCGAGGTCGCTGCTGCCCGCCTCGGCGTCGCCCATCAGCAGCACTTTGACGCCGTCGAGATCCAGCAGCGCGACCAGCGAGCTTTGGTTGAAGTCGCTGTGCTTCTCCCCATCGACATGCAGGAGCGTCATGCTCGCTCGCCAGCCGAGGGCGATCGGCGCGTTCTCTTCTGCGCGGGCGGCGTGCGTGACGCTCACGATGGGCGAAAGGTTGCAGACCTCCCTACCGAAGTCGATCTGGTGGGCGCCGCGGTCGAACGCAGCGGTGTGGTACTGCACACTGGGCCGGGCCGCGATTGCCTCCAAGAAGCGCCGGTAGCCGCAAATAGGATTGACCACGCCGGGCTCCCACACATTCTCGACTGCATAGTCGGCGATCACGTCAGCCAACAGCTCGACGTGATCGCGGTGGGGGTGACTCAGCAGCACGTGCTGAATCGTCTCCCGGTCGGGCTCGATCGAGCGCAGATAGGCAGTGAAGCGGTTGCGATCGCCGATCGCCGTGTCGTCGTTGGAGCCCGCGTCATACACCAGCGCGAAGTCGGGCCCGCTGACGAACACGCCGAGACCGGTGCCGACATCGACTGCGTGGAGCTCGAAGTGCGGGCGCGGTGTCTCCGTGTCCGCGCCCTGTGGCCCTGACGGCAGCGAGCCTTCACCCTGGCGCGCTGAGGCGCAACCGAAGAGCGCGAGCGCAAGCAGTGCGAAGCGAAGCATGCGCGTATCCTAGCGAAAGGACTGCAGACTCGCCCGAGGTTGCGGCATTTTGCACCGGCATTTCGCGCCCAGTGTGGCCTGAATGAACGCGCTGCACGCAGAATTGCAGGCAACCCACACGGCCCGCGCATTGCACCTTGGCGGGCCCCCGAAGCGCTCGGGCCGGAGGTCAGCATGAGTCGACATAGTCAGGGACAGGGCGGCAACGGTCACGATCAGAACCACACCCAGCAACCAGGGTCACATGGGTATCAAGGCAGCGACTACAACTCGCGTGGTGACACGCGCGGGCACGGCCAACGCGAGTACCACCAGCCCGACTATGCGCAACGCGACTTCAGCCAGCGGGACTTCAATCAGCGAGAATGGCAGCATCACCAGTTTGGCCCCGCTGATCAACGATTCCGGATGGGCCAGCCATCTCGGGACCAAGGCCCCACCTTCGGCGACCCACGCGCCAACCAATTCGACGGGCGCTCCGACGGCGACGGTGGACGCGGGACGCACGCCGTCGGCGGCGGGCACATGGACTGGAGCACCGGACACCAACCCACCGTGCCCGCCCAGCCCAGCCATCGCGGGAGAGGTCCCAAGGGCTTCAAGCGGTCGGACGACCGCATTCGTGAAGCAGTCAGCGAATGCTTGATGGATCACCACGAGATCGACGCCAGCGAGATCTCGGTCGAGGTCCAAGATGGTGAGGTGATCTTGAGCGGGACTGTCGACGACAGAAGGACCAAGCGCCTCGCGGAGCACATCGTGGCAGACCTTTCGGGTGTGCACGACGTGGTGAATCAGATCCGCGTGACGCGCGCGGGCTCGCCGGCCAGCGATCACGATAAACGAGCCGAGACGAACGGCCGAAATGGCGCAGATGCCAAGCGGCCTTCTTGATCGTGCCGATTGCACAACCAAGGAGCTCCAATGACACGCCTTCTTTCGATCGTAACCCGTCTTTCGGCTGTCTCTGCTCTGCTGCTCGGCTGCGGCTCCAACCCGAACCCCAACGCGCCGCCAGTGGAAAGCCAAATCAACCCCGACGCCACTCCTGGCGCCGCGAACGTCCCGAATGCTGCGACTGGCAATGACGCCGCGGGTGCGGCTGGCCCCGGGCAGCCGGGCGGCGGCGTGACGGCTGCCACCGGCGCGGGTGCAGGCACCGGCGCCACGACCGGCGCAGGCACCGGCGCCACGACTGGCTCGGGCCCCCGCTAGCGTCGGAACCTTGCCGCAACGCTGACTTGTCGGCAGGCGCGATCGACCCCATTCTGGGCCTCGTGCCTGCCTTCCTGACTCGACTCGACAACGTCGGCTTGTTGTTGTGGGTGACTGCGTTCTTCGTGACGATGACGCTGGTCGGCTCGGGTTACGGGTTCCTCATTGAACGGGTGTTGCCGAAGCGCCGCATGTTCGACGTGCCGCTCGCCAAGGGCCAATACCGGTTCGAGCTCTACGGCAATCTCGTCTTCGTGGCGGTGGCTATCACCGCGGTGACCGGGGTGCTGAGCCTTGGCTGGGTGCGCTTCGCCGATGGTTGGGTGCGCGGCCTCGGCACGTTTTTCGCGCTGATGTTCGGCTTTCAGTTCTTCTATTACTTTCTGCATCGAGCGATGCATCACAAGTCGCTGCTGCGCTTTCACCGCTGGCACCATCGCTCGCAGGTCACGACGCCGCTGTCTGCGCAGTCGGTGAGCTTCGTCGAAGCCTGCGGTTGGATGCTCGGATATGTGGGTCTGCCGCTCTTGTTCTCGCTGGTGGTGCCGATAAGCTTCGAGGGCTGGGCCGGCTATCTGGCGTTCAATGTGTTCGGCAACATCGTCGGTCACAGCAACGTCGAGCCCAACGGCCCGCAGTTCGGTAACCGCGGGATCATCTGGGCGGTGAACCCGTTCATTTTTCACGGGCTGCACCATGCGCGCTGGACGGGGCACTACTCGTTTCAGGCGGGCGCGATGGATCGTTTGTTCAAGACCGAGTGGGACGACTGGCCGCAGTTGTTCAAGCGAATCATCGACGGTCGGCCGCTGACCAGCCTGAAAGATCGGGGCGAGGTGGAGCCGAAGCAGGCCGTCGAGAAAGGCACCTGACTCGAGCCTGGGGCTGGTAACGTGCGCCCCATGAAAGCTTCCAATCGGGTCTCGCCGCTGGTTCTCGTTGTTCTGGCTGCGGCGCTGGCAGCTTGTGGTGACGATACGGCAGCCGGTGGGTCGGCGCCCGGCGGTGGCGGCACCGGTGGTACGCCGCCGGTCGGCGGCAACAACGAAGGCGGCGGCGGCGCACCTGCCGAAGGCGGCGGCGGTGCTGGTCAAGGCGGCGGTACGGCCGGTGGTCCAGCGTGCGCTGGGCTCGTGCCGGGTCCGATCGCCCCGGTGGAAGTGACCGACCTCTTCAACGGCAGCGAAGACTTCGCGTTCGATGGCGCCGGCAACATCGTCGGCAAAGACGGCGGCGATATCATCTCGATCGATGCCGCCGATGTCACCACCGTGATCGCGCCGCTCACCGGGCAGTCCTACGGTCTGCGTTACGGCTCGTCGGGCAGCTTGTTCGTGGCGCAACCCATGCAGGGCAAAATCGTCGAGGTCTCCGGCGGTGTCGTCACCGATTTCATTACCGGTTTGGCGGGGCCCAATGGTGTGTACGCCGACTTCGATGGCAATCTGTGGGTGACCGAGTTCGGTGGCGGCAAAGTGATCAAGGTCGACTCGACTGGCGCCGAGACGACCATCGTCGATGGCCAGAACTCGCCCAACGGCGTCGTGCTCGATGTCGCTCGTGACCTGCTTTTCTACACCAGCTATTCGAACGGTCGCGTCTTCCACGTCGACCCGGCTGGCGCGACGGAGCCGGTCGAGGTCGCCGACATCAACGGTTCACTCGACGGCCTCGTGCTCGACGCTTGCGGCAACGTCTACGTCGTCGATCAAGAAAACAGCGATCTGTACCGCCTCAACTTGGACGCCAATGCGGCGCTGGTGGGTGAGCCCGAGCTCATCGCCAGCCTGCCCCAGAACGTGGCGAACGCGCAGTTCGGCTCAGGCGCGGGCTGGAACACGACCAGCCTGTATGTCACAGGCAACCCCGGCGTCGTCTACGAGTTGGCGGTTGGTGTTGCTGGCGCGCCCGTTCCGACGCGGTAGGTGCTGCGCCGCGCCTTTCGGCAACTGTTGATGCGACCCGTCGACGACCCAGAGATCGTCGACGTGCTGCTGCGCCACGCGTCTTTTCGGGATCGCGCGGTGCTCGAGAAGGCGCTCTCGGGTTCCTTTTTCGCGCCGTTCGTCCACCAAGAGATGGTGAATGGCGCTCGCTTCGAGGCGCGCTCGCGTTGGTCGCGCGCGGCGCTGGCGAACCTGCCGCTCGATCATGTGCGCGAGAGCGCGGCGCGGGCGAGCGACAGCGAGATTCGCAGCGGCACGTTCGACAGTCTGCTCGATGAGGTGCGCCGCACCGTGGCACACGCGACTCTGCTCATCGCCTTGGGGAAACGCGAGCTGGTCGAGATCACGCAAGCCGCCGTCGCCGACATCGACCGCAGCATCAAGATGGTCGGTCGCAGGTCGATGCCGCTGCGCACGGCGCTCGCTGCCGCTCTTGCGCGTGAGCTGGCTGCACCTGAAGCCTGGGCGGAGAAGAGCTACCTCGGCGTGAGCCGCAGCGAGGCGCTGGCGCTCCCGCTCAGAGAGCGCGTCGACCACATGGCGTCGGTGTTTCTGGGCACCGGCACGATTCAGGTCAGCGACACAGTCACCCACGCGCTGATCGCATTGGCGCAACACCCAGGGGCTGCCGCGGCCGGCGACGAAGCCGTTGTCTTGGAGACATTGCGCCGATTCCCTGTCAACGCATCGATTACGCGTCAAGCAACCGGCGACGTGAGCGTGCTCGGCCAGCAATTTCGCGCCGGTGAGCCCATTACAGTGTGGCCCGAGCGGTTGGGCGGCGCCGCGGCGTTCGATCCGCTCACGCCTCACGATCAAGTCTGGTCGTTCGGCGTAGGGCCGCGCGCCTGCCCGGCGCGCAAGCTGTCGCTTGCGCTTGCGACAGCCATCCTCGGTCGCTATCGGGCACTCGGCGTCACGATCGAAGCGCGCTACCCGCATCGCCGCTCGCTCGCCTTCGACGTGCGCGCGACGATCGGCCCGGGCGCCCCGCCGATGAAGACGCCTCGAAGCGCGCGCCTCTACACGTGGGCCCGCTACGCAGTTGTGTGCGCCGAGAGCTACCCGCGCGCGTTCATTGCCGGCGCACCCGAGCTCGCGCGGGTGATCACCGCACGCGACTAAATGAGCGAGCAGGATTCTCGACGGGGCAGTCACCAGCTGCAGCGCGAAAGGCGTCAGGCTTCACGCTCCCCGATTTAACTACTTGCAGACGCCTTCACGCGCTTTGCAGAGCTTGTTCTTCTCGCACCACACGGAGTTGTCGCAGTCGCCGTCCTTGGCCACACATTTGCTGCCCTCGACGCTGCAGAGTCCTCCCTTTTTGCACGCTTCGGAGGCGCGACACTGCTCGTTGCTGGTAGCGACACACTCCCCACCGCGATCTTCGCACCAGCCCCACGTCTTGCAGACATGCGACGACTCGCAGGGCACGTTGGGTGGGTCCGCGCTCTCTGCTGGGCGCTTGGGGTACCTCTTCGAGCAGCCGGCCCCAAGCGGGAGGCAGACAACCAGAGCTAGCGCGACAAAACGGAGGCCGAGTCTCTTCATGGGCGTGCCCCCCAAGGCTACCCGAGCCTCTCTCCAGGTACCGAATTTCCGGTAAAGACTGGCGGCAGCGTTGACAACGCTCGCCCCAAACTTATAAAGTGAACATGTTCACTTCTGAGCCCGACGGTCGAACGCCCAAAGGTCAGGCGACGCGGGCGCGCATCCTCGAGGCGGCGCTGGGCTTGTTCGCAAGCAAGGGTTTCGGGGCGACGACCCTGCGAGATATCGCCGCTGAGGCGGGCGTCTCACTCGGGCTGACTTATCGCTACTTCCGCACGAAAGAAGATCTCGTCGTCGTCTTGTATGGAGACGTCGCAAAGCGTGTGGTCGCCAATCTGCCGCGCTTGCCGAAGGGCACCATCGCGGCTCGCTTCGCAGCGCTGGTCGAGCACAAACTGCGCATCCTCACGCCGCACAAAGAGCCGTTCGCGGCGCTCTTGGTTGCGGCGCTGGACCCGTCGTCGAAGGCATCGGTGTTGGCTGACGCTTCGTCGGAGATTCGGGAGGCGATGCGAACGGCGTTTCGTGCGCTGGTCGACGGGGCAGAAGACGCGCCGGCTGAGGGCAGCGAGGCAGTGGCGCTGACGCTGTACGCCGCACACCTGCTGCTCCTTCTCGTGTGGGTACACGACAGCACGCCGGCTGCCCGTCGCACCCGCGACATCCTGACCGCAATGCGCGACGCAATCGCGTTCGCACGACCGTTCTTGGCCGCGCCGGGCGCGCTTGCCGCGCTCGAGCGCGCTTGCACCACGTTGGCACCCGTCTTTTGGAAGGAGAAATCGCGATGAACATCGGCAAGCTGATCGAGGCACGAACACAGGCGTACGCGGGGTTGCCCCTGTTTCGGGCCTTCGCTGAAGACCGCATTCCAGTGACTGACTTTCCTGCGTTCTTCAAGGAGCAAGCCATGGCCGCGCGCTGGTTCCAGGACTTGATCTGGGCGACCACCGAGATCGAGAGCGGCAGCTACGCCGAGTTCGCGCGGGAGCATCGCCGCGTTGACAGCGGGCACTACCGCTGGCTGAAGCACGATCTCGCGTCGTTCGGTCTCTCGCCCATGAGCGACGATGACTTCTTCAAGCTCGAATCTCTGCCGTCGCGCATCCAAATGGCTCGCATCTTGGGGCGTTGCCATCAGGCTAGCGCCGACGAGCGCATCGTGATGCTGGCGTGTCTCGAGAGCGCTGGCGAGGTCACGCTGGGCACGCTGTTCGCCTACGTGGCGCGCAATGGGCTCTCCGCCAAGACGAAGTACCTGGGCGCGCCGCACGTGGCGATCGAAGAGCGCCAGACAGAGGCCATCCGCGAGATTGCAGCGCCGCTGATGCAATCCGAGCGCGTCGAGCTCGCTGCCATCGTCGAGCTCGTGTTCGACGCGCTGACCACCATGTTCTCCCACGGCGCCGAGCGCTACTACCCGCGCCATCTCGAGCCAAGAGGCGAGCCATGCTCCGCTCCGCTGTCGTAGTCGATGAAATCGTCGCGCTCGCGTCGCTGAAAGGCGTCGCCGCCGCGGAGCTCGATGGTGCGATCGCGCTCTTGGCGCCTCACCTCGGGGTCTACGCTGAGCTGGTGGTGACCGCCGCTGGCATCGAGATCATCACGGGTGGCGTGGGCAACGCTACGGCTCGTGATCTCGCGCGCATCGCGACAGTGGCGGGCGCGCGAACGTGCGACGCGTTTCTCGCATGTACCGAGCGCTTTCCGGATCGCATGCTCGGTCTCAAGCTCTGCTTCGGAGCGGCGGCGTCGTTCCCGACGCTGTACCTGCGCACGCTCGCTCCACGCGCGGACGTGCTGTCGTTCGTGGCGACGCTGCCAGATCACGCTGGCGCAGTGCCCGCGCTCTCCCTGGCCCTCGCCGGCAACGAGGTGCTGTATGGGCTCGGCTTCAGCACCACGGCCGCAGGGCAGCCGCTCTTGAAGACGTACTCGCTCGACGACGTGTCGGCGCTGGGCTCCCACGCAATGCCTGGCTTTGTGTCGTTTCGCGCAATGGGCGCCGCGGTCGCGCGAGAAGTGAAGCGATACCTGCCAGATCTGGCGTGGAGCGAGCTGCCCGACGGCTTTGGCTACGAGCAGGTCCGCGCTCTCGTCGGCTGCGAACGTGTAGGGCACCTCGGCGTGGTCGAGTCGCCCGGCGTGGCCCCGCAAGTGAAGCTCTACCTCGAACGGGTCGGCGCCGTCGCGTCCGACTTTTCTCTGCGATGAGCTCTCCAATCAGCCATTACGTCGCGTACCTGCGCCCGCTCACGTTCGTGCCGACGTTCTTTCTCGCGCTGACCGGCTACGCGCTGAGCCCGGCGCGACCTCGCGCGGCTGCGCATATCGCCGTGGACCTCGCTTTGCTCTTCGCCGTGCAGAGCGTGCTGTTGTGGGGCGGCGCCAATGCCTTCAACTCTTCGCAAGACCGCGACAGCGGGCCGGTGAACCTGCTGCCGAGCCCGCCTCCGATGCCAGAGCACCTCGCTGCATTCGGTCTCTTTGCCAATGGTGCGGCGATTGTGCTGGCAGCGACCCGCGGATTGTGGGCCGCGCTGATCGTCACGGCCGGCGTCGCCGCGTCCACCTTCTACTCCTGGCAGAGCGGCCATTGGCGCCGCGGCAAAGAGATCGGCGTCGTCGACAACCTGATCAACGCTGCCGGCAGTGGCGCCGGCTCGATCTTGCTCGGCTACGCGTTCACCAACGCTCCGCTGGGCTGGCATGTCGTCCTGATCGCCGCAGCGTTCACTGTGGCGACCTTCGGTGGCGCGCCGACCTCGCAGATCTTTCAGCTTCGACCCCAAGACCGCTACGTCGACGCGCGCAACTACACCTCTCTGCTCGGGGCCAAGACAACGCTGCGCCTCGGAGCGCTCCTGTTCGGCGCGCACGTCGCGCTCGTGGCAGCGCTGGGCTTGCCTGCGGGGGCCGTCGAGGTCGCCCTCTGGCTCGGCTGGGCCGCGCTCGCGCTCGCCGCAAGCGCACATAGCTGGCTCTGGTCGAAGTCGCCTTTCGTAGAGCCCTACCAGAAGATGACGCGTCAGTTTGCGATGATCATGACCAGTCAGACGCTGTGGACGGGCTATGCGTGGTACGCCACGTCTTGAGGCGCACCGTTTGGGCGCGTGAGCCTTCTACTCAGCGCAGCACCGGCAGCGTCAGCCGCGACCCACCACCGAGCTGAAAGTCGACCTCGCCAGCGACGCGAGTCGTTTGCGCAGAAGGCAGCTCACCGCTCTGCGGGTTTTCGAACGCAGCACAGTCGGCTGTCGCTAGATACAACACCAGCTCCGAGCCGGCCTCGACTCGGTGAGCCAATGGCAAGAACATCACGCGCATGTCGAATGGCGTGCCTGCAGCTGGCAGCGCCTCTGGACTGTCACCATTGCGGTATACGGCGCGCTGCGACCCCATTTGAATGAAGCGGCCGCCGTCGGGGAGGCTGTCGTTGAACTCGTACAGCGACGCGAACACGTCGAAGTCGCCCAGGCTGGTGCTGGCCACCAAGTCGAGCGTCGGCTCCCCGATGATCTCGATCGCAGCGGGCAATGGGCCGGTGCTGAGCTCGAGGTACGGATAGTCGCCGCCGCACGGGCTCATCGCGGCGGGGTCCGAGGCGAGCGTGACGATTTCGGTCGCGCCAGGCGTATCGGTAAGGGCACCGTCGGCGAGATACATGTCGAGCACGCCGTCAGCTGGGTAGCTGTCTGCACCCTGATACGTGGTGTCGCCCGGCATGTTGTAGACAACCGGCGCTGCGTCGAGCGGCGCGCCGTCGCCCTTCAAGTAGTTGTCGATGGTGGCGAACATCAGCTCGGTGACGGGTGTCTCTTCGAAGCCGAGCAACGACAGATGGTACGTGTGCGGGTCGTGCGTCATTACCAGGCGCTGGTGGCTGCTCATCTCTTGGCAACCGAGATTCCGAAACGCCCGATACGACGTCAGCGGGTCGCGCCACAACGTCGTCGACGAATAGATGAACAGCGCCGGCACACACGCGCTCTCTGCGACGAGATCGAACGACCCAGCGGGCCAAGGACCGACGTCGTCGTGCAGCACGATGCCATTCCAGTATTCGAGATCGTGGCCGAGCAGCGTCGTGTCCGCGGCCATCAAGTCGAGCTCGTCCGGCAGCGCCGCGTACGCCGCATCAGGCGGAAGGGTGCCGTTCTCGAGATAGTACACCCAGCCGAGCGTGTACGTCCAAACAGTGCCACCCGGGCGAGTCGTGCGCTCGTCGTTGGAGGTGTCATCGGCGATCACCACCTGCACCAGCGGGTTGTCGATCGCGGCCGCGAGCGCTGTGTAGCCGAGGTACGAGCCGCCAATGGTACCAATGCGCCCATTGGACCACGGCTGTGCGGCCAACCACTCGGTGGTGCTACGCCCGTCGATGATCTCGAACGTCTCTGGAATGAACTCGCCCTCCGATTGGCCGCGCCCGCGAACGTCTTGCAGCACATAAGCATAACCGCGCGCAGCGTGCACCCGACCCATGTCGCGAAAAAATTCTTCTGTTTGCGCGCTGTACGGCGAACCGTAAGGCGTGCGCGCCAAAAGGGCCGGCGCGCCCTCCGCTGGCACGGTGTCAGGCAGCACCACCCAGGTAAACAGCTGCGTGCCGTCGGCTGCGCTGATGAAGGTGGTACTCTCCTTGGAGGCGCTAGCGCCTCCCTCACCGCCAGCACCACCGTCAGCCGTGGAGCCACCGAGCGGGCTTGCGCCAGCGCCGCCGGCACCGCCGCCCACCGCGGCATCGCCCTCGCAGCTGCACAGGGCAAAAACCAGCGCCACGCGTCGAAACTTCGACATGTCGAGAAGAATACGCCAAGCGCCGCGGCAGCTCTATGCTCCTCTTCGATGAAGACCTTCGCAGATGGTCACAGAGTCGTCGTATCCGAGCTCGGCGAGACGCCTCCCGACGCGATTGAGCAGTTCGTTTCCCTGGAGCCCATGGCGGCGCCGGACACTGCCAGCCTTGCACCGACAGACGTGCTGCTGGAGGTGAAGAGCGCAGCCGTGGGCTGGGTCGATCTATTGATGACCAGCGGCCAATACCAACACGCGCCGCACCCGCCCTACACACCCGGGCTCGAGTACGCGGGTGTCGTCGTGTGGAAGGGCAGCGAGGTCGGCGACACGATCGAGCTCGGAGCCGAAGTATTGGCAGATGGCTTCTTGACCGGTCCGCGCTCGCTCGGCAGCTACCAACAGTGGGGCGGCTTCGCGACGTACGCAGTCGCACCACAGAACGCGGTCATCCCATTGCCGAAGGGCTACTCGTTCGACGAGGGCTGCAACCTGCTCGGCAATTACGAGACGGCCTACCATTGCCTGATCGCGCGCGGTCGACTGCAGCGCGGCGAGACGGTGCTTATTCACGGGGCCTCGGGGGCGACGGGGCTGGCGGCTGTGCAAATGGCCAAGCTCCTCGGCGCTACCGTGATCGCGACAGGCCGCTCCGACGAGAAGCTCGCGCTGGTGAAGGCCCAAGGTGCGGATCACGTGATCAACACCAAAGGCGAAGACGGGGGGCTGCGCCAATTTCGCGACGACGTGAAGGCGCTCACCGACGGTCGCGGCGTCGAGGTGGTCTACGACGGCGTGGGCGGCGACATTTCGGTCGAGAGCCTGCGCTGCATGGCGTTCGGCGGTCGCTTCTTGATTGTCGGTTGGGCAGGCACGCCCTTCGTCGCCAAAGGCAAAGGCGGGCGCGGCGCACCCAATGCGAACATGTTGCCGACCAACCTGATCATGATGAAGGGGCTCGATGTCCTGGGTAGCCCAGCGATCATCTCGACCGTGAAGAACCCTGCGATCCGCACGCCTCGGCTCGAGCAGGTGCTGGCCTGGGCCAACAGCGGCGCGATTCGGCCGCAGGTTTCGCACCGCTTCCCGCTGGCGCGTATCAAGGAAGCAATGCTGGCGAAGTGGACAGGCCAGGTGACAGGCGGTTGCGTGGTGCACCCAGGCAGCGCGTGACGACGTCGCGTCCGCCGCCGCAGGCCCTTCACGCTCAACAATAACGAAATTCTCGAAGTCCGGCCTGATCGCCGGTGATAGCTTGTTCGCCTGATGCGACGAACGACGTCTTCTTTGTGCGCCCTCGCGCTGGCGTTCGGCCTCTTTGGATGTGCGGGCGACGCACCCAAGCCCCTACCAGTCGAGCTGAGCACCGCGCAGGAAGTGGTGGTATCGAGCCAGCCGCCCGCGCCCATGACGAGCGCACAAGTGGCAGCGCCCGCGCCGAGCGACGCTGTCGTGCGAGCGCAGGTGGACATGACTGCAGCGTTCGCGAGGCTGCCGAAAGACGCAGCTGTCTACGCGCTGTTCAGGCCTGTCGCTGCTGACACGCTGGTCGAGTGGACGCGCACCCCGGAGCGCTTTCGCGAAGAATTTCGCCGATTGGTCCCGAGTGGCACCTTTCTCGAGCTCTTACGCAAGCTCACGATCGACCCGAACGTGCCCATTGCGCTGGCTGTGGTGGGCCCCGACGTCGCCGAGGCGAAGAAGCTCGTCGAGAGCGTGCTCGCCGCCAAATCGACTGCGGGCGATCCGACCAAAAATCTCTTCGCTCAGCGGCCTCCGCTGGGTGTCTTCGCGCGCCTGGTGATTCACCCCGCCAAAGGCGGCGATCTGCTCAGCGAGCTCGAGGGCCTCGCCGGTGCAGCCCGGCTGAAGGCTGCGCGCTGCCCTGGGGGCGCGCTGTGCGACCAATTCACTGGCGAGAAGCCGATCGCAGTGATGACCGATTCCAGGTGGACTGCAGCCATCTATCGCCAGGGCAGTGAGCTGGAGATCGACTTCTTTCAATCGCGCATCACGAATGGAGAGGGCGAGTGGCGCGCGCAAGCCTTGGCGAGCCGGCGCTCCATCGCGGTGGGTGGCCCCAGCGGCCGCTGCAGCCAGATCGATTCCACCGCGGACTTGTCGATGTGTGTGGATGCGACACGCGCGGGGGACCTGGGCGCGGGCTTGGGCCTTTTGATGACGCTGTCGGCGGTGCAAGGTGGCATGATCGACCCAACGCTGCGGAGCAAAGTCGTGGCGCAAGGAAGGAAGGAGTCGCTCATCAATCTCGAGCTCGCCAAACCTGCACGCCAGCTGGCAGACGACGGCACGCTCTCGATCACTGTGGCGAGAGCCGGCTTCAAAGCCGTCGGCAGCTGGCAACTGACGCAAGCCTCTGCTCCTGCCGTGGGCAAGGCGTTCGACAAAGAGCGCTGCTTCGATCATGCAGGCGTGACGGCAGAGCTGTTTCCGGCGTTGATCAAAGCATTTGGCGACCCGGGCAGAGACTTCAGCAACGTCGACGCCAGCCTCATGCGCTTTCGCGAAGCCGGCTTCAGCTCCGCGTTGGTAAGCTTCGGCCGCATCTGGCCCAATATGTTGAAGGCCACCGAGATGAAGGCCTTCACGCTGGGCAAGCTCGGCATTTCGCGCGCGTGCGCAAGAGTGGCCGCTGATCGGCTGGAGGTGTTGGTCGAAGGACCGCCGCTCTCCGTCGACCGGCTGTGAGTGGCGCCATGCGATGCCGCCTATGCCGTAGTGAGATGATCTACGTCCACGGCCACGGGGCCTGCACCACGCATGCTTGCCCGATGTTCGGTGCCAACCAGGCAGAGTGTTGCGACGGCGAGACGATCGAGCAGTGCCCGGTGCCCACGTCGGATCTGGCGGCAGTTTCGCCGCTGGTGCTGGTATCGCCTGCTGATTCGCTCGAGGCCTTGTGCAGCGCGATCGAAGAGACGCCGCCGCTGCCAGCGTTGCTCGCGGTCGCGCGTGCGCGGCTCGACGACGACCCAGGGCACGATCTACAGCACGCGCTGCGCGTGACCTTGTGGACGGTGCGCATTGGCGGCGATGAAGTGAAGCTCGAGCATGCAGTCGCAGCGGGTCTGTTTCACGACTTGGTCAATGTGCCGAAGAACAGTCCAGAGCGGCAGCTGGCGAGCAGCAAGAGCGCCGACGCTGCAGACGCAGTCCTGGCTGCCAATGGTTATCGCGAGGGCGAGCGCGCGCTGATTCGAGACGCGATCCGCGACCACAGCTACAGCCGCGGCGCCAAGCCAGCCAGCGCGCTCGGCCGCGCGTTGCAAGACGCCGATCGACTGGAGGCGCTCGGTGTGCTCGGCATGTTTCGCACCATCTCGACCGGCGCGCGCATGGGCGGCCGCTACTTTCACGCCGACGACCCGTGGGCAGAGCAACGCGAGCTCGACGACCGCGTCTTTTCAATCGATCACTTCTTTACCAAGCTGCTGCGATTGCCGGGCACCATGTGCACCGACGCTGGCCGGCGCGAAGCCAAGCGCAGAGCCGAGCGCATGCGCGTGATGTTGCAAGGGCTCGGCGAAGAGCTGGGGCGAGCGTACGTGCCTCACCCGAGCTGCAAGTAGCGGCGGCTCGACAATGTTTCTGGAAGCGTCGAGTTTCTGGCAGCGCTGACCAGCGTGGCGGCCGTCGGTCTGTTTCCGACGGGCGTCAGCGAGTGCGACTCGCTTCTGGCTGTATCGTGGCCGTTTGCAGCAGGCACGGTCGTCGCAATGGGGCGGCGATGCTCTCGACAGCTCTCAGTCTCGGTCTGGTTGGTCTCGACGCTCACTTGGTGCAGGTCGAGGTAGAGGCGGGCAGGGGGCCTTCCTGTTTTCACATGGTCGGTCTGGCCGAGGCCAGCGTGCGCGAGGCGCGTGTGCGCATTCGTTCTGCGTTGGGGGCGCTGGCGATCGACATCGACGAACAGGTGCTGACAGTGTCGCTCTCGCCAGCCGACGTGCGCAAAGTGGGTAGCGGTTTCGACCTGGCGATGGCGGTCGCGGTGCTGGCGGCGCTCGGCAAAGTCCCGCTCCAGGCGCTCGCCAACACAGTGTGGCTGGGTGAGCTGGCGCTCTCGGGTGAGCTCCGGCCCGTACGCGGTGTACTGCCGGCGCTGGTGTCTGCCAAGCGGCTTGGCTTCACCTGCGCGGTGGTGCCGGCAGGCAATGCTTCCGAGGCCGCTGTGGTGTCCGGTGTCGATGCTCGCATCGCGCGCACGCTCGGCGAGGTGGTCGATCACCTCACGGGGAGGACGCCATTGCCCGTCGCGGAGCGCACCACTGTGACCGAGGCGCGGTTCCGTTTGGATTGCGACTTGGCTGACGTGCGCGGTCAGCTTGCAGCGCGGCGTGCGCTCGAGATCGCGGCGGCGGGCGGGCACAACCTGTTGATGATGGGTCCGCCGGGCGCCGGCAAGACGATGCTCGCCCGCAGGCTGCCGTCGATATTGCCGCCGCTGTCGCCTGACGAAGCGTTGGAGACGACAGCGGTGCACTCAGTTGCTGGCGCGCTGCCGAGCGGCCTGGGCCTGCTGTCGGAGCGGCCGTTTCGCGCGCCGCACCATACTGCCAGCGCTGCGGCGTTGGCGGGCGGCGGCGTGCCCATTCGGCCGGGCGAGATCGCCCTGGCGCACAATGGTTGCTTGTTTTTGGATGAGCTTCTGGAGTTCAGTCGCGCATCGATCGAAGCGCTGCGCCAGCCGCTCGAGGACGGCATCGTCACCATCTGTCGGGCCCGCGAGCGCGCGGTGTTCCCCGCCCGCGCGCTTATGATCGCCGCCGTGAACCCGTGCCCATGTGGCTATGCAGGCTCAGCGCGCTGTGTGTGCTCGGCTGACCGCATTGCGAGCTATCGCAGCCGCTTGAGTGGCCCGCTGCTCGATCGCATCGATATTCAGATGACACTGGCGCCCGCGCGGGTGGTCGATCTAATGGGTGCCGGGGGAGGGGAGCCATCGGCGGCCGTGCGCGAGCGTGTGCTCTCGGCCCGCGAGATTCAGCGCGAGCGAGCGCGATCGGGCGAGACGGTCAGCATCCTCAATGCGACGCTGACTACCCGAGAGATTGGCAACACCATTGTCCTCGACAAGCAGAGCGAGGCGCTGTTGCGGTCTGCTGTCGAGCGGCTTGGCATGTCGGCGCGCGGGCATGCCAAGTCATTGCGGCTGGCGCGGACGATTGCCGACTTGGACGGTGGTGGGCGGGTGAAGGTGCATCATCTGGCGGAGGCTTTGCAGCTGCGTGCGTTGGATCGGGCGCCGCGGGCGGTCGCGCCTTTGCGGGCTGTTTGAGCGAAGCGCACCAGTTGCCCCAGCCGGTCGCAGCGCTACTCCGTCCGGCAGAAGAGCAGGGCGCGAAGTTCGCATGAGCTGGAAGGCCCTGACAGGACACGCCTCTCGTCCGGGCAAGCTCGCCGCTGTGTCAGTGGAGCGCCCGTAACCATGACACAACGCGGACCTCTTCCGGCAAGGTGGCGGTCAT
>Ga0209181_10003029_pt1 | contig 26628 bp, 24 predicted proteins | sample MAT05_FD_187208 | JGI IMG/M metagenome (GOLD analysis project Ga0209181, IMG submission 187208) | Freshwater microbial communities from Lake Fryxell liftoff mats and glacier meltwater in Antarctica - MAT-05 (SPAdes) (version 2) | ecosystem: Environmental > Aquatic > Freshwater > Ice > Liftoff...
CTCACCGCCGCCGCAGCCGCAGCCGCAGCCGCAGCCGCAGCAGGACGCTGGGCGCTGGGGCGCATGACATGAGTCGCGCCAAGGCTCCAGCTTGACCCGTGCGCTGCGATGGCCAACTCCAAGCTGGCGATCTATGGCGCTGTCGGTGCCAACGTCGCCCTTGCAGTTACCAAGTTTACCGTTGCCGGCATCACCGGCAGCTCGGCAATGCTGTCCGAAGGCGTGCACTCTGCAGTGGACACCTTCAATGACGCGCTGCTGCTGGTGGGCATCCGGCTCAGCCAGCGGCCCGCCACGCCGGAGCATCCTTTCGGCCACGGCAAGGAGTTGTACTTCTGGAGTTTGATCGTCGCCGTGCTGATCTTCGGCCTGGGGGTGGTGTGTCCTTCTTGGCGGGCTTGCAGCATATACGGCACCCCGAGCCGTTGCGGGACCCAACCTGGAACTACGTGGTCCTGGCCGCCGCCGCGCTGTTCGAGGGCATCAGCTTTGCAATCGCATTGCGTCAGTTCTTGAAGCAGGCGGGCACCACGCCCTTCTGGGAGGCGGTTCACCGCAGCAAGGACCCGACCACCTACACCGTGTTGGCGGAAGACGCTGCAGCGCTGGTGGGACTGGCCATCGCAGCCGTCGGCATCGCGTTCAGCCACAGCCTGGACATGCCGGTGCTGGATGGCGCAGCGTCCGTGCTCATGGCCTGCTGCTGGCCGCCGTGGCCACGTTGCTGACCTGGGAGTCGCGCGGCTTGCTCATCGGCGAGGGCATCTGCCCGGAGACGGCGCAGGCCATCCGCGAACTCGCACTGGCGCAGCCCGGCGTGCGCGACGTGGGGCGCGTGCTGTCGATGTACATCGGGCCAGACGATGTGCTGGTGACGATGGATCTCGACTTCGACGCGGACACGGATGCCGCAGAAGCCGCCGCTGCGCTCGGCAAGGTCGAGCGGCAGGTTCGAGAACGCTTCCCGATGATCAGACGCCTGTTCATCGAAGCCGGCTCGGCGCCCGGGCAGCAGCGATGGTCTCGCCCGGACGCCGTCCGCCTGCCGGCCGAAGCACCAACCGCCCCAGGGCCCGTTCCTCAATAACTTGACCATTTGACTCGCTGGACTTGGGCGCGCTGCGGCGTTGCGAATCGCTTGTGTGGCTCGCCACACGGCGCGCTCCGCGCCCGGCATCGCATCCCGATCCAGCGGCCAAGACAGTCAAATCCTTTCGTCACGGGCCCTCAGGGAACGCACAGCCGCCGGCGTCGCCATGACAAGTCCTGGCCTCGATGCAGCTCGGTGGCCCAGCGCACAGACCCCGACGAGCGGAGCGCGAATCATTCTCCGGTGGGTGGCGCACGCTTGGGGCGGTGAATTGGCGGGATCACGGCGCCACCTATCGATTTATCCGACGCACCGCAGTTGCCGTTCGTCGGTTGATGCGCTGACGCCCAGACTCCCACACTTCACAAACCGTCAACGGAAAGCCACCTAACGCCTACAGCTACCGTCGCCGAACAGCGGTGCAAAAGCTCACACCGCAGCCACCGGTCAGGGCTGTTGACCACGCTGGCTACGCTAATGCCACGTCCAGTGCATCGGACACCTGCCAGGGATCCCAAAGGGTGCCAACCCTCATCAGAAAGGCTCACCCATGAACATCCTGATTGTATTGACCTCGCATGACGAGCTCGGCGAGACCGGCAAGAAAACCGGTTTCTGGCTGGAAGAGCTTGCTGCGCCGTACTACGTGTTCAAGGACGCGGGCGCGGCGGTAACGCTGGCCTCGCCCAAGGGCGGCCAGCCGCCGCTGGACCCGAAGAGCGACGAGCCCGACGCCCAAACCGAAGCCACTCGGCGCTTCAAGGCCGATTCTGATGCGCAGCGCGCGCTGGCCCACACCGGCAAGCTGGCCGATGTGAAAGCGGCCGACCACGACGCCGTGTTCTACCCGGGGGGCCACGGCCCGCTGTGGGATCTGGCGCAAGACCCGCACTCGCTGCAGTTGATCGAGCAGATGCTCCGGGCCGACAAGACCGTGGCGGCCGTGTGCCACGCACCCGGTGTGCTGTGGCGTGCCAAGGGTGCCGACGGCGCCTCGGTGGTCAAGGGCAAACGTGTCACAGGCTTCACCAATTCTGAAGAAGACGCCGCGGGCCTGACCCAGGTGGTGCCGTTTCTGGTGCAGGACATGCTGGTGGAAAACGGCGGCGTCTACCTCAAGGGAGCCGACTGGCTGGGCTTCGTAGTGACGGACGGAGCGCTCATCACCGGCCAGAACCCGGCGTCGTCGGAGCCGGCCGCGCGTGCGCTGCTGGCCCGCCAGGCCACGCGCTGACTTACCCCTACCGCACGCAGCCGAACCTGACTGAAAACGCAGAACACCGAACAAGGAGTGCCCGATGGCCTACCGCAGCACCAACCCCTACACCCACACGGTGGAGAAGTCTTTCGACGAATTGAGCGACCAGCAGTTGCAAGCCAAGCTGCAGGCTGCCCAGGCATGCTTTGAGGGCACCTGGCGTGACCAGAGCTTCGCTCAGCGAAAGGCCGTGCTCAAGCGTGCGGCAGCCTTGATGCGCGAACGCCAGCACGCCCTGGCCGAGCTGGCGACGCGGGAGATGGGCAAGCTCATCGCCCAGAGCGCGGGCGAAGTGGCGCTCAGCGCCGCGATCATCGACTACTACGCCGACCACGCCGAGGCGTTCCTGGCGCCCGAGCTGCTGAAGACCGACAAAGGCCAGGCCGTGGTGGAAAGCAGCCCGCTCGGCGTGCTGTTTGGTGTGGAGCCTTGGAATTATCCGTACTACCAGGTCGCCCGCTTCGCCGCCCCCAACCTGATGGCCGGCAACGTGGTGATGGTCAAGCACGCATCCAACGTGCCGCAGTGTGCGCTGGCCTTCGAGCAGCTGATGCACGACGCTGGCCTGCCCGCCGGCGGCTACACCAACCTGTTCGTGTCGAAGGACCAGGTGTCCGCGCTGATAGACGACAAGCGTGTGCGGGGCGTGGCCTTGACAGGCAGTGAAGCGGCAGGCGCCGTGGTGGCTGCACGGGCCGGTCAGAACCTGAAGAAGTCGACGATGGAGCTGGGCGGCAGCGACGCCTTCATCGTGCTGGAAGATGCCGACATGGCGCGCGCTGTGAAACAGGCTGTCAGCGGCCGCATGGGCAATGCGGGCCAGGCCTGCACCGCATCCAAGCGCTTCATCGTGCTGGACGCCGTGGCCGATGCATTTCTTGAGCAGTTCAAGGCGGCGATGGCGCAGTTCAAGCCGGGTGACCCCATGGACGAGCGCAGCACGCTGGCGCCGCTCAGTTCGGCCGAGGCGCTGGACAAGCTCGAGCATCAGGTAAACACCGCCGTGCAGCACGGTGCCAAGCTGGTGCTGGGTGGTCAGCGGGTGGCTGGCATGAAGGGCAACTTTATGCAGCCCACGATCCTGACCGACATCGACGAGAACAACCCCATGTTCAGCGAAGAATTCTTCGGCCCCGTGGCGCTGTTTTTCCGCGTGCCCGATGAAGCCGCCGCCGTGGCGCTGGCCAACAACTCGCCCTTCGGCTTGGGTGGTTCGGTGTTCACGCAGGACGCAGAGCGCGGCCGCCGCGTGGCGCGCCGCATCGACACCGGCATGGTGTTCATCAACTCGGCCGCAGTGTCGCTGCCCGACCTGCCGTTCGGTGGCGTCAAGAACTCGGGCTATGGCCGTGAACTCTCGGCCGCGGGCATCCAGGAGTTCGTCAACAGGAAGTTGATTCGGCTGGCTTGACAAGCGGCTTTGCAGCGCGTCATGCGATGTGAAAGTCACCCTTTCCCGAGGTGCGGCTGTCTTTCCGATCGGCCGGAACGCCTGTTCAGGGCGAGTTCAAAGGGAATCTTCGTGTTCGACATCAAAGACGACACGACCAACACCCCATCTTTCCGGATGGCTGGCAAATGCCCGTTCGGCGGTGACCGCGTCGGTGGCGTGTCGGGCGCGCCGCCAGCCCTTTCGGGCTGGTATCCGGATCGACTCCAGGTGGAACAGCTCCACCACAACGGGCCGCAGGCCAACCCGTTGGGCCACGACTTCAACTATGGCGAGGCCTTCGACAAGATCGACTTCGCAGCGCTGAAGAGCGATATCAAGGCATTCCTCACCGCGTCTGTCGCGTGGTGGCCGTCCGACTATGGCCACTACGGCCCGCAAATGATTCGCATGGCATGGCACGCTGCCGGAACTCAGGGCTCGTTCCAGAATAACTTGAACATTTGACTCGCTGGTCTTGGGGGCGCTGCGGCGTTGCGAATCGCTTGTGTGGCTCGCCACACGGCGCACGTCGCGTCTTGCATCGCATCCCAATCCAGCGGCCAAATGTTCAAGTTATTTCCTCACGAGCCCTTATCGCATTGCCGATGGCCGCGGCGGTGCGGGCGAAGCGCTGCAACGGTTCGCTCCGATCTGCAGCTGGTGGGACGACGGCAATACCGACAAGTCGCGCCGCTTGCTCTGGCCGATCAAGCAGAAATGCGGGAACTCGCTGTCGTGGGCCGACCTGATGGTTCTGACCGGCAAATGCGCGCTCGGGAGCATGGGGTTCCCCACCTAAGGTTTCGGTGGCGGTCGGCGCGGTGCCTGGGAGGCCAACACCAGCACCTACTGGGGCCCCGAGGTGTGGGACCCGAAACAGGTGTCCTCGGCTGACAGCATGGTCACGCGGGACAAGCGCTGGCGTGGTCAAATCGGCGACGCCGACTATGACCTCGAAAACCCCCTGTCCGCATCGCATCAGTCGCTGATCTATGTGAACGCGGAAGGGCCGTACGCGAACGGCGACCCGTTGGGATCGGCGCGCGACATTCGCATCACCTTCACCCGCATGGCGATGAACGATGAGGAAACGGTTGCGCTGATTGCAGGCGGCCATGCCTTCGGCAAGTGCCACGGCATGGTCTCTGCCAAGGAGGTCGGACCTCCGCCAGAGATCGCGCCGATCGAGGCGATAGATCTGGGCTAGCAAAACCTGGAAGGCACCGGGTTCGCCGAATACACGATGACCAACGGCATCGAGGGCAGCTGGACGCCCAACCCGACGCAATGGGACAACAGCTATCTGGAGAACCTCTTCAAGTTCGAGTGGCAGCAGACGAAGAGTCCTGCCGGCGCGCTGCAATGGACCCCCAGCGGCCCGAATACGCCCCAGACCCCGGACGCGCATGTTCCCGGGCAGATGAATCCGCTGATGATGATGACCAGCGACATCGCGCTGAAGGTCAACAGGCCTATCGTGCCGTCTGCGAGAAATTCCTCAATGATTTCGACGCTTTCACCCGGGCGTTTTCCAAGGCCGGGTACAAGCTCACCCACCGCGATAAGGGCCCGCGCGAACGCTACCTCGGCCCGGAAAAGCGCAACGACAACGACCTGCTGTGGCAGGACCCGATTCCGCTGAGCGACCACGACGCGATCAGCGAGGAGGACGTCGCTGAACTCAAGCGGTCGGTCATGGCTGCGGGCGTGTCGGTATCTGATCTCGTCTTCACCGCCTTTTCGGCCGCTGTCACCCACCGCAACAGCGACAAGCGCGGCGGCGCCAACGGGGGTCGCCTGGCGCTCGCGCCGCAGAAGGATTGGGCGGTCAACCGGAGAGCCGTCCCGGTGATTGCGGTGCTGCGCGGCGCCATGCAGAGATTCAACGGCCAGCAGATCGGCAACACCAGGGTGTCGCTCGCCGACCTCATCGTGCTGGGCGGAAGTGCTGCGATCGACAAAGCGGCGGCCGATGCGGGTGTCCAGGTCTCGGCACCGTTCACCGCGGGTCGGCGCGACACGACGCAGGCATTGACCGACATCGAGATGTTCGAATGGTTGAGGCCGTTGGCCGACGGATTCCGCAATTACGTCGACGACCAGTTCGAGCAGATGGCCCCGAATGTTGCCCCTGAGGAAATGTTCCTCGACAAGGCGCAACTGCTGGCACTGAACGTGCCCGAGTGGGTCGCGCTGGTCGGCGGCCTGAGGGTCTTGGGCGCCAACCACGATGGCTCGGCTGATGGCGTCTTTACCGATCGAGTCGGCGTGCTCTCCAACGACTTCTCCACTGTGCTGACGAGCATGGACTATGAATGGAAAAAAGCGGACGAAAAAGGGAAGTCTTTTTCGCTCAACGACCGTGCCACCGGCCAACCGCGGTTCAAGGCGACGCGAAGCGACCTGATCTTCGGTGCCAACAGCCAGCTTCGCACCGTGGCCGAGGTTTACGCCGCAAGCGATGGCCATGCCCGGTTCGTGAACGCTTTCGTGAAGGTCTGGAACAAGGTAATGATGCGCGATCGCTTCGACGTTCAGGTCCGGGACGCGTGACAACGACAAGGTGGAAACGGCGCAAAGCGCAACGTCCACGCTCCCACCATCACAACCCAAACGAACTCTGACCATGCGCGATCACGCACTGGGACGCACCGGCCTCTTCGTCTCCGAGCTTTGCCTTGGCACCATGACTTTCGGCGGTGGCGGGGGGATCTGGGGCCAGATCGGCAACTTGCAGCAGGCGCAAGCTGAAAGCCTCGACGGCCAGGCACTCGACGCTGGCATCAATTTCATCGATACCGCGGACGTCTATTCAGATGGCATGTCGGAGCAGATCACCGGCCAGGCGCTGAAGAACCTGAAGGTGCCACGCGAAAACGTCGTCGTCGCCAGCAAGGTCTTTGGCGATACCGATTCTGGCCCGAACGGCCGCGGACTGTCGCGCGGTCACGTCCTCGATGGCGTCAAAGCCAGCCTGAAGCGTCTGCAACTCGACCACATCGACCTCCGCCAAGTCCACGGCTTCGACCCAGCCACACCCATCGAGGAGACCCTTCGCGGCCTCGACCAGCTGGTGCGCCACGGTCATGTGCGCTACATCGGTGTGTCGAATTGGGCGGCCTGGCAGATTGCCAAGGCGCTCGGTGTCTCAGAGCGCCTCGGCCTGTCACGATTCGAGTCGCTGCAGGCTTATTGCACCGTGGCCGGTCGCGACCTGGAACGCGAACTGATTCCGTTGCTCAAGAGCGAAGACGTAGGCTTGATGGTGTCGAGCCCGCTGGCGGGTGGACTGCTGAGCGGCAAATACGGTCGCGAGCATCAGGCCGAAGAAGGCAGCCGCCGCACAACCTTCGATTTCCCGCCCGTCAACAAGGACCGTGCCTACGATTGCATCGACGCCATTCGGCCGATCGCACAAGCGCATGGTGTCCCGGTGGCGCAAGTGGCGCTTGCCTGGCTGCTGCATCAACCACAGGTCACGAGCGTCATCGTCGGTGTCAAACAGCCGCAGCAGTTGGCCGACAACCTGGCCGCCACGCAAGTGACGTTGATCGGGAGCGAGCTTGCTGCCCTGGACGAAGTCAGCCGTCTCCCAACCGAATACCCGGGCTGGATGTTCGAGCGCCAGGGCGAATACCGGCGCAGACAACTGCTTGAAGTTAGTCTGCCCTGAACATTCGTGAGCGGTCTGCGGTCTCCGAATGGCGCGTTCAGATGCGGCCTTGCCTCTACAGATGTCCACGACGGGCGCTGCCACCAAGTTGGCGAAATCGAAGCGCCGATTGAATCGGCAAGCTGAAGGCGTCGGGCCTATCGGGTCATACACCCGGCGAAAGTGCGCTGTCGTACAGACGCCAGCGGTGCGTCAATGGAAGCTTCGGTTGTCCGTCTCCGCGCAGAGCGAGGGGCGAGCTTTCACTGCGGAGACTCCCGATGACAGCGTTCACCCATCCCTCCCGCCAGGCACTGTGGAACGTCATCAAGGACTGCAAGTTCGCGATGTTCACGACCCGTCACGCCAACGGTCAATTGCATTCACGGCCGATGACGATGCAGAACACCACACTCGATGTCGACGACAGCCTCTGGTTCTTCATGTCCAGAAAGAGCGACCCCGTTGCCGAACTCGCGGCAGAGGCGTCGGTCAACGTCTCCTACTCGCCCTCAGGCGACGAGAGCTGGATCTCGGTCACCGGGACGGCGCTGCTCGTCGAGGGTGGCGACAAAACGAAGTCCTTGTGGAGCCGATCAGCCGACACCTGGTTTTCCGGCGGCCCGACTGATCCAGATCTTGCCGTTATCCAGGTGCGCATCGTCCATGTCAGCCAATGGGAAGCCGGCACCATCTCAGGCTCCCGGCCGGCGATGCGCAGCGAAGACGTCGGCTTTCGTCCGCCCGATCAGCTGCCGACCCAGACCACGCCGGCGAGCGAGAACGTGGCCTTGCTGTTCGAACGATCCTGAGCTATCCGCACCCTCAAGAGAATCTCATGAGCACCGCGAAGTACGTTGCAGCAGGCAGCCCCTTTCCGTCGATGGCTCGGCCGCTGGCCGCTGGCCGGTGGGGGCGACCTGACCTTGGTCGGCGACAAGGGCTGGCGCTTGCGCGTCGTCTGTCGCGGCAAGCACTGCCCGCTTTGCAAGAAGTACCTCGCGACCCTGGCCTTCAGCTCAACGCGCCGCGGACGGAACTGTTCTTCTCCTGGATGAAGTTCAGGCGCGCATGAGCAGGAGCAAGCCCGTCATCGAGTTCGATGTCGCCGTGATCGGCGCCGGCCAGGCCGGGCCAGCCTTGGCCATGACGCTGGCTGGGCGCGGTGAAAGGGTGGCCCTGATCGAAGGGGGGCTGGTCGGCGGCTCCTGCGTCAATCACGGTTGCACGCCGACCAAGACGCTGCGCAAAAGCGCGCGGGTCGCTTACCTGGCGCGCCGTGCGGGCGAATTCGGTATCCAGACCGGGAAGATCGAGATCGACTTCGAGGCGGCGATGGCGCGGATGCAGCTGCGGGTCGACGCATCGCGCGCGGGGCTGGAAAAATCGATCGCCGGGCAGGACGGCCTGAGCTTGCTGCGGGGCTGGGGCGCCTTTGTGGGCCGAGCCGGTGACCGGTTCGAGCTGAGCGCTGGCGATCAGACGCTGCGGGCCGCGCGCGTCTTCCTCAACACCGGCACCCGCGCGTTCGTACCACCGCTGCCGGGTATCGCTGAGGTGCCGCACCTGGACAACGTCAGCCTGCTCCAGATGCGCGAGCGTCCGCGCCATCTGATCATCATCGGCGGCAGTTACATCGGCCTCGAGATGGGGCAGATCTTTCGCCGGCTCGGCAGCGAAGTCACGGTGATCGAGGCGGGCCCGCGCGTCACCGGCCGTGAGAACGTGGCGGTCTCGAAGGCGCTCACCGAGATGCTGCAGGCAGAGGGTATCCGCTTCCACACCGGCAACAAGATCGAGCGGGTGGAGGATTTCGGGCCAGAGCGCTCCGATGCCGGGGTCGCCGTGACGGTTGGTGGGCAGCGGGTCGAAGGCTCGCACCTGCTGGTCGCCACCGGGCGCAGCCCGAACACCGAGCGCCTGAACCTGGCTGTGGTCGGGGTCGAGACCGACGAGCGCGGCTTCGTGCCGACGAATGGCAAGCTCGAAACCAATGTGCCGGGCATCTGGGCGCTCGGCGACATCAACAAGCGCGGCGCCTTCACCCACACCAGCTACCAGGACGGCCAGATCGTGCTGGCCAATCTCGGGGGCGGCGCACGCACTGCCGACGGCCGGGTATCGACCTACGCGATGTACACCGATCCGCCGCTGGGCCGGGTCGGCTTGTCGGAGGCGCAGGCTGGAGAGTCGGGCCGCGCCTCACTGGTGGCGAACTTTCAGATGAAGGACGTCAGCCGGGCCAAGGAGGAGAGCGAGACCCCCGGCCTGATGCAAATTCTGGTTGACCAGCAAAGCGAAGAGATCGTCGGTGCGTCGCTGCTGGGGTTCGGGTGCGACGAGGTGATCCAGGTGATCAGCAATTTCATGGCTACCGGCGCCCGCTACCAGGTGCTGCGCGATGCCTTGCCGATCCATCCCACGGTCGCCGAGTTCCTGCCCTTTTTGCTGGACAAGCTCGAACCGCTGAAGTAGCGCCGCCCGGATCTGCTGAGTTCGAAAGATGTCAGGCCTGCAGCAGGCGCGCCGGGATGCGCAGTCACAGTCGCTTCGAGCGAGTGCGCCCGTCTCTGCGGCGCAGCGGCAGCCGTCAGGGTGCGACGACCTCGGGGATGTACCGATAGAAAGTGCCGCCGATCAGCTCCATCTTTGGCTGGTACAGCCCGAGCTTGTCATCGGCCTTGAATTGGATCGCCAGCAGGCCGGGGTTGGGCTTGCCACCCTGGGATGCAGCCGGAAAGCCGGCCTCGCGCAGCACCATTCCCGACAGGATCGGCGCCCCGTCGGCGCCCGGCGGAGTGGTGGCGGCCTGCCCTGCGGCTCCCAGCGGCTCCCAGCGGCTTCGCGCCGACGATGCCGCCGACCACCCTGTCAACAGCCGGATCGAGCTGGCGGTCGCCATTGGTGTCCTGCACCAGCAAATCACCGGTGTACCAGGGGAAACGAGTCAGGTCGCCGCCTTGTCAGCGCTTGGCGACCTTTCATGGCGTTGACAGGTCTGCTCAGTGAACCATTGCAAGGCAGGCGTCTTCACAGCGCTTGCACGCCTCGGCACAACGCTTGCAGTGATCCATGCTGTGCTGGCTGCACTCCGCTGCGCAGCCGCAGCACGCCTTCGCACAGAGCGCGCAGATAGCTTGCATGTGTTCACCGCCCCTGGCGATCGACGCAGCGGCAAGCCGGCAAACATCGGCGCATTCAAGATCCAGAGCGATACAGCGCGCCATGGGTTTCGGGTCGGCTTCGTGCAGGCACGCGGTCGCGCATTGCAGGCATTCAGCGGCGCATTCGTTACATGCCCGCAGGCATGCCTCCTCGATTTGGTCGAGCATGGGGACTCCTTGAAGTGACTGGGCGGTTCGGACGGATTGAGCATCGCAGCCCAGGAGCTTTCTAACTGTTCGTCAGCGCACGCAGTGATCAGGCGAGCCCGAATCCGCGCAAACAGGCTGGACTAGCTCCGGCCCGCCTCGATGACTGCCTACTCGATGGTCTCGAGTTGACACGGCCATCGGTGCCAATATCCCGATCTCCATCACAAAGGCACGGTGGCGGGCGTCACTGGCAGTTCGGCCAGGGTGTCCGAAGGCGTGCACTCCGCGGTGGACACCTTCAACGGTGAGCTGCTGCCGATGGGCACTGTAGCCAATTCCGCGCTTGGCCCGATATCGCCAGCTTGAGCCAATGGGCCAAGGTCACAGGGACGTCGTCCGACGGTACTTGGTGCGGTGTTTCGTCCAATGGCTGCTTTGGAGAACTCGTCTCCGAGGGCCAACGTTTGCCAATGTCAGCTGTACCTTGAGACCGGTCGTCGCGGGCAAGGGAGTCGCCGCAATCGAACGTCCGGACCTGGTCGTCGGACTAAACCGCTCGCGCGGTAGGCGCTCCGGCCAGTGAGGTGGCGGTTCGTTGTGGCGCTGGATCTGCGATGTTGTTGATCGAGGCAATCCGCCTCGTTCATCGACAGGAGCAGGACCATGGACATTTCGACTCCCACCGTCTCGCCGTTGCGCCAACGCATGCTCGACGACATGCGCATGCGCAAGATGGCCGAGCACACCCAGGACGGCTACATCCGTGCCGTTCGCAAGCTGGCCGCCTTCCTCGGCCGCTCGCCAGATTCGGCCACCATCGAAGAGCTGCGGCGCTTCCAACTTCACCTGGTGGATGCCGGTACGGGCCCGGTGACGATCAACGCCACGATCACCGGCCTGAGGTTCTTCTTCGACATCACCCTGGGCCGCCCTGAACTGTTGGCCAAGATGCAGCACGTTCGGGTGCCGCGCACCCTGCCGGTGGTGCTCAGCCGCGAGGAAGCCGTACGCCTGATCGCCGCAGCTCCCAACCTCAAGCACCAGGCGGCGATGTCGGTGGCCTACGGCGCAGGCTTGCGCGTCAGTGAGATCGTCTCGCTCAAGGTCAGCGATGTCGACAGCCAACGCATGACGCTGCGCGTGCAGCAAGGCAAGGGCCGCAAGGATCGATACGCCATGCTCAGCCCGGTGCTGCTGGAGAGACTGCGCGCTTGGTGGCGCCTGGGGCATGCCCAAGGCAAGATCCGCGGCGACGGCTGGCTCTTCCCGGGTATGGACCCCACAGATCCGCTGACCGCCCGTCAGCTGAACCGCGCCGTCCACGTTGCCGCCGATACAGCCAAGATCGACAAGCGCGTGACACCCCACATCCTGCGCCACTATTCCGAGTCCAGGAATATGCCGAGACACCTGTGTCGTGGCAGTCGCTCGGCGAGCGGCAAGACGGGAAGAACACTCGGCATATTTTCTCCGGCCACGCTTCGTGGTGTGACTGGAGATGATCGTGACTCAGACATTCAAGGCTCAGCTGCCAGTAGCAGCAGAGAGTACGTTCCTGGCGTTGGTGCCCCTGTTTTCCGAGCAGATGCGAGTTCGCGGGTACGCGCCTGCGTCGTCGCGGAGCGCAGCGCGATTGGCGCAAGATTTCGCGACCTGGCTCGACCAGCGCCAGAGCTGTGTTCGCGGCGTCGAGGCCGGGCTTGTTGATGCGTACCTCGAAGATCGATGGGTGCATCGACGGCGCAGGCGTGGCGACGCCTTCACGCTGCGCGAGTTCGTCAGCCTTTTCTCGGTCGATGGCACCGCCGTTGCGCAGAAGTCGATTGCGATGGCGCCAAGACTTCACGTCCGGCGGAAGTTCGAGCACTACCTGCTGTGTGAGCGTGGGCTGGCCGCCGCGTCGATTCGACTGTACGGAGACGCGGTCGGACGCTTTCTCGAGCACGTATTCGGCAACGGCGAGGTTCGGCTCGACGAGATCACCGCTGCAGACGTCATCCGCTTCGTACAGGTCGATGCAGCGCGCCTGCAGCACTCGAAGCGGGCCAAGGTCATGACGTCGGCGTTGCGCTCGTTTCTTCAGTATGGGCGCTACCTGGGTGACATCCGCACCGACTTGCATTCCAGCGTGCCGACGGTGGCGAACTGGTCGATGTCGGGCATTCCCCGATCGATATCGGCTTCCCAAGTGCACCGCCTGATCGCCCAGTGCGATCGGCGAACCGCTACCGGTCGCCGGGACTACGCCGTGTTGCTGCTGCTCGCACGGCTGGGACTGCGTGCGGGAGAAGTAGTCGAACTCACTCTGGACGACCTCGACTGGGACGAAGGTGCCATTCGTATTCGTGGCCCAGCCCAACGTTGTGACCTGCTGCCGATGCCAGCCGATGTCGGTGCCGCCCTGGTGGACTACCTGCGCGGCGGGCGCCCCGTGTGCGATGTGCGCAATGTCTTCATCCGATCTCGCGCACCGCGACGAGGCTTGCGTGGACCCAGCGCGGTCAGCTGCATCGTGTTCCGAGCCCTGCAGCGCGCAGGTATCGAGTCGCCCTGCAAGGGAGCACACCTGTTGCGCCACTCGCTGGCCACGCAGATGCTGGGCAATGGAGCGTCGCTCGGCGAGATCGGCGAGATCCTTCGTCATCGCAACCCCCAGACCACGACCATATATGCCAAGGTCGACCTTGCATCGCTGCATACCTTGGCTCTGCCTTGGCCGGGGGGTGCGCAATGAAGCCGCTGACCAGGGCCATCGAGGACTACCTCGCGTTGCGACGAAGCCTGGGATTCAAGCTTCATAGCGCAGGCGCAGCGTTGATGAACTTCGCATCCTTCATGGAGCGCCAGCAGGCCCAGAGCATCACTACGCGACTGGCCTTGAACTGGGCACAGCAGCCGCCCGATGCGCAGCCGGCACATTGGGCTCAGCGTTTGAGTTTCGTGCGCGGTTTTGCGCGCCATCACCGCGCAGCCGATCCGCGTACCGAAGTTCCGCCGCCGAGCCTGTTGCCGTATCGACCGGCACGTGCCCGTCCCTACCTCTATTCGCACGACGAGATCAGGCGCCTGCTCAAGCAAGCCCTGCAGCTGTCTGCTGGCGTCTCGGATCTGCGGCCTTGGACCTACCACGCGCTTTTGGGTCTGTTGAGCGTGACGGGTCTGCGCGTGGGCGAAGCCTTGCGGCTCAGGCTCGACGACGTCGACCTTGACGCCAGCGTGCTCACCGTGCGCGGCACCAAGTTCGGCAAGTCGCGGCTCGTACCGATCCATGCCTCGACCCGGGATGTCTTGGCCGACTATTTGGCGCGCCGCATAAAGTATCTGCTCGGCCGTAATGCTGTTCACTTCTTCGTCACCCGCACAGGCAACGCGCTCGACGGCGGTGACGTACGACGTACGTTCTACAACTTGTCTCGCCAGGTCGGGCTGCGCGGTAAGAATGACAGCCACGGACCGCGGCTGCACGATTTTCGCCATCGATTTGCCGTCGAGACGCTGATCGGCTGGTATCGAACGGGCGTGGACGCCGAGCGGCGTCTGCCGGTACTGTCGACCTATCTCGGGCATGTGCATGTCAGTGACACCTACTGGTACCTCAGCGCACACCCGCAACTCATGGCGCTGGCGATGGCGCGCATAGAGCGCCGCTGGGAGGATCGGTCATGACCGCGCCCAGCTTGTCCGCGCTGCTGCAAGGCTTTTTCACCCAGCGGCTGATGCAGCAGCGTCAGTGCAGTCCCCATACGATTGCCTCGTACAGAGACTGCTTTCGGCAACTGCTGGGCTTCGCGCAGCAGCGGCTCGGCGCTGTGCCCCAGCGACTGAAGTTCGAACAGATCGATGCACCGCTCATCGCCGCGTTCCTGGAGGACCTGCAACAGCGTCGAGGCATCGGCGCCAGCAGCCGCAACCTGCGGCTGACTGCCATTCGCTCTTTCTTTCGCTATGCGTCTTTCGAGTTGCCGGACTTCGCGGCACAGATTCAGCGGGTCCTGGCCATGCCCAGCAAGCGCTGCAGCCGGGCACAAATTGGCTTTCTCACGCGCGAGGAGATCGATGCCCTGCTTCGCGCGCCGGACTTGCGCACCCTGGCAGGCCGGCGAGATCGCGCACTCATGCTCGTGGCCGTGCAGACCGGATTGCGTCTGTCGGAGATCACTGGTCTGTGTCGACGCGCCGTTTGTCTGGGCACTGGTGCGCACGTCCGGGTCCTCGGTAAGGGCCGCAAGGAACGATCTACGCCGCTGACCAGGACGACGGCCGACGTATTGCGCGCTTGGCTGCGCGAGATCGCCGACGGCGACGACGCTGTCGTCTTTCCCAGCGCACGTGGGAATCGATTGAGCGCAGACGGCGTGCAGTACCTGCTGTCCAAGCACGTCACTCGAGCACGCGAGGGTTGCCAGTCCCTGCGAGAGAAGAACGTCACGCCGCACGTACTGCGCCACACGACGGCCATGGAACTGCTGCAGGCGGGGGCCGACCGCAGCGTGATTGCGCTGTGGCTTGGCCACGAGTCGATCGCGACAACGCAGATCTATCTCGATGCGAATCTCGACATCAAGCAGGCAGCTCTCGACAAGGTCGAACCAATCAAGGGTCGAGTCACTCGCTTCCGAGCTGACGACCAATTGATGGCCTTCCTCAAGGACCTGTGAGGTCACCGAATATGCCGAGTTCAACCTGCGTGAGAAGCCTGACATGCCTTCCGGTGCCAGCACCTTGCTCGCGCTACTCGGCATATTCCTGGACTCGGAATAGTGGCGCCTATGCCGATGTCGGAATAGGCGTCACAGCTTTGCCACACACCTGCTCGAGCAGAAGGTCGATATTCGCGTCATCCAGGTGCTGCTGGGCCACAAGAAACTGGAGACGACGTCCCTTTACGCGCAGGTGGCCACCGATCTGCTGCGCAGCGTGATCAGCCCTCTGGACCCGCCACCGCAGGCGCCTGGCACCAAGTAGGTCGCGGGAGTCGGGGTGTTGGGGCGGCCCGCCCTGGAGGTCGCCGACATCTTCCGTGAGCATGGCCCCGCTTGGCGCGAGGCCCAGCGCGGGCATCTGAGCCTGGCGCAGCTCAAGGTGATGTCGGCCATCACCCAGTGCCGCACGGCGGCGCTGGGTGGCCATGTCCTGCGCTGCCAGGGCTGCGGCATCGACGCCGTGTCCTACAACTCTTGCCGCAACCGGCACTGCCCCAAGTGCCAGAGCACAGCCGCCAAGCGCTGGCTCGATGCCCGGCAGGCCGATCTGCTGCCGGTCGAGTATTACCACGTGGTCTTCACGCTGCCGGCGCCCATTGCCGACCTGGCGTACCAGAACAAGGCCGTGATCTACGGCATCTTGTTCGACGTGGCAGCCGAGGTGCTGCAGACCATCGCCGCCGACCCCAAGCACCTGGGCGCGCGCATCGGCGCGACGCTGGTGCTGCACACCTGGGGCTCGGCGCTGACGCATCACCCGCACGTGCACGCCGTCGTGCCCGGCGGTGGGCTCTCGCCCGACGGCAAGCAGTGGGTGGCTTGCCGGCCTGGCTTCTTCCTGCCAGTGCGCGTGCTGTCTCGGCTGTTCCGGCGGCGCTTCTGCGAAGAGTTGCTGCAGGCACACCTGGACGGGCGGCTGAAGTTCTTCGGCGAGCACGTGGCGCTGGCCGATGCGAAGGCGTTCAAGAACTGGCTCGCGCCGATGCGCAAGTGCGAATGGGTGGTCTATGCCAAGCGGCCGTTCGCCGGTCCTCAAGCGGTGCTGGCCTACCTGTCGCGCTACACGCACCGCGTGGCGATCTCCAACAGTCGCTTGCTCGCGATGGACGAGTGCGGCGTCACCTTCCGCTGGAAGGACTATCGCGTCAAGAGTTGTGCCGCAGTGGGTGCAAGCGGCCAGACGCGCCACAAGACCATGACGCTGGAGCCCGAGGAATTCATGCGGCGCTTCCTGTTGCATGTGCTGCCCGACAGGTTCCATCGCATCCGGCATTACGGGCTGCTGGCCAACGGCAGCCGCAAGGCCAACTTGGCACTGGCGCGCGAGTTGTTGCATGCCGTCCCGGCGCAAGCCGCTGCGCTCAGCAACGATGAACAAGCCGGCGCTCTGCCCGACGCTGCGCCACCGGCCTTCATCTGCCGGCACTGCGGCCACGCGATGATCATCCTGCAGACCTTCATGCGCGGTGGGCCTATACGCGCACCGCCGCCATCATGAACGGCCCTCTACGCCACCAGTTGAATGCGATGTCGATGAGCATGAGCGCGTCGAGCGAATCGGCTCGTGCCTGCATCCTCATAGGGCTGCGAATTCCCCCTGCCACGATCGGCGACATGCACCTCAATAGCGATGTATCTGGTGCGGGCCACACATCACGGCACGCTGGCAGCGACTGTCTGCGCGATACGAACCACACGTCGCTGCCCGAATCGCCATAGCGTCTGCGCCTTGAACACCAGCCGTGGCGTTCGCCGCGGTTTCCTCCCTCGAGGCTTGTGCGACACCTGCCCTCAGGGCGTGGCTGCTCGTCGCTGCGTGGCGCGTGCCGGGCAGGTATCCCACAACCCTAAACAAAAGGGATAGTTCGCTGCGTGCAGAAGCTGTCGCTGGTCCGGCAACGCCGCTGGCTGTTGAAGGCGCAATCAGTTGCGCGCAAGGCAGCGTCAGCTTTAGGCCGAAGCTGACATCCGCGGCCACCAATGTTCAAAGTCAGGTTTAGGTCGCTGCCGACATTCGGTACTCGGGCATAAATGACCGCGCACAGTCTCAAGGAGCCCCTTGGAAGCCAACTCGATGCACCATTGAGTTCATCCCATGCAGCGATCCAGTCAAAGGCTTCAAACAGATCGTCCTGCGTTGCGTCGGGCTCCGGCAGAGTCCTCAGACCGAAAACCACTTCAGGCTCCAGCTGCGGCTGGCAAGTCGAGGCCAGCTAGAGATCTCCCTGGCCGCTGCAAAAGCTGAGCGTGCTGTCCCACACTGTTCCCCAGATCGGCGCTTAGGCGTTGTAACGCTGCCAGATGGTACGGTTGGAAGATCGATCTTGAAGCCGCGCGGCGTTTCGCCTCGGGCGGCGCGCAGGTGCCACATAGCGAGCGCTTGCGCGCAAGCGGCATCGAGCGAGAGGCCGATGGGGCCAGGCCACAGGCGACCCTGGTCAAGGTGTTCAAGCAGGTTCTGGGGTGTCATGTTGGAATGGTTGCAGGGTATGGCCGTGTGGCGTTCACGTCGCCAAGGGCGTGCGCCGGAACAGGCGGTGTACTTGGGCGCGGATCCATTGGTGGGCCGGGTCTTTCGCGGTGCTGGCATGCCAGACCAGCCGAACGTCGTAGCTCGGTGCGGCGGCACGGGGCAGTTCCCAGACGCGCATGTCCAGCCGCTTGCCCACGTTAGCCGCGTACATCTGCGGCACGATAGTGAGCAGGTCGGTGTTGAGCGCAAGCTCGGGCAGGGCGCCGAAATGGCGTGCCCTGATCACAACCCGGTCGCTCAGTTTCAAACGCAACAGCATCTGTTCCACGCTACCGTGAAAAGTGGCGGTGGGCGCTGCCACGACCAGAGACGACTGCGCCAGCTGCTGCGCGCTGAGGGTGCGCCCGACCTTGCCGCTGGCAGGCCGCCATTGCGGTGACGTCATGGCGACGTAATGCTCGCGAAAGAGCAGATCGGCGTGCACGCCGCGGTTGCGCGGTTGCAGGATGCCGATGGCGAAATCGATCTCGCGCGCCTCAAGCGCTGCCGGTACGTCGTCTGCGGCCACCGAGATGTTGCTCAGATGCGCGTTCGGCGCCTGTTGGCGCAGTGCGGCCGTGAGTGGAGGCAGGAACATCATTTCGCCCAGATCGGAGAGCGAGAGGCGCCAGCGGATGTCACTATTTGCCGGGTCGAAATCGTCGCGCACCGTGACGGTCGTCTCCAACAACTTCAGCTGCGTGTGTACTTCGGGAGCCAAGCGCTCGCACAGCCGTGTGGGCCGCAGGCCACCTGGAGATCGTACGAAGAGATCGTCCTCGAAGAAATCGCGCAGCCGGGCCAGGGCATTGCTGGTGGCTGGCTGCGAGAGCGCCAGCAACTTGCCGGCAGCCGTCACCGAGCCTGTGCGGTGGATCGCCGTGAGCACCCGCAAGAGGTTGAGATCGAGTTGACGGAAGTTCGTCATGCCTGTTCTAAGGGTTCACCCGAGATATTGACCTTGTGAATGTGCCACATCGGATAAATCCATTGGTCAGATGATGGTGAAGAGCCTAAATTCCTCAGCAGAAAACAAGGAGACACGCGGATGGAACGTTCATTTCACAACGAAATTGAGGCGCTTAAGCTCGGCCAGGGCGAGACCTTCCAGGGTGAGGGGATCCTGGCCGTAACCAAGGCGCTGCTGCAGTCGGGCGTGACCTACGTCGGTGGCTACCAAGGTTCGCCGATCTCGCACCTGCTGGATGTGATGGTGCAGGCCAAACCTTACATGGATGAGCTGGGTGTGCATGTCGAGGCCTGCACCAATGAGAGTTCGGCGGCGGCGATGCTGGCGGCCTCCATCATGTATCCGGTGCGTGGCGCGGTCACTTGGAAATCGGTGGTGGGGACCAACGTGGCGTCCGATGCGCTCTCCAACTTGGCGTCACCCGGTGTCATGGGGGGGGCGCTGATCGTGGTCGGCGAGGACTACGGCGAGGGCGCCAGCGTGATCCAGGAGCGCACCCACGCGTTTGCCATGAAGTCGGCGCTGTGGCTCATGGACCCGCGGCCCAACTTGCCGACCATCGTGCGCATGGTTGAAAAGGGCTTCGAGCTGTCGGAGGCCTCGAACACGCCGGTGATGGTGGAACTGCGTATTCGCGCCTGCCATGTGCAGGGCAGTTTTGTGGCGAGCGACAACATCGCCCCCGCCATCTCTAGCCGCCACCTGCAACAGGCGGCAGCGGCCTTCAGCTACGACCGGCTGGCACATCCCCCGGCCACCTTCCGCCATGAAAAACTGAAGTACGAGGTGCGCATGCCCGCAGCGCGCCGGTTCATCGAAGAGTCTGGCTTGAATGAGCTCTTTGATGGGCGCCATGGCGAGGTCGGCCTGATCGTGCAGGGCGGGCTGTACAACACCATCGTGCGCGCCTTGCAGCAGGCCGGGCTGGCCAGCACCAACGGAGACACCGACATCCCGATGCTTGTGCTCAACGTGGTTTATCCGCTGGTGCCGGGGCAGATTGAGGCCTTCTGCGCCGGCAAGCGCGCGGTGCTCATCATTGAAGAGGGGCAGCCCGAGTTCATTGAGCAGGAGATTGCCACGCTGCTGCGCCGGGCCGATTTGCAAACCCGCCTGCACGGCAAAGACTTGCTGCCCATGGGCGGCGAGTACACGGCCGAAATCCTGTTGGGTGGCCTGACGGCCTTTGCCGGGCGGCACCTGCCAGGGCTGGACATGTCTGCCGCTCAGCAGTTCAGCGCCGATCGGATCGAGACCAGCGTGCAAGCGCGCTCGGCACTGGGCGGCGGCGTGCCGGCGCGGCCGCCCAACTTCTGCACCGGCTGCCCGGAGCGTCCGGTATTTGCCGCGCTCAAGCTGGTCGAGCGCGAGGTGGGCAAGCTGCACATTTCCACCGACATTGGCTGCCATTCCTTTGCCACCTTTGAGCCCTTTTCGTTCGGCAACTCCATCCTCGGCTACGGCATGAGCATGGCCTCCAGCGCGGCGGTGAAGAACTTTTCGGCCAAGCGGCCGATAGCGATCATGGGTGATGGCGGCTTCTGGCACAACGGTCTGCTATCGGGTGTGAGCTCGACCTTGCTCAACCAGGGCGACGGCGTGCTGGTGATCATGAAGAACGGCTACACCTCGGCCACCGGCACGCAGGAAACCGTGTCGACGCCGGCGGCCGAGGCGCGGATGCTGGCCGAGGGCGCCAGCGCCACCATGGCTGAGACGACGATCGAGGACACCCTCAGGGGCATGGGCGTGAAGTGGATCAAGACGGTGCACAACTACCGGGTGTCTCGGGTGCGCGACGTACTCAAAGACGCGGTTAACTCTCCGTTCACCGGCCTCAAGGTGGTGATCGCCGAGGGCGAGTGCCAGCTGGAGCGCCAGCGCCGCCTCAAGCCCATCCTCGCGCGCCGCCTCAAGGAAGGCCGGCGCAGCGTGCGCACGCGCTATGGCGTGGACGAAGATACATGCACGGGTGATCACTCGTGCATCCGCCTCTCGGGCTGCCCGACGCTCACGGTGAAGCCATCGACCGACCCGCTGCGCCGCGAACCAGTGGCCCATGTCACCAGCGGCTGCGTCGGCTGCGGCATGTGTGGCGAGGTGGCCGATGCGGCCGTGCTCTGTCCCTCGTTTCACCGGGTCGACATCGTGACCCATCCGAACAGGTGGGACCGCTTCACCGATGCTTTCAACCGCTTCTTCATTGGCCTGCTGCAGCCGGCCTGAACCTTGACATCAACCCCAACCCCCTACGGCATCCTGATCGCCGCCCTCGGTGGCGAGGGCGGTGGCGTACTGGCCGACTGGCTGGTTCAGTGCGCCTTGCGCCATGGGCTGCCGGTGCAGGCCACCTCGATACCTGGTGTGGCGCAGCGCACCGGTGCCACCAGCTACTACATCGAGCTGCTGCGCGAGCCGAACACCGGACTCGCTGGGCCGGTGTTCGGCCTGGCCCCGGTGCCAGGCTGTGTGGACGTGGTGGTGGCCAGCGAGCTACTGGAGGCTGCTCGCATGGTCGAGCGCGGTTTCGTCACGGGCCGCACTACCTTGCTGTCGTCGACCCACCGGGTCTACACCACGCTGGAAAAGATGCACATGGCCGATGGTCGACAAGACCCTCGGCGTATGGTCGATGCGGCGCGTGCGCTGGCGCGCCAGGCTGTGCTGTTTGATATGGAGGCGCTCACGGCGCAGACCGGCACCGTGATCTCAGCCGTGATGTTCGGCGCGTTGGCGGGTGCCGATGTGCTGCCCTGGCCGCGCAGCGTCTGCGAAGAGGTGATCGGTGCATCGGGCAAGGGTGTGCTGGCCAGTCTGACCGGCTTTTCGGCGGCTTTCGATGCTGCGCAGCAGCCCACTGAGCCGGAGGTGTCGGTGTCGCGCGATGCTTTGCAGGTGCTGGCCGACGCCGCGCTGCCCATACCGTTGCAGAAGACCTGGGCAGCGCGCCTGCGTCCCTGGCCTGTAGCAGTGCAAGCGCTGGCCGCGCACGGCGCGCTGCGCTGTCGCGACTACCAGAGCGAAGCCTACGCCAGCGTGTTTCTGGACCACGCGCAAGCGTTAGTCGAGGCATCCTCGCCGGTGTCCACTGAGGCGCTGAACGAGGCGGTGCGCCATCTCGCACTGTGGATGTGTTTTGAAGACGTGATCCGCGTGGCCGACCTCAAGACACGGCGCAGCCGCTTCGTGCGCGTAGCCAGAGAAGCGCAGGCACACCCGGGTGATATCTTGTGCGTCACCGAGCATTTCAAGCCCGGCATTGACGAGGTGGCTGCGGTGCTGCCGCGCGCATTGGGTGAGCGGCTGGTGTCTCTGGCCACACGGCGCGGCTGGATGGGCAAAGCGCACATCGGTTTGCACATCCGTTCCACCAGTCTATGGGGTTTCCTCATGTTGCGCGGCCTGGCTCGGTTGCGTCCGTTGCGTCCGCGCTCGCTGCGCTACGCGCAGGAGCACGAAACCCTTGGCGCCTGGCTGCTGGCGATGCAACAGCTGTTGCAGCAGGCGCCTGAGCTGTCGTTGGCGCTGGCGGGTCTGCCGCAGGTGCTCAAAGGCTATGGCGACACGCAGGCACGGGGACGCTTGAACTACGCTCGATTGTGGGCCGAGCATATGGCGCCGGCGCTCGCTGGCACCACAGACCCGCAGGCCGCTGCCACCGGCTTGCGCGAAGCGCTTTCGGCGACCCTTGCCGACCCCGAAGGAAAACTTAACACGGCGCATCGGCCCACTGCCGCTGCCCAACCCATCTTCTGGGCCGACAGGCCCAAGAAGGACGCGCCCCTGCACACGCGCGCCTGAAGCCCGGTCCGCGTTTCGATTGGTCGAATTTCACCCCCACAGGAGACATTGCATGAAGACACTTGCCCACACCACCCTGCGCGCCGTTGCGGCAGCCACCCTGATGCAAGATGCTGAACGAAAGCTGAGTCGACAATACGTTCCAAAATTTACGTGTTGATGTACTAGTAGAAACCCCAACTAACTTTTTCGTTTGTCCCCTGCATAGTGGACAGACAGATAGGCGAAAACACCCTAAAGTGATTTCACCTTATGTTTGCAAACAAGCCTATATGTTCATACGCGATTGCTGGTATGTGGCCGCCTGGGCTCACGAGATCCCAGAACAAGGCCTTTTTCACCGCAAAGTCCTTGGCGAGCCTCTGCTGCTCTATCGCCTGGCCGATGGCCGCACCGTTGCAATGGAAGACCGCTGCTGCCATCGTCATGCTCCACTGTCGATGGGCAAACGCGAGGGCGACTGCGTACGCTGCGGTTACCACGGCCTCATGTTTAATTCGAAAGGAGAGTGCGTGGATGCGCCAGGACTGGATCGTGTGCCGCCCCGTGCGTGTGTACGGAGCTACCCTGTAGCGGTTCGTAACAAATGGGTTTTTGTCTGGATGGGTGACGTTACGTTGGCAGATATGGACTTGCTCCCAGACAATTTCTCGTGCGATCATCATGAATGGCATTACCAGCCGGGCTACCTGCACTACGACACGCCTTACCTACTTATCTGCGACAACCTGCTGGACTTCTCACACCTGTCCTACGTGCACGCGAATACGCTGGGCGGCTCCACGCGGATCTCGCAGTCCAAGCCACAGGTCGACCGAGTGCCACGCGGTATCCGGGTGACAAGGCATGTGGCAGACGTTCCGCCATCGGCCTACTGGCAAAGTTTTCGCCCCTTCGCCACCAACGTTGATCGATGGTTCATCTACGACTTTGTTCTGCCGGGCACTTTACTGATGGACTCGGGCGGACGTCCGACCGGTCGGGACCAGAACGACATGAGCGATGCAGTGCAGCTGCACAGTTGCCAAACCCTAACTCCTGAGACCGAGACGACAACGCACTATTTTTTTCAACAGTCGTATCACGCCTCGGCGCCTGACCCCGAGACCACGGCAACGATCTTCCGCGGCTTAATAGCCGCCTTCGAGGAAGACCGCCACATGATCACCGCGCAACACCGCAACATCGAACTCGCCCCTGGAGCGCCGATGTTGCCGTTGAGTATGGACTTGGCCCTTGTGCAGTTTCGGCGTTTGATTGACTCTGAACTGGCACGCGAGCAAACCCGCCGCGATACCTCAAGCAAAGGTGCCGCTCCACAAACGATTTCGGTACGCCCACAACAGGAGACTCCCCATGCTGCGTAAATCCTTTAACCTCGCCTTTGTACTCGCGGTTGCAGCCGCCGCGCCACTTTCTGTTCAGGCCCAGTCATCAGCGCCATTTCCGTCCAAACCAATCCGCATCGTTGTTTCTGCGGCACCGGGTGGCGCTACCGATTTCGTGGCGCGGACGGTTGGCGAGCGTCTGTCCAAGTCCGTGGGGCAGTCGGTGGTGGTGGACAACAAGGCGGGCGCTAGCGGCGGTATAGGTGCTGCCGAGGTGGCGCGCGCAGCGCCTGATGGTTACACCCTGCTGGTTACGTTGGGCGATACGCTGATAAACAACGTGGCAATGTTTAAGTCACTGCCCTATGACCCCTTCAAGGATTTCGCGTACATCACCCAAGCGGTGCGCAGCCCAGCAGTGATCTCGGTAAATCCAGAGGTGCTTCCCGCCAAGAACATGGCAGACTTGCGCAAACTGGCTTCAGCGCAGCGCGGCAAGCTCTCATATGGCTCGTGGGGACTTGGTGGATTAGGGCACTTGGCCGGTGAGCAGCTCAGCCGTACTCTGGACGCCGAGATGATCCACGTGCCACAGCGCGGCGAGGCCCCGGTGATGGCCGACCTGCTTTCCAAGACTGTCAGTTTGGGCCTGACATCGGCCGGCCTTGCCAAACAACATGTGCTTTCCGGGAGGATCAACGCACTTGCCATCATGGGGCGTGAGCGCTCGCGCGCTTTGCCACAGGTACCGACGATGCGCGAACAGGGCTTTGACGACCCGTTGTTCGACGCGGCGGTTTACATAGCGTTCGTTGCGCCGGCCAATACGCCGGGGCCGGTCATAAATAAACTCACGGAGGAGATTCGCCGCATCCTGGCCGACCCCGAGGTCGGTCGAATCATGAACGAGCGCGGCTTGGAAATAATAAACAGCAGCCCAGCCGAATTTTCTTTAAGCCATCGCTCGGAATCGGAGGTGATCCTTAAGCGAATTAGGGACTTCGGACTTGTACCGCAGTAGGGCCAGCGGCGGCAAGGGTTAGTCCCATTGGCTATGGCAGGTGGATTCTTAAAATCCTTCAGCATGCACTCTACTTGGACTGTTCACTCGACACCGCCCGGAAACGGCATCGATGCGGCAGCCATTGATGCGTTACTCGACGTAACTACTACCGAATCTCCCGCATCGGGAATGTTGGACTTTGTTAACAACTTTGCTAACATCGACTACCTTTCGCTTGTGGAGTACACAGGTGTTGTGCCATCCCAAATCGACGGCTGCAGCCATCACGATCTTCGGCCTAATATCACTCATGAATGCTTCGCGCACTACAAGCGCCATTTCAGCCATCTTGACGAAGTCACGCGCCTAGCCGAGCTCGTACAGCAGGAATCGTTGGCCACGGCCGACGTTGTTGTGCTGCACTACGATATGAAAGACATTCCCGACAGTGGCTGGCGCAAGGAAATTTTCGAGCGTTCTAGGTTGACAGGAAGGCTCAGCCTTCTCTACGCACCACTAGCGCGTACCGCCTTCGCTATAAATCTGTACCGTGATGAGTCACGTGGCAGTTTCGAACTAGCTGAAATCGCGCGCATCCTTGTGGCAGCACCCATCCTGCGAAAGGTTCACCTTGCTGCACTGCGAGTGCGCCGCGAGAGCCTGTCTCCCGATGTGCGCCTGAATTTAATGCTCGGCACGCTCGCAAAGCGCGCGCCAAAACTATCCCGTCGGGAATGCGACGTGTGCGCTCGTATAGCCAATGGCATCAGCGTGGAAGGGATAGCCATGGAGATCGGCGTCGCGCCTTCGACTGTACAGACGTTGCGCAGACGCGCCTATGTCAAGCTGGGGATCTACGGACGTCAGCAGCTCATGAGATTTATCTGTTGAGAAGAGTTCTAGTACCCCGCCACTGAAATTTCGAAACACAAAAGCGTGCCTTCGATCCAATGGCGGCGTTGCAAATCCGCGCGATGCCATCGGGCATCGCTGTGGTTTGCGCCATGCCCTCGAACCGAATGCATCGCTTTTGTCATGTTCCGAAATTTCAGTGGCGGGGCACTAGAGTCCGACCCCCTCAATACTTTCGTTGATGTCGAAGAAGGCTTTTCAATCTGCCGGTCGTTCTCAGTGGCGATGAGGTCATGCGTTTCCTGAACTTGATCAATAGACTCAAGGTGCGTTCCGCCAACCTATCTCGCGCAGGCGATGGCGGCTGTGTTGTCCGGCGGTGCTTGGTTCAGCGCTGGCTGGCAGTGTATCGGCCGCGACTGGCACAACCGGTGGAGGATAGGCTTTTCAAACGCCCTTTTTCCTCCCCGGAACACCCCCGCCGAGCTCTCGGACACTCACCCGCGTGGTTGTTGGGCGCGGCACCAGCCTGTTGAACACTGATCGCAGCCCCAACCGGTGTCGTTCGTAGCGCTTGCCTTCGGGTTTTCCCGGGCGACGTGGCCTCAAACCTCGGCCTTGCAAAGGCCAGACGCAGCCGATCTCCGCAGCTCCGGCATCGGGGCCGCCTGATTGGCGAGGGAACGCGACAGTCAGGCCGCTTGCAGCTGCGG
>Ga0209181_10003030_pt1 | contig 26621 bp, 29 predicted proteins | sample MAT05_FD_187208 | JGI IMG/M metagenome (GOLD analysis project Ga0209181, IMG submission 187208) | Freshwater microbial communities from Lake Fryxell liftoff mats and glacier meltwater in Antarctica - MAT-05 (SPAdes) (version 2) | ecosystem: Environmental > Aquatic > Freshwater > Ice > Liftoff...
ATCTGGCTGCCTATCAACTCCTCCGCAACCAATCCTGCAAAAAGATCCGCTGGCAGTTCTCCTCCGCAGACGCACGCAAGAAACTTATCAAACTTTACCCATCAATCTACCCATGACAGAGCACTAGAACGATTCCGAGAAAGACCAGCCAGAGCAGCCATTTTCCGCGCCACCGCCAGTAGATGAAGCAGAACAGTGCGAGGGCAATCAGCACCATCCAGGGAGTCGCATAGAAAATCACCCCCCAGCCGTTCAACTGAGTCGCGGATGGTGAACCTCACAATCAAACCAACGGCGAGAGCGATCATCGCGAGCCACACACTGATGCGCAGGATAAACGCCAATAATACCCTGATTTTCATCTACCGATCATTTCAAAAAAGTGACTCAGACGGCTGGCGACACTCGTAAACGAGAGCTTCTCCATGGCCAGCTTGTGTGCGGTGGCAGCTTCTTCGATACACAAGGACGGCTCGGAAAGAAGACGCTTCACATGCTCTGCGCTGTCTCCGGTTTTTCCTCCGCTGCCGCACAGTTTTGGAAAAGCCAGTTGTTCGACCGCACTGTTTCCACCCACGCATGGGATACGACACAGCAACGCGTCTCCCGCGACTTGCCCGGGCACCGCGCTCGCGTCGAGCTGGTAGACAAGACGATGCTTTGCCATTTCATGGAGGTATTGGGTGTATGGACGCCGTCCTTCCAGAATCTGGAGTTGCTTCAGCCCTAACAAGTGGAGCTTTGTGCGTCCCTCACCACCGTCTTCATTCACTACGGTTACCGGTTCATCGAAAGAAACGGAGGTGAGTAACGCCGCAAGGTGATTGCGCGACGGCACATCCCATTCCCGGGTTCCAATAAAAATGCCTTTTCGCTCCGTTGGTGGAATTGAAAAATCCCAGCGCACATCATCTACCGGATAGGGTGTGGGAATAAACTCCAAATGCCTGGCACCAGCGGCTTGATACTGGGCAAGCATCTCCGGGGTGCTGGAAATTGCCCCGTCCGCAAGGCTGCACACCTCATGCAACAGCTGCATGCTTTGTGCGCTCTTCAATTGATCAGCAACCTGATGCGCACCGCTTTCCTTCCAGGTAACCGCCACTTTTTTACCCGCCGCTTTCAGTTCCCCCACCGCCTCAAGGCACTTTTTTAGGTCCCGGCGCAGTAAAAGCAGAACTTTCGAGTGGCTGGCCGGAATCGCCTTTGCATCATCAAAAAAGGCTCCAGCCGTGCAGGCGGCATAAGCGTGATGATTCACCGGCGCATGAACATGATCGTCAGGTTTGCCCGCATAATCCCTGAAATGCTGTTCGCGGTCTTTGCCGCCGGGATTAAGCACTGCGAGGTTCATGGAACCACCTTTTACAGACCCAGAGTGATTACGGGAAGGAGTAAGGGGGAGGAATAAAAAGAAGAAGGAGAAAGGATTAAGGAAAAAGGGCTTGGCGCGCATTCATTACCTTTTTCCTTAATCCTTTCTCCTTCTTCCTTTCGCACCCCATGTATGGTCAATGTCAGCACACAGTAAAAAATCCGAACCTGAACTGGACACAGCCTTTTAATATAGCATCTTAGGCCAACCCCCTTATCCGACCATGAAACGTCGTCCCCATTCCCCCCAAGCTTTCTCACTGGTTGAACTGCTGGTTGTTATCGCCATCATCGGCATTATCGCCTCATTCGCAGTTCCAGCGCTGAATAACCTCCTCAAAGGTTCACGCCTCGCTGAAGCCTCCAATATACTCAACGACCAAATCGTTCTCTCCAGGCAAAACGCGGTCAGCAAAAACAAGGTCATCGAAGTGCGCTTTTATCGCTTTGCCGATCCCGAGATGGCTGAAAATGTCACAGCACCTACAGACTGGCAGTATCGCGCGATACAGACTTTTGAAATCGCCGAATCCGGAGTTCCCGTTCCACTCGGTGAATACAAACGCCTTCCGGATTCGATCATCATGAATTCGAACAGTAAGCTTTCATCCATCTTTCCAGCCGCCTTGGCTTCACTCCAAGACCCCAATGCCAGCCTAGATCCCAAGCTACCCCGGGGAGTAGATCACAACTATCAGTATGCCATTTTCCGCTTTTATCCGGATGGTTCAACGAATCTCGCCCCCACCGGCAGCTGGTTCATCACCGTGCATGCCCTTGCAGACAAACCTCCCACCCCAGAAACACCTCCGCCGAATTTCTTCACACTTCAAGTGGATCCTGTGAGCGGCAGCACCAAGTCATTCCGCCCGGGAATTTAATCCGCGACCAATTCGTGTGAAAGGGGTGGGGTAAGGTTGTGAGGTTCAGCGGTGTCCAAACCCGTGGTCATAAATGGGCGAATAAATAAAGTGTAGGCGGCAAGAGGAAGAAGGAGAAAGGGATGGGCGCGTTCGCTGCTTTATCCGAGGTTGTGGATGAAAGACTTTTCTAAACTTCCCGAATTTGTGAGCTAGGACAAAAACTCATTGTGGTTTGTTGCAGGTATTGCGTGATTTCGGGGGATAATGAGGGGAGAGGTAAGATCATCGGCTGACAAAGAGTGAAATTTCCATATGCGTGCATTTTTAGCAGACTGCTAAATGCCAAATTTTAAACGCAGCGGCGTGATTGCATCCTAAGCTTTCATAGGCTAATCCCTTGTCCCTCATTCACTCATTCATGAAACCGTTTGTAACTTTCGTGTTGGCACTTGCCTTAAGTGTCGTTTCGCTCTGCGCCCAGGCGCCTGCTGAAAAACCCACACCCGCTGCCCAATCAGCCCCGGCAGCCAGCACCGCTGGAAGCCCCAACAAACCTGCCAGCGCCTACATTGCGCCAACACAGGATTCCAACCAATCCCCGGTAATGACCGTCTGGCAGTTGATCCAGACCGGTGGCTGGGCAATGATCCCGCTGGGTGTTCTAAGCTTTCTCACGGTGATGCTCGTTTTGAACTACTGGGTGACCCTGCGACGCTCCGCAGTACGAACCACGCATTACATGAATACGGCGGATGTGCTTTTGAAAAAGCGCGACTATCTCGGTCTGCTAGCAATCTCCAGCCGTCATAGCGAAGCCGTCGCGCGGGTCGTCCAGCGGGCGCTGGATTTTGCCACAAAGAATCCCGGCGCACCAATGGAAGTGGTGCGGAATGTGGCACAAAGCGAAGGCTCGGCGCAGGCGGCGTCCTTGCAACATCGGGTGACTTATCTCGCGGACATCGGCACGCTTTCGCCGATGGTTGGCCTGTTGGGAACGGTTGTCGGTATCATCCGCAGCTTTGGTAGCTTGGGAAGTGGAATGGTGGGACAGAATCGCGACTGGGCAATGGCGTCGGGTGTCTCGGAAGCGCTCATTGCCACAGGAGGGGGATTGATCGTGGGTTTGGTGGCCTTTACCTTTTACGCATTCTTTCGCAATAAAGTGCAGAGTCTCATCTCGGATCTCGAAGTCGCCTCCGAACACATTATGGGGCTCATCGCCATCAACTATAACAAGAAGCGCGAACCATCCCGGGCGACCGCTGACGAGGAATTGTTTTAATAGAACGCCATGAAGTTCCGCAGAGAGACACCGCCAATTCATGGATTTCAGATCGCCCCGATGGTGGACGTATTGCTGGTGCTGTTGTGCTTTTTCATTCTCACGTGGAATTTCGCCCGCAAGGAAATGGAGCTCGATGTGCGGGTGCCCACCGCGGAACATGGCGGCGAACCGGATATGAACGTCAATCAGACCGTTCTAAATCTGAAGGCAGACGGCTCTCTCGTGATGAATACCAAGGCGATCAGTCTTCCTGAATTGCAGGAAAAAATGACTGGCCTTGCGAAGTTGAATCCTGATTACGCGATCATTTTGCGCGGAGACGAAAACGTCCCTTATAAGTATGTCGCTCAGGTGCTGGATGTCTGTCGTGCAGCGGGAATCTGGAACGTCGCTTTCCCAGTTTTGAAATCCGAATGAAACGGCTGGCAGTTTACTTTTTGGCAACTGCGCTGACAGTGCCGTGCCTCACTCATGCCCAGCAGGAAGTGCTGAAACCTTTTCGCAAGGAGACCGACAAAGCAGCCGCTGACACCGAGGAGATTCCTGCAGCCATTCCGCTGAAACCTTTCCAACCGGTTGCCACGCCTAAACCTGCACCAGCACCAACGGATGCAGCGATGACGGAGGAGGAAAACATCCCCAAGGCGATTCCGGTTCGCAAACCCGTTCCGGTTCCTGTCCCCGCACAACCAGCTCCTACACCTGCGCCAGTTGCACAGCCACCCCCTTCACCTTCACCAGCTCCCGCGATACCTCAGACGCCAGCCCCATCCAGAAGCCCAGTCAGAATGCCAGCGGCCACTCCCGCGACCCCTCCTCCGGCGGAAGCACCTCAACCTTTGCGTCCGACAGAAACGCTCCCCGCTCCCACACCCGCAATGCCGCCGCGTCCGGCCAATGCGCCACCCGCCGACTTTGTGGACTCCGGCGACATCGTGATTCGTCCCGGCTCTGCTACCACCGCCGATCAAGTGCAGCTCCAGCTTGCCGACCATTATTTTTCTAAAAAGCAGTATAAAGAGGCGACCGTAGAGTATGAACGGTATCTGTCGGAATATTCCGCCACACCGGAACGCGACAGACAGTCCGCCTATTATCGTCTGGGCGAAAGCTATCGTTTGACCGATGCGCTCAATAATGCGCGCGCCAACTATGAGTCGCTTTTGTCACGGTATAACTTCGGGGATTTTGTCGGACTGGCTTCCTACCGGCTTGCAGAGATGCTTTATGGGGAAAAGGATTACATCCGCGCGCTGCCTTTGTTTCGTGCGGCTTCGGTGCGCCTCACACAGCCGACTGCTGTAAACGCCGCGAGGTTTTTCGTTGCTCGCTGTCTTGAAGCTTCGAGCCAGAAATCCCAAGCACTGCCGCTTTACGAAGACCTCGCGAAACTGGCGAAGGACAATCCATTCCAGGAGGCGAGCCGCCTGAGCGTGGGCCGTATTTTTGTAGATTCCAAACGGCGCGATGATGCACTTGCTGTTTTGGTTCCGCTTTCCAAGGAGGCCATCAACCCCCAGATCAAAGCCGAGGCCACGGCGCGCGTGGGATTAACGCAATTGGAAATGGGCAAGTTTGATTCCGCCGCCGAAACGCTGAATGCGGCTGCGGCCATGCCCGATCTCGGAGCGTGGAAGGAAGTGGTTCATGCCGCGCTATACCGGCTGCTTTTTGACCGGAAGAATTTCAAAGGTGTGATTGCCAATTACGCCCGAGAGGGTGCCAATAACATCAGCGCTGAAAACAAGCTGAACATCCTGACCATCGTTGCCAGTGCGCATCGCGAATTGGGCCAGACAAAAGAAGCGCTGGGGATTTACGAACAGATCGTCCGCGATTTCCCGACGACTCCAACTGCGCGGGAGGCGGGCTATGAACGACTGATCATTCTTTACAACAATGGAGACGAAAAACTTCTCGATGAGGTGAACGCCTACCTCGCGGCAAATCCCGGCGCGCCGAATATCGACCGCGTTTCGCTTATGAAAGCAGAGGCTCTTTTCAAGAAGGGGAATTTCGAGAGCGCCGCGCCGATCTACCAGATCGTGGTGGATAAATCGCATCAACTGACCGGTGTGCACAAAGGCGAGGCGCGTTTCAAACTCGGCTGGTCTTATGCCAGGACGGGAGCGTATGACAAGGCGATCGCCACATTCACGACGTTCCTAAAAGAACATCCGACACACACGAAAATCCCGATAGCGCTGGCGCAGCGCGGGGCGGCCTACATGCAACTCAAACAGTATCCAGACGCGCAGAAAGATTTTGAGGAGCTAGCTAGAAAGTATCCGAAGGAGAAGGAGCGTGAGTTTGCGCTCGAAAACCTAGCATTGATTCAAGGGCAGACGGGTGACAACGCAAAGATGGCGGCAACCTTTGAGCTGCTGCTTCAGGATTACCCCGAGACGGCGGCAAAAGCGAAGGCGCACTATTGGGTGGGACGCTCGGCTTTCGATGCGAAGAACTACAAAAAGGCGGCGGAGCAGCTCGACAAGGCACGTCAGCTTTCCAAAGAGCAATACTTCGAGCGCAGCAGCCTCGCGATCATGGGCTGCTATTACAATCTGGAGGATGTGGACGCCACCGCGAAGGAGATCGTAATATACAAAAGCGGAGGAGGCAAAGCAGAGACGCCCACGGACGTAGTGCGCTGGCTAGCGCTGAAATATTCCGAGCGGGGCAATGGGGATAAGGCGGAGCAGTATTTTCAGGAGCTCATCGCGCGGAAGGAGACGATGCCCGACGATTATCTTCAGCTCGCACGCAGCCGTGTGCGTAATAAAAAATACAAGGAGTCGATTGAGAGTTTTGACATCTACCTCGCCACGATCAACGAACCTGCGCCGCGTGCGCGTTGTCTGATTGAAAAGGCGGACGCCCAGCTTGCGATGAGCGACTGGCCGGGTGTGGAGAAATCCGCGAAGGAAGCCTTAACCCTCCAGCCCGAAGGAAAACTAAACGGTGAAGCCCGCATCCGCGCAGGTGAGGCGAAGATCGGACAGGGAAATCATCTGGATGCCGCCCGTATTTTTGAAGGCATAGCACTCACACTGGAAGACGATGAAGTGACTCCACGCGCGTTGGAAAAGGCAATTCAGGCACGCCGCCAGCTGGGAGCTGCCGAGGATGTGCAACGCCTGGAGAATGAGTTGCGCACTAAGTATCCGGAATACGCTCAACGCAAAAAGCCATAACACCTCTTTAAATCATGCGTGCACAGCTTGAAAAAATCATCCCGCCTTCCGACTCCAGCTGTGTGGTGGATACGCTGGTGCTTCCGACGCCTTTCGACGGTCTTTTGCACTACCATCCTGAGATCGAAATCATCCTGATCTTGGAAGGCCATGGGGAACGTCTTGTGGGCGACGACTATGCCCTATTTGGCCCGCATGAACTGGCGGTCATGGGCGAGAATCTTCCGCATTTTTGGCGGGGCATCAAAAAAGGCGAGGGCACAGTTCGCAAGCTGATCCTTATCCAGTTCTCGCCAGAGATATTTGGTGAGTCGCTCGAAAAAGCCCCGGAGTTCTCAAAGATCAAAATCATGCTCCAGCGCGCGCAACGAGGTCTGCTTTTTAATCAGAAAAACTCCGCTGCGGCGCAAAAGAAAATCGTGGAGATCTCCACCACCAAAGGCTGGAAGCGTTACCCACTGCTGGTGGAAATCCTGGGACTACTCTCGGATACGGACGGTGGTAAGACGTTGTCATCCCCTAAATTCTCCGCGCAGACCAGCACCCACTCAGGGGATCGTATTGGTCGTGCGATCAAATTCATCACGGACAATTTTTCAGGCACGATCACACTGGGTGATGTCTCCAAGGAAGTATCTATGAGTCCATCGGCATTCTGCCGCTATTTTCACAAGACGACCGGCAAGCATCTCACGAAATTCATCAACGACGTGCGCCTCGGCCACGCCTGCCAGCTCCTTCGCGAGACCCATCTACAGATCAAGGACATCTGTTTCCAAAGTGGCTTTGGCACGCTCTCGAGTTTTAATAAGGTCTTTCGCGATGTGAAAGGAATGACGCCCGGAAAATTCCGGAAAGCGCTTCGTTGATCCGATTATAGGAGCCGAAGAGCTTGGGTGAAATACGTCTGCAAAATCCGTATTTTAAATGGTAGCTGCTAAGAAATGCTCCGTCGCGTGCTTGAAAAAGCATGCAGATTACCACCGGTATTATTTCTCGATTTGATAGTTTTTGTGGAGCGATTCTCACCATGGTTTTGCTTCCGGCAGTGATGATCGGGGCGGGCGATGAGCAGAAAGTTCTTTTTAATGGAACAAACATGGATGGGTGGCGTCCGCAGTCGCATGGAACATGGTCGGCAGTTGCGGAGACCACATTGGATGCCCAGGAGCAAAACCACTTTAAAACTAAACCGGGCACTGGCGTGCTGGTGAATAGCGCACGGGGAACCACGTGTGATTTGCTTTCGGAATTTGAACACGGCGACTGCGAATTGCAGCTGGAGTTCATGATCGCCAAAGGATCGAACAGCGGCGTTTATCTGATGGGACGTTATGAAGTGCAGGTGTTTGACAGTTTCGGAAAAGAAAAGCCCAGCCAGCATGACTGCGGTGCAATTTATGAGCGTTGGAAGGACAACGCGGGTTTTGAAGGCAGGGCGCCGTCAACCAATGCATGCAAGCCTGCGGGAGAATGGCAAAGTTTCCAGATCACCTTCCGTGCGCCGCGTTTTGATGCAGCAGGAAAGAAAACGGCGAACGCCAGGTTCATCAAGGTGGTGCAGAACGGGAAAGTGATTCAGGAAAACTATGAGCCAACCGGGCCGACGCGTGCGGCCACGTTTGGAGACGAAAAATCAGTCGGCCCGTTGATGCTTCAGGGAGACCACGGAACAGTCGCTTATCGAAACATCAAATTGACTCCCAGAAAACAGTAGTGTCCGAAAGAGCTACTCCTCCGACTCAAGCTCCAACAGCTTCGCCTTCCATCTGAGGCCGAGGCGGAATCCCCCGAGACCGGCTGACGCGAGCACGCGATGACAAGGGATGACCAGCAGGAGCTTGTTTGCACCGCAGGCGTTGCCGACTGCACGATAGGATTTTGGACTCCCGAGTGATGCAGCGATTTCTTGGTAGGTCTTCGCTTTCCCCCAAGAAATCTTTCGAAGTGCCTGCCAGACTTTTTTGGTAAAATCCCCGGTTTCCGGAATGGCGACCTTGAATTTACCGAGCTGTTCGATGGCTGCGTGCAGATCAACGGCTTCCAGATCTGGAGGAATTTTGCTCGGAAGCGACACTTCCACAAGTTTGTCACTAGCGTCCAGGCTGGCCGTAATCTGTAAGGGCCCGGCCGTGAGCCGAACTACCCGTGCATGAGTTTGTTGCATGCCCAATAGATAACGATGACGAAAAGTGTGAGAAGAAAGAAAAACAAGAGCTGGTCGTGATTCCGTTCTCTGCGCAGCCGACGATGTGGCTTTTGTGTCGCAGCGATTACAGTATTCAAACGGCGGTGATCCACCGGACCGTCGATTCTGCTCACGCGGGCCGAACGTTGTAGCGCCTCCTCGCGCTTCCGTTTTTCCGCCGCTTCCCGTCTTTTTGGGGCGTCATCCAGAAAGCGCTGCATGCGTTCCAGTTCTGCCCGGAGCTTGGTCTCCCGCTCATGAACTTCCCGCTTTTTTGCATCCACGGGCGAGCCTGATGGGGCTTTTTTAGAGCGGTCAGGCCGTGGCATGGTTACTTCGATGTGATATTAATGAGAACGATAATGAGCGCGATGCCGAGAATGATCAGCGGCAGTGTGAAAGCGAAACCGGCGCGCATCCAACCCATGAAATCCTTGTCTCCACCGGAACTATAGTCCGAGGTAAAACCACCGGATTCCTGGTTGAGTTCCTGATCCGTGACGACGCCGATTTTGGGGTAGGATTTGGAATACTCGGCGCGGGCGTCATCCACATTGGCTAGTGCGCGCGTCAGCTCCTTGTTCATATCCATTCCTTCCCAATCCTTGGGATTCACAGTCTCCAGAGTTTCGAGATGGGTGGCGAAAGAGACGTTGAGATTTTGCAGTAACTCCACGCGTTTGTTGGCTTCGTAAATTTCGCGTTCCAAAATTACCAGTGCGCGCGTGAGGCGGTCCACCATTTCGGATTTGCCTGTTTGCAGTTGCTCCTGCCGACGGCTCAACTCCTCCAACTCACGCTTTTGACGTTCGATAATTTCGAGCTGGCGGCGAAGAGTCTGTTCTGTCTGCTCGGCTTTTTGCACCTGCTCGTCGAGGTGTTCTCCTGAGAGTGGATCTTTCTCGGGCATATCAAAATATTGGTCGCGAGGGCGTTCAGACATGAGCGTGACGCTTTGAACACTAGAACGGCTTACATTTCCAGACTTTTCACGCGTCGTAGCGCAAGTGACATCGGAAATATCGCTACAAGAAGGCTCAACATGATTGCGCCGGAGATCGTCACCCACGGCGGGAGGGTAAATTCCGGACTTTTGATCCGCAAAATATCCGGGACTGCGAGCATCGCCACGAACAAGGTGTTATAAACAAAACTGACCACGAGACAGAGCGTGCCACCAAAACTGGAGACGATTTTTGAAGGGTTGTCTTCCTTGAAATTGGGGAAAAGCGCACCTAATCCGGCGGACAGCCCACTCAGTGCCGCGCTCATCAGAATAATGGCTCCTGCAAAGTAAACGACGCGTGGCCAGTCCTGACGCAGCATAAGCGAGGAGGCAATCATGAGCACCAGGGTGATAAGTGCGGAGACGATGAAACTCATCCAGAATTTCTGCAAAACCACTTTCTGAAGCCCGATCGGTGACAGCCCGAGAATCCAGATGCGCCTGCCTTCTAGACTAAACATGGGATACACAAAGCGTGTGGTGAGGGTGGAAAGGGTGAGTGCGCTTGCGGACAGATTCAAATAGCTGATCAGTGTCTCCCAATAGGCACTTTTAAACTCAAACACGACGTTACGAAGATTGATCACATAAATAGTGAGCAGCCCGAAGAAGATCATGAACTGGCTCCACTGCGCCGGATCGCGCCAGAAAATGCGGATGTCTTTAAAAATCAGCGCCACTGTGGGTGGGGAGAAGGAGCGAAGACGGGTTTCCGTCCAGTTCAGCAAACTGCGCTGTCGCGTTTGCAGGCGTTTCCCCTCGGCGATTCTTTGCTGCTTCGCCGCCTTGGAATTGAGCGCCGCCGTCCAGCTCCCGTAATAAAGTCGCCCGGCAATCGCAAATGAAACCAGCAGTCCCATAAGCGCGTAGCTGAGCAGTAGCAAAAAGTAAAACAGACCCTGCTGCCACAACCCATCCCGCCATTTACCGACCGCCTCAGCCAGCCATGAGCTTGGCAGCAACTCGTTCGTCGCGAGGCGTGTGCCTTTCATAAGCTTGGGAAAAAGTAGCGACTCCTGTGTGGCGGTTGCGTCCGCTTCCGTCACCGGCTTGATGCTGACAATCAAAGTGGTCACCCCGATAAGCGTTGCACTGATCAAGACGATTTTCACCCATGGACGCGACAGCGCGCGAACGAGAAGAATGATGAGCCATGAGCCGAGCACTGCGGGGATGATCACAAATGGCAGGTAGCCGAGCGCCACCTGGATGTAGAAATACCACGGCACTTTGTGCACCACACCGTAAGCGGTAAGCATGGGCGCGCTGAGGAAAATGAGCGCCCAGGAGGAGACGACCAGCGCCTCGACGAACTTCCAGCGATAGACATCACGGTGTCTGATCGGGAGCGATAGAAACCATTCCGACTCCCTGTTTTTGAAAAGGGTCGCGTAGCCAATGATGACGTTCGATACAATCAACATCACAAAAAAGAACGCGAAGATGAGAAACAACACCCGGTCTGCCAGGAGATTGCCGATCAGCGGCACTTTGTAGATGAACTTCAACCCTGACTTGAACATCCAGAAGCCGAAAATCAGATAGCTAGTGACAAATCCGCTCAGCACAAAGATCAGCAGTGGCGATTCCCGGCGCGTCTTTCGTGTGCTGGCAAGAAAAGTCCGCCAGTGGAGCCAGCTGAACAATCGCATGAACCGTGACGCCGACACATGCGCTTTTTTTTCAGCTGTGTGTGTGGCGGTTTCCATGGCTGCCTAGCGCGCTGAAGAAAAACCCGAAGTGTGATGAATTATCACAGACCTGAAATTCTTACTCTTTGACCCACCTGTGCTCACGTCTGTCTCGCTGCGCTCGGCTGTCTTGCTCTTAATCTTATGCCTTAGAGACATCGGTTGATAGTAGTGAGGTGATTGTTGATAGAGGCGACAGGCGTTGAGTAAACACTGGCTTTTCTTAAAACTTCACACTTAAAACTCGACCACTGAGACGGAGCAAGACAAAGAGTAAGAGCAGCATATTCATCGATTTCCAGGACATCGCTGCCTAGCGTCCGGGCGCAAGCTCGAACAAATAACCTTTCAAGTATTCAGTCTCTGGGAGGGTGGGAATGATCGGATGATCCGCGTTCTGGCTGTAACTTCCGATCTGCCGCACCGTCTTCCTTGCGTCCACCGATGCCTCGTTGATCGACTGCAAAAACAGCTCACGGCTGACATGATGGGAACAGCAAAAAGTGGCGAGCATGCCATCCTTGGCGAGCAGCTTGAGGGCGCGGAGGTGGATCTCCTTGTAGCCGCGCAGCGCGTCGTCGAGCTTGCCTTTCGTTTTGGTAAAAGAAGGGGGATCGAGAATGATGAGATCGTAGCGTCCGGCGTCGCTTCCCTCAGCTGCGGAGGCATCTGCATACTTTAAAAAGTCGAATGCGTTTTTGGCCATAACCTCCACTTTCACCTCATTGCGCTCCGCATTTTTTCGGATTTGGGCACAGGCATCCTCACTGATTTCCACGGCGCACACGCTCGCGGCCCCAGCCTTTGCGCACGCGAGTGCGAATGCACCTTGGTTTGAGAAGCAATCCAGCACACGACGCCCTTTTGCATGGGCTGCCACCGATGCGTAAGTCCCGACTTGATCAAGGTAAAAGCCCGTTTTCTGCCCGTTCACAAGATCCACTTGAAAACGAATCCCCCCAGCGATGATTTCGAGCGGCCCCGGCGCCTCACCGCGCAGCATCCCCGAGCGCAACTCCATTCCCTCGGCCAGGCGCACCGGGACGTCGTTTCGCTCGATGATGCCTGAGGGCTTCAGCAATTCCATCAGTACATCCGCGATCACTTCCCGCTGATTATCCATGGCGAGCGTGAGCGTCTGCATCACTAAGTAGTCGCCGTAACGATCTACGATCAACCCCGGCAATCCATCGCTCTCGCTCCACACAAGGCGTCCTAGCCTTGGATCAACACCACGCCGCTCGCGATAGTTTACTGACTGCGCAATCCGGCGTCCGAAGAATTCCGCATCCAGTTCCTGCCGCTGCCGTGAAAAACGTCGGGCGACAATTTGCGAGCGGGAATTGTAAATCGCGCTTCCAAGCATCCGGTCCCTGCCGTCCTTGACCGCGATCACATCGCCATCGGCAGGGTTTCCCCAGGATTTAAGGATTTCGGTGGCATAGACCCAATCGTGACCGTGAAAAATTCGTGAGCGGGGTCGAACAACAATGCCAGGCATAAGCCGGGGAAAGTAAAGCCGATGCGGACTGTGTCGAGCGCCAAGGTGAACACTACGGGCTTTGGGCGCTTTGGGTGCTTTAGGGTGCGATTGGAAGTGCTGAGAAAGGTGGAGGCAAAGCCGTTCAAGCAACCTCGTTAATAAGCTCCAGCTTGGTAACGCAATTGAGGGAAAAGCTCCTGCTTTTCGAGGCACGGGAGCGACGGTCGAGGAGTAAAAGAAAACCCGGAGGGTTTGACGGACCGTAGCCCCGGGTAGCACCCGGGGATTATGATGGTTAAAGGCATTCACCCCGGCAGGGGTGGTGGACAAAAACTTTCCTGCACACCTCCGGCGTGCGCCCTATTCTTGCATTTCTCCGGGGGTAATACCCCCGGCTACGGTCCAATAAACCCTCCGGGTTTTAGCCTCATTACAAAAAAGCATTTTTGCGTTTTCTCACCACTTCCAATCACACCCCGGGCTTTGTTAAGAGACTGTTAAAATCCCCATAAACGTGTTGCCGGAGGTTCTTACTCTTTGTCTTGCTCTTGATCTTACTCCCAGCCGGAATTTTCAGAGTAAGATTTCTAAATACGTGCGTTTTCCAACAGCCTATTAATTCTACAATTACGCTGAACTACTTTCTGCCAGCACAGTGGCTAGGTATTCGCGATATTCGTTTTTGGGCAATCCAGCGATCAGCTGCTCGAGTTGGGCATTGTTTACCCAGCCCATGCGGAAGGCGATTTCCTCGAGATTGGCGATCATGAGACCCTGACGGTTTTGAATGGCAGCGATATAATTGGCGGCTTCCAGCAAGCTGGCCTGCGTGCCGGTGTCCAGCCACGCCATGCCGCGCCCTAGCAGGCGGACATTCAGCTTACCCTCTTCAAGATAGACCCTGTTCACGTCGGTAATTTCCAGCTCGCCGCGTGCGCTTGGCTTGAGATTACGGCAGACTTCCACCACGCGATTGTCGAAAACATAGAGGCCGGGAACCGCAAACGAGCTTTTGGGTTGCGCGGGCTTTTCTTCGAGACTGATCGCGTGCCCGGCGGCATCGAACTCCACCACCCCATAACGCTCGGGATCGCGCACTTGATATCCGAAGATGCATGCGCCGCCTTGATGGGTGACCAGGTTCAGAGCGTCACGGTAAAAATCCAGTTTACCGTAAAAAATATTGTCTCCGAGAATAAGGGAGACGCCCTCACCATTGATGAATTTTTCCCCGATTAAAAACGCCTGCGCGATCCCCGCTGGCTTTACCTGTTCGGCATATTCGATATGCATGCCGAGGCGGCTACCATCCCCCAATAGATCGCGAAACATGGGGATGTCCTTCGGGGTGGAAATGATGAGCACTTCGCGCAGGCCGCCAAGCATGAGCGTGGCGAGCGGATAGTAAATCATCGGCTTGTCGTAAACTGGCAGCAGTTGCTTGCATGCGATACGGGTGAGCGGGTGCAGTCGCGTGCCAGCGCCGCCGGCAAGAATGATGGCTTTTTTGATCATGGTTCTGGTTACGTTTCCAAAAATCTCTTAGTGGATAGAAACACCGGCGGCAAGCCTCACACTCTTTTTCCAAAGGGCAGAGCCTTTGACGCGCCCCATCTTTCCAACAATTTATTTCGCATAAGAAATAAATTGCGTGGCGCGGTATCTGCATGTAGTTCGTGTGCGAAGTATATGAAACAGACCCCATCCACTTCCGAAACGGCACCCGTCCAGCAGGAGCACCTCAAAGAGATCAGCTTCTTTGTGAACAGGCTCGACTGCTACTATTCCCTGCGTCTTGAGGCTCTGCTCATGAAACACAAACTCTCTCCCACTTTAAGACCAGGAATGGGTCCAGTGCTATTCGCGCTGTTTCAAGCCAAGGAAGGCATGCGTATCAAGGAACTCGGCGCAGTTACAGACCTTGCCCCGTCTTCTATCACCGAGCTGCTTCAGCGGATGGAAAAGCGGGGGCTGATCAAACGCAGTGCAGATAAAACCGACGGACGCGCCCAAATCATCACGCTCACCCCTAAGGGACGATCACTGGAACCAGGATGCCGCAAACTCAGCAAGGAACTCAATGAAGGGATGGAGTCCCCTTTTTCCTCCGATGAGCTCACTACTTTCAAGACGCTCTGGTGGAAGCTCATTCACCATCTTATGGACGAAACAGCGTCAGTAAAATCAGGCGACAAACAGGAGTAAAAACAATGAACGCGCTTCTTCCTCTCCTCTATTCCATCCTTGCGATTGGCGTATCAGCCCAGACGCCACTTACTGATTTTGAAACCGGTGAGCGCTATAAAAACCGGGAAGGCGGACTTTACGAGAGTGGTTTTGCAATTCGCTCGATCATCCTTAAATCTGCGCAAAAAGCACGCACCTCTGGACCAGTCATCTTTTGGGGTCCCTACTTCTGGGCCAATGGAGAAACTCCACGGAAAGATGGGATCGTTTGGAAGGCGGAGGATTTAAACGAACGCGACGGCACCCATCTCAGCAATCAAGGGACACAAAAGGCTGCTGCTTTGAGGAATTTTTCATGAACGATCCGATCTCGAAAATCTGGTTCACGCCTTAACGCAAACTCTCACCCCTCCTCCCCTTCCTGGCGATCGCGCTATTGTCCGGCTCCGCTAGGGCCGCCCCCATTGTGATCAACGCCGACTTTGAGCAAAGCCTGCCTCAGGGTTGGGCCGTAAAAAATACGCTTCCAGAAAATCCAAGCGCCATACCGATCACCGCAGCTATAACTCGTATCAATACCGACAAGCGTCCCGGCAATACCGGCACTTGGTCTCTTCAAACCACGGGACGCGATCATTTTCAGGACGGACCCAAGCAAATCATCACCATCGCACTCAATAGTGGAGTAACCGCCAAAATTGTGAATAATGATGTATCAGGCATCAGTGTCACTGCTTCTCAGGATGCACGCGCTATTCAAGTCAGTGCCACTAATACATTCATAGAGCGCAACCGGGTTTCCAACACCTCAGTAATTACAAACACCTTCGGCATCATGCTTTTCGGAAGCGGCGCGAATATCATTGAGGATAATCGCGTGAGCAACTTCAGCTCAGGTATCACCCTTAGCGGCGGCGTTGTCGGCAAGTATCGCGACAACATAGTTTCCTCTTGCACAACGGCTTACTCGGGCGGCACCGATGCCGTGAACAACGACTGATCTTTTTCCTAGCACACAACTCACAAAAAGCACGGATCTCATGGTTCCGTGCTTTTTGTGTTTTGAAGAACATTCCGGCTTCCACCCATTCTGCCGCCATTCGTGGGGCTCTCCAGTTAAAGAAAAACGTCGAGAGAGATGATGTCCCCAAAGAGGAACTTCACGATGGGCATGCTGGGAAAGATCATGGCGTTGCCGATGTCGGGTCGGTCGGTAGGCGCGTCTTTGTTGGCGTTGGCTAGGATCGCGGGGTTGCGGCAGGCGCCTACGCTTCACTCTGGATGCCATCAATGAAACCCTCCGCGCCGTTCTTGAGGTTCGCGGCGTTGGCTTTGTTGGTATCAATGTGCACTGCGAGGGAGAAGGTCGGATCCACGGGGATGAGAATTATAATCTCATCACAAATTTCTCCGCGTGACAGACGCAATGTGCCGTGTATTGCATCACACCATGAAGAAACAACTCTCTATTCTCCTCGCATTATTTTCGCTCACCGGAATCCTCGCACAGCCGCTCCGTGCTGAAGACGCAAAGCCGAAGGAGGAAGCTAAACCCGAAGCCGCAGCCGTAAAGGAAGTCGCCGTTCTCGAAACATCGGCAGGTGAAATCACTATCGAATTCTGGACCGATGTCGCACCGGAGACCGTGAAAAATTTCATCAAGCTTTCCAAGGAAGGCTTCTACGACGGCACCGCATTTCACCGCATTATGAAAGATTTCATGATCCAGGGCGGCGATCCGAAGAGCAAGGATGCGGCTCTTGAATCCCAATGGGGCACGGGCGATCCCGGATATAAAATCAAAGCCGAGTTCAATGATCGCAAGCATGTCAAAGGTGTGATTTCCATGGCGCGTAGTGCGAATCCTGATTCCGCAGGCTGCCAGTTTTTCATCTGCCTCGCTCCCGCACCCTTTCTCGATCGCCAATACACCGGATTTGGAAAAGTCATCAAAGGCGAAGACGTGCTGGTGAAGCTTGGTGAGACAGAAGTGAAAATGTCGCCCGGCGGCGAACCCAGCAAACCAGTCAAACGCATTGAGCTCAAAAGCGTGAAGATCGTTCCTGCCGAAGCGAAGTAATTCCAGCGTCCAATCAGACCCATCCGACATGAGCGTGCAGACCTCCGGCAAAGTGACCCTCGGCCTTGTGCAAACAAGCGTCGGGGCTGATCCTGCCGCGAACCTCGACAAAGCGGTTTCGAAAGTCGTCGAGGCAGCGAAGGCTGGCGCGCAGATCGTGTGTTTGCAGGAGCTGTTTCGCAGCCATTATTTTTGTCAGGTGGAAGATCACAAATACTTTCAGCTTGGCGAATCCATCCCCGGACCCAGCACGGACGTGCTGACGAAAGTGGCGCGCGACAACAAGATCGTGATCATCGCCTCACTCTTCGAAAAACGGAGCGCGGGGCTGTATCATAATACTGCCGCGATTATGGATGCCGACGGCTCGCTGCTTGGCAAATACAGGAAGATGCACATCCCGGACGATCCGCTTTTCTACGAGAAGTTTTACTTCACGCCTGGCGATCTCGGTTTCCATGCATGGGATACGCAATACGGGAAAATCGGCGTGCTGGTGTGTTGGGATCAGTGGTATCCCGAGGCCGCACGTCTCACCGCGTTGCAAGGCGCGCAGATTCTTTTTTACCCAACGGCGATCGGCTGGCATCCGGGTGAAAAAGCGGCTTACGGTGAACGCCAACATTCGTCGTGGGAAACCATTCAGCGCGGACACGCGATTGCAAACGGTTGTTACGTCGCAGCAGTGAATCGTGTCGGACACGAAGCGCCGGATGGCGGCCCCGGTCTGGAATTTTGGGGACAAAGTTTTGTCGCTGATCCGTCGGGACAGATTATCAAGAAGGCATCGGTAACAGCGGAGGAAAATATAATTGTGGAAGTTGATCTCGACGCCGTTGATACACAGCGCACACACTGGCCTTTCCTGCGGGATCGACGGATTGATGCTTACGGGGAAATTGTAAAACGCTTTATTGATTAAGGAGACATAGATGGCTGGAAAGAAAACGACGCAAACACCGACCGCGCGTGGCTACAGAATGCCCGCCGAATGGGAACCTCATGCCGCAACCTGGCTTTCATGGCCACGGCGCGAAGGAATCAGCTTCCCGGGAGCCGGGGTGTATGACCGCGTGATGCCTGCCTTTGCAAAAATGGTCACCGCACTTGCCGACTCGGAGCCGGTGAACATCAACGTCTGCGACGCCGCACACGAGGCCGATGTGAAAAAGGTGCTGATGCGTAACAACGCAAAGACCGCGCACGTCACTTTCCATCACATCCCGATCAACGAACCCTGGTGCCGCGATCACGGTCCAATCTTTGTGGTGAAGGCCAAGGAAAAGAAGCCGCTCATTCTTGATTGGGGTTACAACGCATGGGGCTTCAAATACCCGCCTTTCGATGACGACGACTACGTGCCGACTGCCATCGCTGAAGCACTCAAGCTGCCCGTGGAATATCCCGGGATTATTTTGGAAGGCGGTTCTATCGACGTGAATGGAGAAGGGCTGCTCATGACATCGAAGAGCTGTCTGCTGAACCCGAATCGGAACCCTGATCTTTCACAGAAAGAAATCGAGAAGTGTCTAAAAGATAACCTCGGCGTGAAAGAAGTCCTCTGGCTCGGCGACGGCATTGAGGGTGACGACACCGATGGGCACATCGACGATATCGCACGTTTTGTTTCTGCGGACACCATCGTGGCTGCGTATGAGGAAAACGAGGAAGACCCCAATTTTGAGCCGCTGAAGGAGAACTTCGATTATCTCTCCGGCCTCACCGCTGCAGCCGTCGCGGACAAGGATGCCGATGAAGACGAAGATGGAGACTGTGGACCCATCCCGCGCTTTCAAGTCATCAAACTTCCCATGCCGCGCAAGATCGTGCGCGACGGACAACGGCTTCCCGCGAGTTACGCCAATTTTTACATCGCCAATAAAGTCGTTCTGCTTCCTGTCTTCGCTGATACGAATGACAAATGGGCAGCGGCCATTTTGCAGAAAGAATTTCCCGAACGCACCATCGTCCCGATTGATAGCCGCGAACTCATCTGGGGTCTCGGCGCATTCCACTGTCTCACCCAGCAACAGCCCGCAGTCTAAGTCAGATCATGGGAGTACACTCAGACGACTGGATTCGCCGCATGGCGTTGGAACGCGGAATGATCGAGCCTTTTGCGGAAGGACAGGTGCGCCGTTCGGAAAATGACGCGCCGATAATCAGCTACGGGCTATCGAGCTACGGTTATGATTTGCGGGTTTCGGACGAATTCAAAGTGTTCACCAATGTCTTCAATACCGTGGTGGATCCCAAGGCGTTCGATCCCAAATCATTTGTGGATATCCAGGCAGACATCTGTGTCGTGCCACCCAACTCTTTCGCACTCGCCCGTAGCGTCGAATACTTCCGCATCCCGCGCAATGTGCTCACCATCTGCGTCGGCAAATCCACCTATGCGCGCTGCGGGATTATTGTAAACGTCACACCTTTTGAGCCGGAATGGGAAGGGCACGTAACGCTTGAAATTTCCAACACCACGCCGCTTCCGGCACGCATCTACGCCAACGAAGGCCTCGCACAAGTTGTCTTCTTTGAAGCGGAAGAAATCTGCAAAGTCTCCTATGCGGATCGAAAGGGAAAATACCACGGCCAGACTGGGATCACGATCCCGAGGATGTAAGCTTTTGGGGACTTCCCGTTCTGCTAATCTCTGCAAGACGCCGATTGATAGTTAAACCACTATGGTTGATAAAGACGCCCTGCATCCGATGAATCCAGCTTCTCCCACTCTCCAAATCGAATTCGCCCCGACCTTTAAAAAGCGCCCCATTCGACATCTGCTCATGGATTGGGACGGCACGACTTCGATGGGGCGCGGCGGCTGGGGTGAGATCATGACCGATGTGTACGTCGAAAATCTGCCGCTCCAGGATGGCGAGACGGATGAATCGCGTCGGCAATATTCATGGGATGAACTGATGCCGCTGAACGGCAAACCGGCTATTCATCAGATGGAGCATCTCGTGAAGCTTATGGTGCAGCGAGGTGGCAAAGCGCAGAGCGCGGACGCCTATCAGGCGGAGTTTCAACGGCGTCTGCTCGCGATGGTGTTTTCACGCATGGAAGCGATCAGGACAGGACAAAAAGCAGCGGATTCCATCCTCATCCCGGGCGTATGCACGCTTCTTGCCGAACTAAGGAAACGCAGTATCGGTCTGACGCTTTGCACAGGCACACCGATTGAGCAGGTCACCGAGGAAGCGCGCTTGCTTGGGATTGATCAACTTTTTGATTCCATTCGCGGTCCGGCCGATCTCGAAGATCGCACTTTTTCCAAACGGGGAGTGATTCAGGAAATCCTGAAATTGGATGGAATGGACGGCAGCGCGCTGCTCTCGATCGGCGACGGTCCTGCTGAGATCGTGGAGGCCAAGGCAGTCGGCGGTCTCACGATTGGCGTTGCCAGCGACGAAAAGGAATTTGGCTCGGGCCGCGTGGATGAATGGAAGCGCGGGATGTTGTTGGAAGTCGGCGCTGACGCCATCATCCCCGATTTCAGCAGCCCACATGAATTACTGAAGGCAGTTTTGGAATAACCGGGCGCTCCTCGATACCAGAGCCTGTGATGAGATGCAGTGGTTCATTCAAGGATTTATGATCGCGGTCTGCCGACAAACTGCTTAATCTGAAGCACATGAAGGCCCGAAAGAAAATTCCCACCAAACGCGCAGTCAAAAGCGAAAGTCCGAAGAACGCGGCAAAGCGAAAGCCAACAGCTAAGAGGCAGTTAAAGCCTGCTAAGACGGCAAAACCAAAGGTGGAAAACCCGAAACCGAAACGGGCTCCCAAAAAGACGGTCCCTAAAAAACCGCTTAAAAAGAAACCTGCGAAAGAAGCGCCCGTCCTCCAGACACCACGAGAAGCCAAAAAGGCGCTCAGGCAGGAGCTACGTTCTAAAATCGAAACACTTCGCGGCAAGGCGACAAAGTCGCAGGCGCTTTGCGATGCGATCATTCGGCATCCCGCATGGCGCAAGGCCTCGTGTGTCGCGATATTTGCGCCTATGGAGATCGAACCCAATGTGGAACTGCTTTGGGAACACGCACAGGGCAAGGTCATTTGCTACCCGCTCATGCGCATGGGCGGGCTTGATTTTATCAGCGTCAACGGGCCTGACTCACTCGTCGTCGGCCCTTGGGGCGTGCGCGAGCCAGTGATGGATCAAAGCCGTGTGATTCCTCCGACTGAAATCGATTTCATGCTGATTCCTGGATTTGGATTTTGTCCTGATGGCCGCCGACTCGGACGCGGCGGCGGTTTTTACGATCGCCTCCTCTCAACGCCCGGAATGCGCACTTGGAAACTGGCGGCTGCGTTTCAATGTCAGGTGCTCAAAAACCTGCCAACCGAACCGCACGACCGCCGCGTGCATCGCATTGTTACAGAAAAGGGTTTTGTGCCGAAACCAGCGTGAAATGTCTGGGCGTGACGCCCTGACTCCGTCGCGCTAGAAGCGGCAGCGTGGAACGTGCACCCCAATTTTTTACCCATGCCCGCCTGCCCTCAGAGCCGGATTTGGGCGCGCCTGCATTGATCGGGGTCTCGGGCGGACGTGACTCCGTCGCCTTGCTTCACTGGCTGCATGCCTTGGGATATAAAAAGCTGATCGTTTGTCATCTCGATCACGCTCTGCGTAAAGCAAGCCGGGCTGATCGCGATTTTGTCGCCCGGCTGGCAAAACGACTGGGGATGAAAATGGAGGCGGTGCGCCTAGACGTCAAAGCCCTAGCGAAGCGGAGCAAGCGCTCAATCGAAACCGCCGCCCGCAATGCGCGCTACGAGTATTTTGCGAAGATAGCGAAAAAACACCGGTGCAGCCATGTCTTCCTCGCACACCACGCCGACGATCAGGCGGAAACCTTTCTTTTCAATCTCCTGCGCGGCTCGGGAATGGCGGGCCTCGGCGGAATGAAAGTGACTGCCAGTCGCGTGATTCAAAAGAAGAAGCTGACGCTGTTGCGTCCGTGGGTTGCCGTCTGGCGAGAGGAGATCGAACGTTACGTCGTGCATCACAAGCTGAAGTTTCGCGAAGACGAATCGAACACCGATCCGGCTTACACCCGCAACCGGATCCGACACACCGTGCTGCCTTTTCTCAACAAAGCCATGGAGCGCGATGTGCGACGCGCGCTCTGGCGGGCGGCGGAAATTTGCCGCGCGGACGATGAATTCATTGCTACACAGCTTCCCGCTGTTGGTTCCGAGCTTTCTGTTCCCGCGCTCCGCGCAATGTCCGATGCGCTCCAACGCCGGAGCATACAGGCCTGGCTGCTAGCGCATGGAGTAAAGGATGTGGGGTTCGAGGAAATTGAGGCTGTCCGCAGTCTGCTCATGACTACCACAGCGAAAGTGAACCTTCCTGAAGACCGACACGCATTTCGCCGGACGAAGAGGATTCATTTGTCAGCCGCACCTAAAAGCCATTAGCATGACTTTAATGCTGGTAGAAGTGATCAAGAATCCCCTGATAGCCGCCGCCTTCGTGGCAGCGCCTTTTCTATACCTGCTGCTCATGGCGTTCGGACGCTGGCTGAAGCGGCGACACGGCGTCTTGCTCGGATTTAGCTACCAGCTGCTCTGTCTTTCCGTCGCGCTTTATGTGCCGCTTAAAACATTGCACCAGACGGAGCATCCCGGTGGTGGCTTTGGCAACAGCGCTTGGCTCTGGCACGATTACGCGATTTATCACTTCGGTTGGGCGATCGTTTTATTGGGGATTCTTTTCGCACTCAGTCTCCTTCGGCGCTTTTACTGGCAGCGCTGGTTTTTACATCGGCACAACGCCGAGGCACCAAAGTTTCTACAGCAAATTTTCGGCGTCATTGCCTTTTGTGTCACCTGCACACTGATCCTAAAAATCGGCTACAATGTCCAAGTGGATGCCCTTGTCGCAGGCTCGGGAATCGTCGCTATCGTCATCGGCTTCGCGATGCAGGATACGCTCGCAAACATCATCTCGGGAGTTGCGCTACAGATTGGCAAACCTTTTAAAGTGGGCGACTGGCTCATCGTCGAACACAACCGCGCCGAGGTCGTGGAGGTAAACTGGCGCTCCACACGTCTCCGCACGAACGACGACATCTATCTCGATATTCCGAACAAGACGATTGTCGGCAGCACGATCACCAATCTGAGCTACCCGACCAAAGTTCACGCAAACCGAATCAAGGTGGGGTTTGAATATTCCGCGCCACCCAATCAGGTCCGCGACGTCCTCCAGCGCGCCACCGCCAGCGCCACAGGCGTGTTGAAGCAGCCGCCACCCAAAGTGTTTGTGAAGGACTACACCGAGGTCGCGATTAATTACGAAATCAAATACAGCCTGGATGACGAAGCGCGCTTCAACGATATTGAGGACAGCATTAAGACCAATATTTGGTATGAGGCAAAACGCGCAGGGCTCAGCGCCCCGTTCTCCGTGCGCACGCTCAATATCCAGCATCCCGAACCGGTCAAAGCCGTTACCGCAGCGGATTCAGTCCGCGATATTTTTGCACGCCAGGAACTCTTCACACACCTCACGAGCGCACAGAAGGAACAGTTGCTGGGCAAGGTCACCACGTTAAATTTCGGGCGCGGCGAACAGGTCATCAAACAAGGCGCGGAAGGCAACTCGATGTTCATCATCCTCAAAGGAGAAGCTGACGTATTCATCACCGCCAACGATCAAGCCACCAAAGTTGCTACACTGAAGAGCGGTGATGCGTTTGGCGAAATGTCGCTACTGACCGACGAAACCCGTAGCGCGAGCGTGTATGCGAAGTGCGATTGTGAAGTGTGGGAAATCCGCCGGGGAATGATCCAACAACTACTGAAGGAAAACTCGGAACTTGCCGAAAAGATGAGCGCGTTGCTTGCCCAACGGAAACTCGAAACGGAAGGCGTGCTCTCCGCCAGTGCCCCCGCTCACGATGACGCAAGGAAGACGGAATATACCGCTGGCTTCATGCGCAAAATCTCCGCCTTGTTTGAGCTTTAAAGCGAGAGTGACCTTTTGGGAGAGAATCTTCACCCAGGACGAAGATACCTGAATCCATCAGAACCGGAGCGAGAAAGACAAAGGGCAGAACCCTAGCCAGAGGACAAGCCCGGAGGCGCTAAAAAGCAACGCAAAAGCCCGAAAGACAGGAAATTAGCAGTTAAATCAGTCTTAGGTTAATCTCACGCTATTGGGCCTATTGGGGAACAAACTTTACAGCCTTTTTCATTCATAATAATGCCTTTTACTTCGCGGTATTGCGTTCTTCGTGGTTCATCTCCAATACTTCTTTTAGACATATCTCTCGTCATCAAAAACGATATCCTTCAAGTTTCCCCTTGACCTAGTTCAATCCGGCGACCATGTTCCGCGCCCATTTTTACCCAGCGATTTTATGAGCAATGTATGTGATATTACCGGAGCCAAACGCCTGAAAGGGCACAAAATACACCGTCGCGGTCTCGCGAAGAAAAAAGGTGGTATTGGCCAGCACGTTACTGCGGTGACCCCGCGTTACTTTCTTCCTAACCTAAAAAAGAAGCGCGTCTGGGTGCCTGAGTTGAAAAAGTTCGTCACCGTCAAGCTCACCGCCCGTGGCCTCAAGACCATCAATAAAAATGGTGCGTATGTTACGCTGAAAAAGGCTGGCGTTGTTTGAGTTGTCCCGGTTAGTTTGCGCTTCTCGAAAATTCACCCCTATCATTAAACTATACTAAAATTCTCTTATGGCATTTACCGTCATCAGCAAAAAATCCGGAAAAACTTATCACCTTCACGCACGCAAGCAAAAGCTGAAGGGTGGACAGGAAGTAACCCTGTTCTATTTTGGCGGCGAAGCAAAGGAATGCGCAATCGACGCACTTCCTGATGGTTACGAAGTGATTGAGAACGCCAAGACCGGCCTCCCAATGCTTCGTAAAAAGAAGTAATCTTCTTTTTTTGATTTTCACTGGCGGTCTGGAGCAAGTCTCCAGACCGCCAGTTTTGTTTTTAGCATTACACTTTTTCCTTCCCGCCAACCCCTATCTCCTTCTTCCTTTTCTGTCATGAAACGCATCCCCGTAACGATTTTGACCGGTTTTCTCGGTGCAGGAAAAACCACCTTGCTGAATTACATCCTGAAGCAGCAGCACGGCTACAAGTTTGCCGTGATCATTAATGAAATCGGCAAGATCGGAGTGGACGGTGCGCTGGTGGAGAAAACGGATGATGACATTCTAGAACTCAGCAATGGCTGTGTCTGCTGTTCGATTCGTAAAGACCTCGCCATGGGAGTGCAAAAGCTGATCAAACGGGGTGGGTTCGATTATCTACTCATCGAAACCACCGGAGCCGCCGATCCCCAGCCAGTCGCCCAGACCTTCCTGAATATCCCTCAATTACAGCAGCTTGTGATGCTCGACTCGATTGTAACCGTCGTGGACGCCGAACAAGTGGAAAAGCAAATGAAGGCGCAGGAGACAGCGCGCGAACAGATTGCCATGGCGGATTTCCTATTGCTCAACAAAACGGATCTCGTGGACGAGGCGCAATTGCAAAAAGTGGAGGGCATCATTCGCGATCTCAATCCCCAATGCCGCATACTGCGCTGCAAGCAGGGTGAGGTGAATTTAAAGGAGTTACTGGACATGCACGCCTTTGACCTCGATCGCAAGCTGGCCGTCGATCCAGAGTTTCTGAATGAACTGCAAACCCGGCATCATCACGACATCAATTCGGTTTCGTTTACCTACGACAAACCATTCGTCATCGAGAAGCTCGAGTATTTCATTCAGCAAATGTCGGAGAAGGAGCAAATCTACCGTTCGAAAGGCTTCCTGAGTATCGCCGAAAACCCGCGTCGCGCCATCTTCCACGGGGTCAACAATCGGTTCACGCTGTTATGGGATCGGCTTTGGGAAAAGGCCGAGAAGCGCGAAAGCCAGCTCGTCTTCATCGGAAAAAATCTTAGCGAAGCCAAAATCCGCGAGCAGCTGGATGGATGCTTGGCTTAAAGGACACGGAAAAAGGAGTAAGAGGGACGGGCACAGTTGCCGAGATCTTTGTCCCGCATCCACATCTCGAGGATGCGCCACAGCGCGAGAATGTGAGCTTCGACGCGCTCGGTACTTTGATGAAAAACAAGGCGTCAACTCATACCAATTCGTGATTGAGGACAAAGCATCGTACTAGTGTAGTGTTTGGTAATTGAATATACATAATTAAACAGCGGCGAGGGCATTCTTTGCCCGTTGGATTTTTTCAAGGATGGCTTTGCCATCGGCGCGCCAGGTGTAGCGCACCGGGTT